>Ga0208874_1000498_pt1 | contig 14003 bp, 13 predicted proteins | sample CryBogCBH10Oct08_FD_184604 | JGI IMG/M metagenome (GOLD analysis project Ga0208874, IMG submission 184604) | Freshwater microbial communities from Crystal Bog, Wisconsin, USA - CBH10Oct08 (SPAdes) (version 2) | ecosystem: Environmental > Aquatic > Freshwater > Lake | place: Crystal Bog... | reverse complement strand
GCCACCATGGCCTCTGGGGTGCTGCCCACCACCACCCAGTCGCGGTCATGCGCTTCTTGAACGGGAAGGCCCATTTGTTTCATGAGCCCATCTCGGACCGCACCGCCGACGAGGTAAATTTGCATGGCTGGCAGCGGACCGCTCAAAAGCTTAAAAAGGCCAAACCACGCCGTGGTCGTTCAAAATGGCGTCCAGCGGTTGGTCATGGGGTTCGGGCTCAAAGTCGTCAATAAAGCCTTGGCCAAAACCCAAGCCCACTGTCACGGGTTTGGGCGCTAAGGCCGCCAAGGTGCGGTCATAAAAACCGCCGCCATAGCCCAGCCGATAACCGCCGGGGCCGTAGCCCACGCAAGGCACAAACAGCAAGGTCGGCACCACCACTTCGGTGTCCTTGGGTTTGGGAATGCCAAAGGCGTCTTCTTCCATCGGGCAACCGGGGTACCAAACGTGAAAGGTCAGGGTCTTCTTTTCTTTGTCCATCACCGGCAGGCCAATGCGTCGGCGCACGGATTCGTTTTGCAACTCGCCGTCTTCCTTCCAGCGGTGCAGGGCGGGCAGGGGGTCGAACTCGCCTTTGATGGGCCAATAGGCCCCAATGACAGCGTCGCTGCGGCCCACCAGCCAGATGCGCATCACACTTTGCAGGGCTTCGGCGCGTTGCAAACGATCGGGCAGGTTCAAGCGGGCCTCGATCAGCGATTTTCTCAGGGCTATTTTGTCCATAATCCCATCATGCTAAGTTTTCAAAAGATTGTGACATGGATGGCGCTCCCGCTGTTCTTGTCTTTCAGCCCCGTTTCTGTTCCAGCCCAAGTCAACAACGACCCCGCTCACAGCGACGCTGTTTTGACCGACATGGGCCGCGCCTTTCAAAAGGGCGAACGCCGCCGATTGACCGAATTGTTGCCACAGGCGCGGGGTCATGTGCTGGAGCCTTGGGCCGCGTATTGGGAACTGCGCGCCCGCCTTGACGAAGCCAGCACGGTGGAAGTGGAGGCTTTTTTAGCGCGCTACGCCGGCAGCTACCAAGAGGATCGGCTGCGCAACGATTGGCTCTTGGTGCTGGGGCACCGCCGTGATTGGCTGGGGGTGGCCCAGCACTTGCCCAAGTACCGCATGGGCGACGACAAAGAAGTTCGCTGTTACGACCGCTATGTGGGCTGGCTGAACCGACGCGGCACCAACGAGGCCGCAGCCGCCCTCAACAAAGAAGCCGTGCAAGACGTCTTGAGAACTTGGTACAACTTCCGTGAAGCCGATGAAAGCTGTTCATTTGTCGTGCAAAGTTGGCTGGATGCCAAGCTGGTCAAGCCCGTCGACGTGTGGCGCAAAGCCCGTTTGGCGGCTGAGACTGGCAAAGTCAAAACCGCTAAATTGGCTTTGGACATGGTGGCCACGGCGTCAGAAATCAACGCGCTCAATGGGGTGTTTGAACAACCCGAGCGTTGGTTGAGTGCGGCGAATACCGGCGTGAAGGTCGCCCATAAAGGGCCGCCTCAGGGCAACGCCAAGGTGGCCTCCAAAACGCATTCGAATGGCAAAGGGAATGGCAAAGGGCAATCCCCCACCCTCACCCCGCCTCAAAACATGAGCCCGGAGCTGGCGGTGCTGGCCTTGATTCGATTGAGTCAAACCGATGTCGACGCCGCAGCCGATTGGCTGGAAAAGTCTTGGGCCAGCAAGTTGGACCAAGAGCAGCTGAATTGGCTGTGGGGCGAGTTTGGCAAAGTCGAAGCGCAGCGTTTGCACAGCGGCACCGCCTTGACCTATTACGGTCGCGCCACCAGTTTTGCTTTTTCAGACAAGTCCGAAAAGGACGCCGCCAGCGGCCCCTTCCCTGAAGACATGTTGACCTGGCGCATTCGTGCCGCGTTGCGCGCCGGCGACTGGCCCACTGTTTTGGAAGCCATCAACGCCCTGAGCCCCTTCGCCCAAACCGAGCCTGCTTGGGTCTATTGGCGCGCACGGGCGCAATTGGCTTTGGCCAAAACCGAGTTGGAGCGCGAAGGCGCCCGCGCTGCTTTGCGCGGTTTGGCCAGCCCACGGGGTTTTTATGAGCAATTGGCCGCTGAAGAACTCGGCCAAAAAATAGCCTTGCCAGCCAAGCCTGAACCTTTGACGGCCGCCGAAAAAGAAGCCGCCCGAAACAACCCCGGCTTGATTCGGGCCCTGGCGGCCATTGACTTGGGTTTGCGCGCCGAAGGCGTGCGGGAGTGGAACTACGCCACCAACTTGCACAGCCCCGGCGGCATGAGCGACCGCGAGCTGTTGGCCGCCGCCGATTGGGCCTGCGCCAAACTGGTTTTTGACCGCTGCATCAACACCAGCGACCGCACCAAAACCAGCTTCGACTCCGAGCAACGCTACCCCCTACCGCTGCGCGAGGTGGTTTTGAAACGCGCCCAAGAAGTGGGCTTGGACCCAGCTTATGTGTATGGTTTGATTCGCCAAGAAAGCCGTTTTGTGTCGGACGCACGATCGACCGTCGGCGCCTCGGGTTGGATGCAGGTGATGCCAGCCACTGCCAAGTGGACGGCCAAAAAAATGGGCTTGCAGAATTTCAACCCGTCGCAATTGAGCGACCGCGAAACCAACATCGCCATTGGCACCGCTTATTTGAAATATGCTTTGGACGACTTTCAAGGCCTCATGCCCTTGGCTGCAGCGGCCTACAACGCGGGTCCCAGCCGCGCCAAATCTTGGCGCCACGGCGCCACCTTGGAGGGCGCGATTTGGGCAGAAAATGTGCCCTTCAATGAAACCCGAGACTACGTCAAAAAAGTGCTGGCCAACACCACCCTTTATGCGGCGATTCTGAGTGGCCAACCGCAGTCCTTGAAGGCGCGCCTGAGCACCATTGGCCCGCGCGATGAGAGCCTGCCAGACCCCGTCAAAGACTTGCCTTGAACGGTGTGCTTGTTCAAATGTTCAAGGCCCGCCGTCTCTAAGCGTCAATTAACCAAGGCTCAGCTTCCACGACTTTACGCTTGGCCGCGCCACTGCGGATCAAATCGTCGACCAAGCTCAAGAGCCAGTCTGTCTGACTTTGTCCGGGCTGGAGGTGCTGGTGCAGGTTTTGGAAATAGGGCGTTTGAGCGGCCCACTTCAGCAGGGCTGGCTCTGAAATTTGCTGCCATTCGAGCAGTTTGAATTTGACCAACACCTTGGCCGCATAGTGGCGGTGCTGGCTCGGGTTCTCCCAAAACTTAGCCAAGCGTTGACGCGCTCTTTTCAGGGCGGAAGGCAGGTCGTAGAACACGGCACCGTGGCCCGGAATCACGCTGCGGGGCGCCAATTGTTCGATTAAATTCAGGGTGCTTTCGACTTCGTCAAACGCGTTGTCGCCGTCCAATTCAGGGAACACCACGCCAAAGCCGTTTTCCCACAAAGCGTCGCCCGCAATCAAGCAACCATGGTCGGGTTGAAACAACAGCACCGCGGCGTTGTCGTGACCCGGTGCGGCATGGACTTCCCAGGGCCGACCGCCCAGCGTGACCGTGCTGTTCGCTGTGAGCAACTCTTGGAACGAAAAACGCGGGCAGGCTTGCCCGGTGCGTTGGTAGCTCAGTTGAGCCACGTCCCAGTTCTGAGCGGCCTCGGCTTCGCCCGGCGGAATGGCGGTGATGAGTTCTGGATAGCGGGCTTGCAAGGCCGCATTGCCACCGCAATGGTCGCTGTGCAAATGGGTGTTGAAGACGCGTTCAAGGGCCTTGCTGGGGCCCAGTGCCTGCTCGACCAGCGCCACAGTTTGTGCGCTGTGGCTGGCGTAGCCTGTATCGACCAGCGCGGGGCCCGCACCGCCTTGACTGCGGGGGGCGTCGGTGAATAAAACCCCGTTGGCCGACAACCAACCCCGCTCGAATACCTGAAGATCAGGCGGCAGGCGCATCGCGCAACTCACGTCGCAAAATTTTGCCCACATTGGTTTTGGGCAACTGATCCCGAAACTCAATGTGCTTGGGCTGCTTGTAGCCGGTCAAATTTTGGCGGCAATATTGCTGCACTTGTTCCAGGGTCAGTTGGGGGTCCTTGCGCACCACAAACAACTTGATCGATTCACCTTGTGAGGCGTCGGGCACACCCACTGCTGCGCATTCTAAAACGCCGGGGCAGAGCGACACCACCTGCTCCAATTCGTTCGGGAAGACGTTGAAGCCACTCACCAGAATCATGTCTTTTTTGCGGTCGACCAAACGCGTGATGCCTTGCTCATTCATGACGCCAATGTCGCCGGTGCGCATGTAGCCATCGGCGGTGAAGCTCTTTTGGGTTTCTTCGGGTTGCTGGTAATAGCCGACCATCACATTCAGGCCGCGGATGCAAACCTCGCCCGTTTGACCCACCGGCACGTCTTCGCCCGCCTCGTCTTTGATGGCGATGTCGATGCTCGGCAAGGGCACGCCGATGTTGCCCGAGAAGGCCGTGTTGTTGACGGGGTTGTTGGTGCCAACGGCGCAGGTTTCGCTCATGCCCCAGCCTTCAATCATGGTGGAGCCGGTCAGCGCTTGCCACTCTTTGGCCGTGCCCTCTGAGGCTGCCATGCCGCCCGCCTGTGAAACGCAGAGGCTTCTGAAATCAATGGTTTTGAAATCGGGGTGTGCCATCAAAGCGTTGAACAAGGTGTTCACGGCGGGCAGTAAATGAAATGGCCGTTTTTTCAGGGTTTTGATGAACTTGCCGATGTCCCGCGGATTCGGAATTAACGTCAAGTGCGACCCTTGGCGAATGGCCAGCAAACACAAGGTCAGCGCGAAGATGTGGTACAGCGGCAGCGCTGCCACGCTGTTGATTTTGGTGGGGTCGCCGATGCGAACCAAGGCCGGGCTGAACCAAGCTTCGGCTTGCAAGGTGGCGGCCACGATGTTGCGTTGCGTCAGCATCGCCCCCTTGGACAGGCCGGTGGTGCCCCCGGTGTATTGCAAGAATGCAATTGAATCGAGGGTGGTGCCGTGCGGTTTGAGTTTGAGCGTGCGGCCTTTGCTTTGTGCGTCTTGCCAGCGGTGAATGGACAAAGGCTTGTGCGGCGGCGCTTCGTTTTGCCAAGAATACGCAGGCACCATTTTGGCCAGGTTCTTGACCGCAAAGTTGATCCAAGCACCGTACAGAGCGCCCAATTCGTCGCCCATCTTGGTCACGACAATGTGCTGAATGGCCGTCTTGTGCACCACTTGCGCCAAAGTGGCGCAGAAGTTTTCCAAAATCACAATCGCGGTGGCGCCGGAGTCGTTCAGTTGGTGCTCCAGCTCGCGCGGGGTGTAAAGCGGATTCACGTTCACACAGGTAAAACCGGCGCGCAAAACGCCGGTCATGCTGATGGTGAATTGCGGCACATTCGGCAACATGATGGCGACGCGAGCGCCCGGCGCCAAGCCCAGCGATTGAAGCCACGCGGCCAAGGCTTTTGAGCGTGCATCGACCTCGCCAAAGCCCATCCATTGCTCCATGCACACACTGAAAGGCAGGCTCGCATGGCGGGCAAAACATTCGTCAAAAAACGCCGGTAATGAAGCGTATTGCTCGGGGTTCACCTCATGGGGAACGCCCTGGGGGTAATGCTGAAACCAGATTTTTTCTGTGGCCACGGTCGATGTCTCCTCGTTTTTGTTGCGGCCCATTCTAGGGCGATGGCGGCTTTTGAGGCTCAGGGTTAGCCGCTGTTTTGTGGGGTTTTTTATGGGTATGAATCAACCGCGTGGCCTTGTCCATTTCGCCGGCCAATAAGTCTGGAACCGCCTTCAAGGTGCGGTCAATGCAAGCGTGGATGGCCTCGCGCTGATCGGGCGCCGGTTTCTTCAACACCCAATTCACGACCTCAGCCTTGTCGCCGGGGTGACCAATGCCCAGGCGCAGTCGCCAGTATTGGTCGCTGCCGAGTTGGGCATGGATGTCGCGCAGCCCGTTGTGCCCCGCATGGCTACCGCCTTTTTTGAGCTTGGCCTCGCCGGGCGCCACATCCAACTCGTCGTGCACCACCAAAATATTTTCAGGCGCGATTTTGAAAAACTTGGCGAGTCCGGCGACGGATTTGCCCGACAAGTTCATGAAGGTTTGAGGCGCCAGCAACCAAAGGGTTTCGCCTTTTATTTGCGTGCGGGCCATCAAGGCCTGAAGTTTGGCGTCGGGCTGTAAGCTGACCTTGAGTTGTTCGGCCAGCGCGTCGATCCACCAAAACCCGGCGTTGTGTCGCGTGCCTTGGTATTCAAAGCCTGGATTGCCCAGGCCCACAAAGAGTTTGATCATGGCTGAATTATCCAGGAGAAGGCAAGCGCCAGGCGTAAAAAAGCCCACCGAAGTGGGCCTTTAAGACCGTCGACCCGCAGGTCAAACTGAACTTATTTTTTGCCTTTTTTGGCAGGTGCAGCGGGCGCAGCAGCGGGTGCGGCTTCTTCTTCCACTGGGTTCACCACCGACACCAAAACGGGGTTGGTCTTGCCATGGGTGATGGCGACCACGCCCTTGGGCAAGGTGATGTCGTTCAGGTGCAAAGAAACACCTTTTTTCAGCTGGCTCAAATCGACCGCGATGAATTCGGGCAAATCAGCAGGCAAGCAACGCACTTCGAGTTCGGACACGATGTGGTTGATCATGCACTTGTCCACTTTCACGGCAGAAGATTCGTCTTCGCCGCTGAAGTGCAAGGGCACCTTCAGGTTCATTTTGGTGGTGGCATCGACGCGTTGGAAGTCAATGTGCAGCACCAGTTGTTTGAAGGGGTGGTATTGCACGTCGCGCAACAACACTTTGGTTTCTTGGCCGTTCAGTTCCATGTCCAGCACGGTGGCGTGGAAGGCTTCCTTCTTCAAGGCGTGCCACAGGGCGTTGTGATCGAGTTCGATCAGCTGGGGTTCGAGGCCAGCACCACCGTAAACGATACCGGGCGTGCGGCCCGTAATGCGCAGACGGCGGCTCGCACCCGTACCTTGCTTAGCGCGCTCAAAAGCGACAAATTTCATGATTAACTCCACTTGGGGCAGACCGCGACCAGTACCGCCCTGATTTAAAAAATGCTCTCTAGATTCAGAACAAATTGTCTTGATCTGAGAACAGGCTCATCACCGACTCACCGCGTGAAATCCGCTGGATCGTTTCGGCGATCAAGGGAGCCACGGAAAGTTGGCGAACTCTTCCGCACGCTTTGGCGGCGTCCGACAAAGGAATGGTGTTGGTCACCACCACCTCGTCGAGCACCGAGCCGCGTGCGATGCGCTCAATGGCAGGCCCCGACAAAATCGGATGCGTGCAATAGGCATAAACTTGTTTGGCGCCGCGCTGCTTGAGCACTTCGGCTGCTTTGACCAAGGTGCCGGCGGTGTCGATCATGTCGTCCATGATGACGCAGTTGCGGCCTTCGATGTCGCCGATCACGTGCATGACTTCGCTCACGTTGGCTTTGGGGCGGCGCTTGTCGATGATGGCCAAGTCGCAACCGAGCTGCTTGGCCAAGGCGCGCGCGCGCACCACACCGCCCACGTCAGGCGACACGACGATCAGGTTCTCGTAATTTTTTTGACGCAAGTCGCCCAACAAAATGGGCGAAGCGTAAATGTTGTCGACCGGAATGTCAAAGAAACCTTGAATTTGGTCGGCGTGCAAATCCATCGTTAAAACGCTGGAAACGCCCACGGTTTGCAGCAAGTTGGCCACCACTTTGGCCGAGATGGGCACGCGGCTCGAGCGAGGGCGGCGGTCTTGGCGGGCGTAACCGAAATAGGGAATCACCGCGCAAATGCGCTCAGCGGAGGCGCGCTTCAGGGCGTCCACCATGATGAGCAATTCCATCAGGTTTTCGTTGGTGGGCGCGCAAGTGGACTGCACGACAAAGATGTCGCGGGCACGCACGTTTTGTTTGAGTTCTACAGTGACTTCGCCGTCGGAGAAGCGGCCAATGTCTGCCTTACCCAAGGTCGTACCCAAATGCTGGGCCACTTCTTCAGCCAAACTGGGGTTGGCGTTGCCCGTGAAAACCATGAAATCGGAGTGAGAGGCTTGCATGGGCAATAACTGTTGGTGCTTAGCGAATAAATTGGCAGGGGAAGAAGGATTCGAACCTTCGCATGCCGGAATCAAAATCCGGTGCCTTAACCAGCTTGGCGACTCCCCTACACGAAACCCTCTTTGGGTGCCCAACCGACCAGCGGGTGAACAGCCAAATTACTGCATTGCTTGATTGTCCAGCCCTTGGGGGCACTTGAAACATCAAGAGACCGAGACCCAGGCGCAAAAACAGCACTGCCAGAGCCGGTCATTCTGCCTTGTAAACCTTGGTCTGCCAACCACCGCAGTGCTTGGCTGATTTCAGGACAAAGCCGCTCAGCTACTGGCTGCAACACGTTAGAGCCAAAGCCATAATGATCTGCAGCAAAGCCCGAGATTATAGCAGCGGGTTTTTGTCGTTCCAAGTCCGGGTCAGAAAAAATTTTGGCAGTGGCCAAGCCAGCCTCAGGCTTGATGACCCAGAACGTTTGCGGGGGCAGGGCGGCCTCCCCTAAAAGGGGTGAAATTTCGTCGCCAATGCCTTCGACCCAGGCGTTGCGGCCGTGGATGAAAAAAGGCACGTCGGCCCCCAGTTGCACCGCCAGTTGGGCCAACACGGGGACGCTCAAGTGGAGTCCCCACAAACGGTTCAAGGCCAACAAGGTGCTGGCCGCATCGGAGGAACCGCCCCCCAAACCCGCTTGAGCCGGCAGGTTCTTTTGTACTGAAATGTGCGCGCCTTGTTGGACGTTGGCGAAGCGCTGCAACAACCGGGCGGCTCGGACGATCAGGTCGTCCTCGGGGAGGGGCACGTTCAAATCGGTGCGGCTAATTTGACCGTCGCTGCGCCCTTCAAAATGCAAAACATCCGACCAATCGAGCAGCATAAAAACCGATTGCAACCGGTGATAGCCATCGTCGCGGCGGCCGGTGATGTGCAAAAACAGGTTCAGCTTGGCGGGGGCAGGAACGTCGTACAGGGCCTTCATGGTCGGAATTATCGATGCTGAGGCCTTGTTTATCGGTCCAACACCAACCGCAAATCGATGGCAGGGTCAGTGCTCAAACGCTGGGCGCGCAACTTACCGCTGCTGAACTGCGACAGGTCGACCCGCCATCCCGCAACGGCGGTTGGTTTGCCTTGCAGCCAATCAAACAGCGCCGCAAAAGGCAGTCCGGAGACGGGGGTGTGGCGGAGCAGCGACTCAATGGATTCAAATTGCCGAGGCGCCAGGCCCGGCCCTTGCCCAGAGCCCGTTCCCGGCCCCGGTTCAGTGCCCCCCTCGTTTGACAGCAAAACGGCGCCTTGGGGGCCCCAGTCCAACTTGGCCACGGTGCTGCCCAAGGGACTCAGGAGCAACCAAGTGCCATGATCGGCGGAGCCACTCAACTCAAAGTTGGCGCTGAAGGAGGTGTTTTTTTCAGGCTCGGCGGCGGTGACTTTCAGTGACAACCGCCCCGTCCATTCGCCGCCCCCCATTCCACCCTTTGGGGCCAGGTTGGCGGTGGGTTTGGGGTTCAGCGCGGTGGCGCAGCCGCCCAAGGCCAAAAGCAGCGAAACAATCAGGGGCCAGAAAATCAGGGGCCAAAAAATCCGTCCCGTGATGGGCAGCTTGGCGGCCAACATCAGAGCTTCACGCCCAATCGGCTCAAGGTGTTTTGCAAAGCCTCATTCTTGGGGCTCAGCGTCATGCCGCGCTGCCAAACCGTTTTGGCCTGCGCTTGTTCGCCTTGTTGCCACAGCACCTCGCCGAGGTGGGCGGCAATCTCGGGGTCTTCTTTGTCTTTGAACGCCTGTTTCAGCAATTGGGCCGCCAACGCCAAACGGCCCGCCTTGAATTCAAGCCAGCCCAAACTGTCGGTGATAAAGGGGTCGTTGGGTGCATTGGCCAAGGCTTTTTGAATCAGGTCGCGGGCCTCGGCCAAACGAATGCCGCGGTCGGCCAGTGAATAACCCAAGGCGTTGAAGGCACTGGGGTTGTTCGGTTGCTTGGCCATCACATCGCGAAGGAGGGATTCCATTTTGTCGAACAGCCCCAGCTTTTCGGCGAGCATGGCTTGTTCATACAGCAAGTCAGCATCGTCGGGGTTGAGGGTGCTGGCTTTGGCCAAGAGGTCCATGGCGCGGGCGGTTTGGTGATGGTCACGCAACAATTGAACTTGGGCGATCAGCTTGCCACGGGCGTCGTCGGGGCTGTTGTCGGGCACCGCTTGCAGCAGGGCCAAGCCCGCTTCCAATTGACCTTGGGCCGCCATCAATGAAGCACGGCGAGACTGCACGGCCAATAAATCGTGTGGACGCTTAATTTCTGCCATCCATTTCTCGGCCGTCTTGAAGTCTTGGCGTTTCTCGGCCAATTGGGCCAACGCCAAATAGGCTTGCGTCCTACCCCGCTCTAAAGCGTCGGCGGTCTCGGCCTTGTCTTCCGTCTTTTCTTTGGTCTTTTCTTTGACCAAGGACAAATAGGTGGTCAGCGATTGCTCGGCTTGAAGGGCGGCGTTTTCTTGCGTTTGAAGCACGCCGAGCAACAACCAAGCATCGGCCAATTGGGGGTCTTTTTTCACAGCAGCTTGGGCTTGAAGTTCGGCTGGGGTCAAGCGCTGCGCTTCGGCCAATGCGCGGGCATAGGCCAAGTGCAAAAAGGCTTTGCCCCGAAGCTGGGTTTGGGCTTGGGCCCATTGCTCCATTTCAGGGGCTTTGGGTTGCATCAGGTCCAAGGCCAACAACACCGGTAAATCATTGTCAGGGGCCGACTTGGCCGCCGATTGAATGGACTTGAGGGCCTTGTCAGGTTCGTTGGCCAAGGCCTGCATGCGGGCGATACTGAGCCAAGCCGACATCGACAAGGAGGTCTCAGTGGTCAGGGGTTTGAGCACCTTCTCTACCAACTCGGCCGCTTCTTTTTTGTTGCTGACGTTGGCATACAAAGACGGAATGTTGGCCAAAACACCGATTTTGAAAGCCGCCGGCGCCAGCGCAATTTCTCGTTCCAAAGGCGCCTTGGTTTCAGGCACCCGGTTCAGGGCCAATAAAACCTGCAGCAATTTGAAGTTGGCTTCGCGAGATTTCGGCTCAGCGGCCTGCCATTGAGTGGCCGCTTGCAGGGCCGATTCGCCTGAATGCGCCTCCAAGGCAATGGACAACGCTCTGGCAAAAAGCCGGGGGTCGTTGCTGCGACGGGCCGCGTCCAATAGAAGTGAAAAGCCATTGCCCGCCTGGCCGTTTTGGGCCTCCATTTCGCCGAGTAGAATTTCGTAAAACAAAGGCGCGTTCAAGGCCGAGTGCGTCGGTTCTTCAACCGGTTTTGAATCAGAAGGGCTTGCCTCTTCAGACCACGCTGCCGGGGCCAGCACGACCAAGGCCACACAAACGACCCAAGGGCTTAGGCCCTCGGCTGAAAAAAGACGGTTGAACTTCATCGCCTCATAATAATCCATGCCCGAATTACCCGAAGTGGAAGTGACGCGTCGCAGCGTGGTGAACGACATCACCGGCGCCCGCATTCAGCACCTGCAAATGGGCAAGCCCCTGCGTTGGCCACTGGGCATTGAGCCCCAAAAGCTCCAAGGCCAAACGGTGCTGGGTGTGCGACGCCGCGGCAAATACCTGCTGTTCGATTTGGACGGTGGCCTCTTGCTTGTGCACTTGGGCATGTCGGGCAGCTTGGCTTTTTTTGCCAACAACGCCAAGCCCCCTGGCCCGCACGACCATTTTGACCTCGGGACCGACAAAGGCTTGCTGCGCTTGCACGACCCCCGGCGCTTTGGCGCCGCAGTTTGGGCCGCCAGTGAGCAAGACCCCGTGGCTCAAAAACTCTTGGGCCACTTGGGGGTGGAACCGCTCGGGCCAGACTTCAACGTGAAAGACTTCCATGCGGGCTTAAAAACCCGCAGCGCACCCATCAAGCAAGTGTTGTTGGCGGGTGATTTGGTGGTTGGGGTGGGCAACATCTATGCGTCTGAAACCTTGTTCTTGGCGGGCATTCGCCCAACCACCCGCGCCAAAAAAATCAGCCGACCCAGGGCCGAGAAGCTTTACAAGGCCATCATTGAGGTTCTCAACAAAGCGCTGGGTCAAGGCGGCAGCACCTTGCGAAATTTTTCCAATGTGCGCGGCGAAGCAGGGCACTTTCAGGTGCAAGCCAAGGTTTACGACCGCGCGGGTCAACCTTGCCGGGTTTGCACCACGCCGATCCGTGGCTTGGTGCAAGGTCAACGCTCGAGTTATTTTTGCCCCACATGCCAAAAACCTTGACGCCGTCGGAAACGCAGAGGGCGTCCTTTTCTGCCCGCATCGTGGCTTGGCAAGTGGTGAAGGGGCGGCATGGTTTGCCTTGGCAAAACACCCGAGACCCCTACCGGGTTTGGTTGTCTGAAATCATGTTGCAGCAAACCCAGGTCAGCACAGTGCTCGACTATTTCCCCAGATTTTTGGCGCGTTTTCCCGATGTGAAGAGTTTGGCAGCCGCCTCGCAAGAAGAGGTGCTGGGTCTTTGGAGTGGTTTGGGTTATTACAGCCGCGCCCGCCACTTGCACGCCTGCGCCCAGGCCATCGTGGACTTGCACGGCGGGCAGTTTCCGAGGACGGCGGAGGTTTTGCAAACCTTGCCGGGTATTGGCCGCTCCACCGCCGCTGCCATTGCGTCGTTTTGTTTTGATGAGCGTGTTTCGATTTTGGATGGCAACGTGAAGCGCGTGCTGACCCGGTTTTTGGGCTTTTCGAATGACTTGGCACAACTCGCCAACGAGCGCTTGCTATGGCAACACGCAGCAGCCTTATTGCCCCCGCCTGAGCGGGCGCATGACATGCCGCGCCACACGCAGGCGTTGATGGATTTGGGCGCCACGGTTTGCAAAATTCGCCGTCCTCTGTGTGAGGCCTGTCCGCTGCAAACCCGCTGTCATGGCTTTCAAAGTGGCGAGCCCGAACAATGGCCCGTGCGCACTAAAAAAGGGACACGCAAAGCGGAAAGCTGGTGGTTGCTTTGGTTGGAAAACGAGCGCGGTGAAGTGTGGTTGGAGACGCGTCCGCAAAAAGGCATTTGGGCGGGCATGAGCGCTTTTCCAGTGCTACCCAGCCGAGAGGCGCTCTTGGAGATGGTGGCTCCGCAGGCGGCGCAAAAATTGACGCTAGCGCAAGACGTCAATGAGCAAAACTTAAAAATCAGCCCGAACTGCCCGCTCAGCCCGCTTTTTCAAATGGAAGAACGGCCGGCGTTTAAACACGTCTTGACGCACCGAGATTTGTATCTGCACCCCGTCAAAATTCAGCTCAACGCCGTCGAAGTGGTGCTGATTCAATCCGGTCTCAATGCACTGTCCCCAAAAGGCCAATGGGTCGGCGCCACGCGCTGGGAGGCCCTGGGTTTGCCCACGCCCATGCGTCAACTGTTGAGCCAACCGTCATAGAGTGGCCCTCTCTCAATGGCCCTCTCTCAATCGACAACTCTCAATGGCTGTCTAACTCTCTGTGCCGAATCAGCGCCGTGCCGGTCTTGCCAAAGTGTTTGGCCAGCTGTTCTACCAGATAAACCGAGCGGTGTTGACCCCCCGTACAGCCGATGGCGACCGTGACATATTGGCGGTTGTCATCGGCGATGGGTTGAAGCCAGTGGCTGACAAACTCGGTGATGCGTTTTTGCATGTCGAGCACCATGGGCTGTTTGTCTAAAAAATTGCGAACACCCGCGTCCTTGCCCGTCAAAGCCCTTAACTCGGGTTCGTAATGCGGGTTGGGCAGCATGCGGACGTCAAAAACAAAGTCGGCATCCATGGGGATGCCGCGCTTGAAAGCGAACGACTGAAAAACCAAGGTCAATGCGCTGGGAGGCGCGGCTACCCAATCTTTTAAATGACGCAACAATTGGGCAGAGCGTATGTGGCTGGTGTCGATCACCACGGCGTTTTCGCGCAGACCATTTAACAGCTCTCGTTCCAATTCAATGGCTTGCATTAAGGCCATTCGTTCATCATTTGCACTCGCTTGTGCCAGAGGGTGGCTGCGTCGGCTTTCCGAAAAACGACGAACC
>Ga0208874_1000488_pt1 | contig 14148 bp, 16 predicted proteins | sample CryBogCBH10Oct08_FD_184604 | JGI IMG/M metagenome (GOLD analysis project Ga0208874, IMG submission 184604) | Freshwater microbial communities from Crystal Bog, Wisconsin, USA - CBH10Oct08 (SPAdes) (version 2) | ecosystem: Environmental > Aquatic > Freshwater > Lake | place: Crystal Bog... | reverse complement strand
GGTTTGGTGAGGGCGAGAAATGCCCGGTACTGCGGAGACTCCACCGAGACCTCGTCGATCACCGAACCCCAGATCGCCACTAGGTCATCGAGCTGGAGAAGCGCCATCAAATCCCTCAATCCTGAATAATCATCAAAAAGCTAAAAACTTTGTTATCCACAAAGTTATCCACAGGCTGTGGTCTAAACCCCAACTTGAGCCTTGAAGGGCTGTTGATATCGGCCTGACCGCTGTGAAATCTGTGGATAGAGGGCGAAAGTAGGGCTTTCCCAGCCAGATTGCAAGTAGTTATCCACAAAACTAGGGCTACCCTCAACCCTGTTGGATATCGGGTTTGACCCTTATCAACAGGTAGCCGTACCGTTAGCCCCTCAACCCCAGCTGTGGCCTTGCCTAGCACCTCACCCGAGGGGCCCCGCAAGAGATCAGAAGAGATTTATTAGGAGCCCCTAGATATGTCAAAGCGCACATTTCAGCCAAACGTCCGCAAGCGCGCCAAGAAGCATGGTTTCCGTGCTCGTATGGCAACCCGTGGTGGACGCGCAGTTCTCTCTTCTCGTCGTGCCAAGGGCCGCGCTCGTATTTCCGCGTAATCGGTCTATCTAACCTAGATAGCTAGTCGACGCGCGTGTTGGCTCACAATCACCGGCTTCGCAACAGTAAAGATTTTGCCCGAGTAACCAAGACTGGTTTCCGCGCAACCTCACAACACCTGGTGCTCTATGCCGCGGTATCTCCAACTTTGACGACCGGTCCGCAAGTTGGGCTCATCATCAATAAAACGGTTGGTGGCTCTGTCACGCGCCACCGGATCGCCCGCCAGTTGCGTCACGCGATCAAATCAGATCTTTCAAAGTTTGCGCCATCGATTCAAATGGTGATTCGGGTGTTGCGCCCAATCGAGGATTACACCGGCGACTTAGCCAAGCTGACCACCCAGCTCGCTGAAAAGATTGAAAAGAGCCGAGAGAGCGAGGCCCGCTCATGAAGCACCTATTGATTCTTCTCGTGAAGCTCTATCAAAAAACTCTCTCCCCCATCGTTAATGCCTATGGCCCACGATGCAAGTACTACCCATCCTGTTCCCATTACGCCATCGATGCGCTGCGCGAACGCGGCGCAATTGTTGGTCTAAGTATGACCGCCTGGCGGTTGCTTCGTTGTAATCCATTTTCACATGGCGGCGTTGATTACGTCACCACATCGCAATCATCTATCACCAATAACCAGCGTAAATCAGCCACTTTAGGAGCTATCTAATGTTGTCGTTTCTCAATCCGATTTATGCCGCGGTTGCTTGGGTCATCGTTGCATTCCATTCACTCTTTGGATTAATCCTTGGCAAGAACAATCACGAGAGCCTTAAGTGGAGCTTGTCGATTATCGGGCTTGTGGTCTTGATCCGAATCATTTTGATTCCGTTGTTCGTCAAGCAGATTAAGAGCCAGCGCGCTCTAACCGCTTTGCAACCACACATGAAGGAAATTCAGAAGCGTCACAAAGATGATCGCCAGAAGCAATCTGAAGAGATGATGAAGCTCTATAAGGAGCACAAGACAAACCCACTCGCTTCATGTTTGCCAATCTTGGCGCAGGCGCCAATCTTCTTCTCACTCTTTACCGTGTTGAACGGTATTGCGAAGTTGAAGCCACATGGCCCACTTAAGGATTCGTTGTTGCAATCAGCACACGCCGCAAAGTTTTTTGGCGCAAACCTTTCAAGCTCATTCCTCAGCCTTCATACCGATAGCGCAACAAAGATTGTGACCGTTGGTCTGATTGTCTTTATGTCTGCCACAACATTCACCACTCAACGTCAGTTGATGACAAAGGGCATGCCAAAGATGGATGCTTCAAACAACATGATGTTGCAGCAACAAAAAATTATGTTGTATGTCTTCCCCATTATTTTTGCAATCTCTGGTGTTAACTTCCCGGTTGGTGTTTTGATTTATTGGTCGACCACTAACTTGTGGACCTTGGGACAGCAGTTCTATGTCATCAAGCGAAACCCAACTCCTGGATCACCAGCCTATGAAGAGCTCCAGAAGAAGAAGGCGGCCAAAGCAGGCGCCAACCCAGAATTGAGCACTGGCTCTGATTCATCCACAACCGTGGTTGAGGATGCTCCACGCCAGCGCCAACAACCCACCCGCCCCACCAAGAAAAAGAAGAAAAAGTAGCTTTTAAAAGGTACAAATAACCCAATTCATATCAATTCATACTAATAACGCATAAAAGAGACAGGATTATCACTATGAGCGAGACAGAAGCAGTAGTCGAAAAGAGCGAGAAGCCAGATAAGAAGTCACTCGTTGCTCGCCTGGAAGAAGAGGGCGATGTAGCCGCCGATTACCTCGAGGCACTTCTGGATATTGCTGACCTAGATGGCGATATTGATATCGACGTCGAGAATGATCGTGCTTCGCTGGCTATTGCTGGCGGCGCCTTGGGCCACCTGGTTGGCGACCGTGGCGAGGTCCTTGATGCTCTCCAAGAGTTGACCCGGCTAGCTGTGCAGACCTCGTTAGGCGAGCGCTCACGGTTGATGCTGGATATCGATAACTTCCGATCAGCGAAGAAGGATGAGCTCAGCAAGTTGGCTCATGAAGTAGCTGAAGAGGTTAAGTCGACTGGCGTATCGGTCAAACTGCGCCCAATGAATGCCTTCGAGCGGAAGGTCATCCACGACACCATTCAGGAGATTGGCCTCACCAGCGAGTCAGAGGGCGAAGATCCCAACCGCTGCGTAGTAGTTCTCGCCTCTTAAAAACACCTTTTCGATGCCAGTTTCACGTGAAACGCTCGTCCCTGCCTACTTTGTAGAGCGGGGTAAGGAGATCGAGCGCTACGCCGAGATTCTGGCAACCTGGGGGATTGATCGGGGCCTAATTGGGCCAAAAGAGGGCGACCGTATCTGGGAGCGCCACATTGCCAATTGCATCCCTGTCACAACCCTGATTCCCGAAGGGGCCTCTGTTGTAGATATTGGCTCCGGTGCTGGCTTGCCTGGCATTGTTATTGCCTTGGCTCGGCCAGATTTAAGGGTCACCTTGGTGGAACCCCTGCAACGGCGGGTGGATTTCCTCAACGAGGTTATCGCTGAAATTGCCCCCGAAATTAAGGTCATTCGAGGTCGGGCAGAGTCGGTAAAGGGCTCTTTTGGTGTGGTTACCTCCCGCGCCGTTGCTCCGCTACCCAAACTCCTTCCACTCTCCTTCCATTTGGTTGCCCCAGGAGGCCGAGTTTTGGCTATGAAGGGGGAGTCTGCGGCGTTGGAGCTTGAGGAAGCCAAGGAGCTAGCCCCTAAACCATTCAAAAAAATAGCCAAAAGCACCGTTCATGAGATCCAACTAGGCGAGCTACCGCTGGCTCGGGTAATTGAGCTCATCAAAGCAGGCTAGATTAAGCGCGTGGATGATTCACGTGAAACATTGGCCGCTGCGCCAAAGGTAATAGGGATTCGCCGGCTGAAAGAGCCGATGCCCACCCCTCTAAAAACACATGTTTTTACCGTTGCAAATCAGAAGGGTGGAGTCGGAAAAACGACCTCTGCCGTCAATATTGCCGCCGCCTTAGCGATGGGTGGCCTGCGGGTTTTGGTGATTGATCTCGACCCACAAGGAAATGCCTGCACTGCTCTCGGTATCGAGCGAGAGAGCATCCCTGGCATGTTCGAGGTACTGGTCAACGATGCACCCTTGGGCTCAGTTGTTAAAAAGGTGGCTGGATTCCCTCATTTGGAGTGCGCCCCAGCAGACCGTGGCCTGGCCAATGCTGAGGTCAACATGGTCAGTTTTGTATCGCGTGAAAACCGATTGAAGTTGGCGCTCGATACTTTGCTGCAGGAGCGCGAAGCACAAGGTCAACGCTTTGATTATGTGATTATCGATTGCCCACCAAGTTTAGGTTTGCTCACAATCAACGCACTTACTGCGGCTGGTGAAATTTTGATTCCAATCCAATGCGAGTACTACTCACTCGAAGGCGTAAAGCTGTTGATCGAAACGGTCGAACAAATTAAGCGCACTCAACTCAATAAGAATTTAGAGATCTCAACAATTGTTCTCACCATGTTTGATTCACGTACTCGGTTAGCAAATGATGTAGCGGATAGTGTGCGCCAACATTTCCCTGCACAACTCGTTGATTTTCCGATCCCGCGCGCAGTACGAGTTTCAGAAGCGCCATCGTTTAATCAAACAGTAATGACATATGACGCATCATCACCTGGTGCAATTGCATACATGAGTGTTGCGCGCGAGATTGCGCGACGCGGTGCTGGAATTACAAACAATACTGATGCAACAAATAATGGAGCGCACACGGCATGAGTACTCGTAAAGGCGGACTCGGCCGCGGTTTAGATTCGTTAATCCCCACAACTATTACTTCACCAACTGGCGTAGCTATCGCCGAGAACAATGAAGTCGATATCAATCTGATTGTTCCGAATCCAAAACAACCACGTACTGTTTTTGATCTTGATGCGCTGAATGAATTATCTGCATCGATTAAAGAAGTGGGCGTCTTGCAACCACCAGTTGTTCGTGCGATGCCCAATGGAACATACGAACTTATTATGGGTGAGCGACGATTGCGTGCATCCAAGCAAGCAGGCTTAAAAACTATTCCGGTGATTGTTCGTGCAACACCAGATAATGAATTGCTTCGCGAAGCGCTGTTGGAAAATATTCACCGTAGCCAACTCAACCCGTTAGAAGAAGCAGCTGCTTATCAAAACCTATTAAATGATTTTGGATATACCCACGACGAACTCGCGTCGAAGGTCGGAAAATCTCGTCCAGCAATTTCAAACACATTGCGTCTTTTGTATTTGCCAGCTGCTGTGCAGCGTCGATTGGCAGCAGGAGTTCTCTCTGCTGGTCATGCTCGCGCGCTTCTTACTTTGGTTGATGAAGGCGATATCGAACGGTTGGCGGCGCGAATTGTTGCCGAAGGTTTAAGTGTTCGTGATGTGGAAGAGATTGTTGCCACCGGTCAGGCTGGCTCAAAGCCAACAAAAGCCAAGGGCGCCAAGCAGACCGCACCACGCGCAAAAGAGATTGCGGATGAGCTCGGGGATAAGCTGGATACGCGCGTAACTGTTGATTTAGGCAAGAGCAAAGGCAAGATTGTTATTGAATTTGCTGGCCTTGAGGATCTTGAGCGGATTAACAAGCTGATCAAGTAAGGCCGTGAAACAAAGCAAGAACTAGTTCAGCCCGCGCAATTCCATCTCAGTCTTAATTACGCCACCGAGCGACTTAATTCCTTCACGGATTCGTTCTGGGGTTGGGTAGCAATACGACAAACGCATCGACCATGAACCAAAACCGTCGGCATAGAAAGCGGTGCCCGGAACATAAGCAACCTTGGCAACAATCGCTTTTGGAACAAGCGCCTTGGTATCAATCTCGGGCGGCAAGGTAACCCAGACATAGAAACCACCACCTGGCTTGGTCCAAGTCGCGCCAGCGGGGAAATGTTGCTCAAGTGATTCCAACATCGCATCGCGACGGGTCTTGTAAAGCTTAGTGAAGGATGCGATTTGATCACGCCATGGCTGATCCGCGAGGTAACTCGAGATAGCTAGTTGTGAGAAGTTGGATGGGCAGAGAATCGATGATTCCGACGCAATAACCAACTTCTCTTTCAGAGATTGTGGAACCAGTGCCCAACCCACGCGGAATCCCGGCGCAATGGTCTTGGAGAATGAACCGAGGTAAATAACATTTTCAGAATCTTCGGCCCGCATTGCGTTAGGCGATGGCTTATCGAATCCCAACAAACCGTATGGATTGTCTTCGACTACAAAAATGCCTTCACTGTGGCAGATTTCGAGAATCTCGGTACGGCGATCAGCAGGCAAGGTAACACCCATAGGGTTTTGGTAATTAGGAATCAAATACAAGAACTTGATTTTCTTGCCTGAAGCGCGAGTCGATGTAATTGCTTCGCGCAGCGCTTGTGGGATCAAACCATCGTTATCCATAGCGACGTGAACAACTTTTGCTTCGTACTGGCTAAAAGTTCCGAGCGCACCGACATACGAAGGCGCTTCAGCCAATACAACATCACCTGGATCAATAAAAATTCGAGAAATAAGATCGAGCGCTTGTTGTGAGCCAGTTGTCACGATCACATCATCTGGATGGGCACGAATTCCTTCGAGCGCCATCATGTCGCAAATTTGTTCGCGCAATTTTGGATGGCCTTGGCCGCTGCCGTATTGCAGCGCTTCCATTCCATTCTTAGAAACGAGCTCACCAATCACATTCGATATCAAATCCATTGGCAACGCCGTCAGGTTAGGCATGCCACCAGCGAGCGAAACAATGTCTGGTCGGGATGCAACCGCGAAGAGCGAACGAATTTCGGATGGGTGCATATAGGCGGCACGATGGGCGAACCGTTCAGTCAGATTCTCTGGCTTACCGGTATGAATTCGAGTTACATCGCCGCTCATCCGAGAATCTTCCCATATTTGGCGGCGGCCCCGAGAGGCAGTTATACGGTTCTAATACCCGCCCGACGCAGGTCAGAGATTCGAAGCGTGCCGGTCTTGGCGTCGTTTTCACTCGATAAATACAAGCGCTGAATCGCGATCGCGATGGATTCCACGATGGTTTCACGAAAGGCCGAATCGGCCAACCGCTTAGCGTCGCCGGGATTACTGAGATACCCCAGGTCGATGCGAACAGTCGGTGCCTTTGTCAGACGCAATAAATCCCAACTCTTTGCGTGGGTGCGGCAATTGAGCAAATCTGTGCGGGCGGTTATTTCGCGCTGAACCAAGGCGGCAAATTTCTCGCCGACCACAGAATGAACACCATGCAGATCGCTGCCGTAGTAATAGGTGGCTACACCGCTCGCTTTTTCATTGATGTAATTATCAGTATGTAAGGAAATTACAAGGTCGGAATTCGAAGAATTAGCCATCGTGATTCGAGCGCTATCTGATGGATTCATGGTGGCGCTGCGGGTCAGAAAGACCGCGACGCCGAGCGCAATTAATCGACCTTCAAGACGTTGTGCAATATCGAAGGCAATCTCGGCATCACTGGGGTCACTGCTGGGATCGAGAACAATTACTTTATTCGCCAGTGCCGGTCCACGATTAATTCGTGCCGCTTCTTCGCGCAACGCGGTAGGAGCGCCACCAGCGACAGTTCGCTGCAAACGCATCAACGCCATTACTGTGGCAGGACCACAAGTTCCATCAGCTTTAACGCCAGCAGATTTTTGAAATTCTTTAACCGCGTTCTCGGTCATGGCACCAAAAATTCCATCAACTTTGCCGCAATTAAAACCCATCTCGCTTAACCGATTTTGTAGTGCGGCAATATCATCGCCCCGCATTAATCCGGAGCTCTTGTTGCTTAAGACTCGATCACCTAATCGCCAACGAGCTTCTTCCAGCGAACGGAGCGTCATGGGATTCAAATCGCCATCAACAACCAATCCGCGCGATTGCTGAAAAGCTTGAATCGCGCTGATTAAGGTTGTTTCGCCAACAAAGAAACCCAAACGTGAAAGCGTTGTAGAAACAAAGCCGTCGATATCGGCAGAGTTAACCTTGTCGTCGGGCGACATCTGAAATCTATCTAGAAATAACTAGGTTTAGATAAATTCAGCGAGCTCTTTGAGAAGAGCTGGCTTTGGCTTTGCACCAATGATGCTCTTAACAACTTCGCCATTGACATAAACATTGAGGGTTGGAATCGATGTGATGCCGTACTTCATAGCGATCGCTGATTCCTCATCGGTGTTCAACTTAACAATCTTGATGCCGGCATTTTCGGCGGCAATCTCATCCAAAATTGGCGCGACCTGGCGGCACGGACCACACCATTCAGCCCAAAAATCAACGAGAACTGGTGTTGAACTCTTCAATACAACTTCATCAAAAGTCGCTGCTGTTACTGGTTGTGCTGCGCTCATAGTCTTCCTTCTTCGCTTTTTGTTTATTGTTATTGTTGGTTTTTAGTGATGTCCTGATAGAAATCTTTCAGCATCAAGTGCTGCCTGGCAACCCGAACCCGCTGCGGTAATCGCTTGTCGATAGGTGTGATCCACCAAGTCGCCACAGGCAAAGACGCCCTTGAGGTTGGTGCGGGTGGAGCGGCCTTCGACTGTGACGTAATTTTCCGCGTCGAGGTTCACCTGACCCACGACCAATTCGCTGCGCGGCAAGTGTCCGATGGCAACAAAGAGACCACTCAAATCCTTTTCGGATTCCTCGCCGGTCACAGTGTTACGCAACTTCAAGCCAGTCATATTGTCAGCACCAAGAACATCAATGACCTCGGTATTCCAAATAAATTCGATCTTCGGGTTAGACATTGCACGCTCAGCCATAATCTTTGACGCGCGTAATGAATCGCGGCGATGGATGAGATACACCTTGCTTGCAAACTTTGTCAGGAAGGTTGCTTCTTCCACCGCAGAATCTCCGCCGCCAACAACGGCAATCTCTTTCTCTCTGAAGAAGAAACCATCGCATGTTGCACACCATGAAACACCGCGGCCAGATAACCGCTTCTCGTTCTGGAGGCCAATTTCTTTATAAGCAGAGCCCATCGCCAAGATAACTGACTTGGCTTTAACGGTATTGCCGGATCCATCGACGAGCGTCTTTACATCGCCATCCAGCTTCATTTCAACGATGTCATCGGTAATCAAGTTTGCACCAAACCGAGCAGCCTGCTTGCGCAAGTTATCCATCAAATCTGGACCCATGATGCCGGTTGGAAAGCCAGGAAAGTTTTCGACTTCAGTGGTGTTCATCAACGCGCCACCAGCGGTTACCGAACCCTCATAAATGATTGGCTTTAATTCAGCGCGAGCAGCATATATTGCGGCGGTATATCCAGCCGGACCAGAGCCAACGATGACGAGTTCGTGAATTTCTTCCATTTGGCAACCTTATCTTTTGCGCAGTGGCAGGAGCTGTAGGACACCTGTGACTTCAGCGATTCGCAAAAGCTTTGCAAGCGCCAAGTAGCCAATCCCGCTAATTCCTAGAACCTCAATCAACTTGAGGATATTCCCGCCCGGCAGATGGCGCTGCGAGATGTGGATCGGGAAACCAACCAAGAAGGCAATCCCAAAGAGTTTGGCGTAGAAACCGACCACCTCGCGAATGTTGATGTGAATCTCAAATTTCCGTAGCGAGCGAATCGTTATCCACGCACCAATGAAGTAACTGAAGGCCAACGCCCCACCTAACCCAACCGTGACCCAGCGTGGCTTGAGCTCAACTGCTGCAAGAACACAGAGCAGCGAACCAATCACGTTCATGACCAGATTGGAGAAGACTTGAGATTTAACGTTCTCATAGGCGTTCAACCCACGAAGCGCGATCAGGTTGATACTCATCGGCATCAAGCCCAGACCCATCGCTGCCAACACTTTGCCGATGTATTGCGCGTCGCCATCAGGAATTCCATGAAAGAGCGCACGAGTGATGATTGGCCCAAACAAGAAGAATGCGACCGAGCTAGGCACTGTAATAACGCCCACCAGGCGCATCGCGCGCACCAATTGATCATGAACCAAGTGTGGATTGCGCGCCTGAGCCATCGCCGAGATTTGCGGCAAAAGCGCAGTAACTATAGAAAGCGTCACGACAGAGTGCGGCAAGATGAAGACAAAGAGCGCGTTGTTATACGGACTAAAACCAACACCAGTGGTGATGCCGGCTTTTGCCGCTTGCACTGCGGCACGGGTCGAAAGATTGACGGTAATCAAATAACTAATTTGCGAGATTGCGGCGAACAACAAGGTCCATGAAGCGAGATGAAGTGATTTCTTCATCTCCGAGTCGCGCCAATCAAATCGTGGTGAAATCTTTATACCGGTCTTGCGAACAACCGGAATCAAAATCAGCGCTTGTGCGACCCATCCCGCGGATGTGCCAAGTCCCAACCAGGCGACGGTTGATGGCGAGATAGTTCCCACCGAAATCTTGTGGGCATCCTTCAAGAAGAAGACGAAAACTATGCCTGCAATAACGTTGTTGAGTACCGGCGCCCACATCATGGGGCCAAAGCGTTCTTTGGCATTGGCGATCTGGCTATAGAGCGCAAATAAACCCATGAAGAGAACTTGTGGCAAGCAATAGCGCATGAACGCAACGGTTAAATGAAATTCTGGACGACCCACGTATTCAGTGGCAAAAGCGCGAACAAGAAGCGGGGCAAAAAGAACCGAGAGGACAACCAGCGCAGAGAGTAAAACTGTTGTCGCCGTAACAAGACGAGAAATGAAAGCGTTTCCACCATCAGCGTCACGAGTAGACCGAACGATCTGTGGAACAAAGACCGCGGTCAACGCCCCACCGATTAAGAGGTTGTAGAGAATATTGGGCATCGTGTTGGCGACGTTAAAAGTATCTCCAAGCAAGGTTGTACCAAGCACGGCCACCAAGAGCAGACCACGGATCAAACCAGTGATTCGCGAAGCAATCGTTCCAATCGCCATCACCGATGAAGATTTAAGTAGCGCCTCGTCACTCATCTACATTTCCCTTTCGACGAGAGCGAATAAATCTGCGGCCGTTACGAATAATCGCTACTGCAAAGAGCAGAATCGCTGCGCCGGTGGTGATCCAGGTCGCAATAGGGCTAATCACCGATAGCGAGAGCGGATAAATAACTGAGTCACCTAATGAGTCACCAGCAATCGTTGTTGCTTGAATCTCGAGACCTGATTGACCAGAAGTCAGAACTTGAATCGGAATAAGGATCTGCACCTTAGATTTAGCAGGAATGAGGACTGGCGCAGGTGTGGTCGCCTCAATTTTTCCATTCGTAGGGTTGATGGCGAGCGCGACCTTGGCCGGACCATTGAAGTCATTAGAGACGGTAATCGGCAGCTTTTGATGCGTCGTTGAGATAGTGAAACGTCCGCTGGAAAGATGGATTTTCTTGGCTAACTGAAAAGAAGTTGCTTCGTTATCGCGACCCAAGAATGCGCGACGTGCTGGATCAAGATCTGGGTTGAGAATTGCAGCCATTCGCAATTTGTAATTCTGGAGCTCACTCGACAACATGAAATTGCCATTTACAAGCAATGTGCCGCGCAAATCCATAAATGATTGCTTCTCGGAGTTTGTTAATGTGAACCCAAGTGAGCTGGGGTAACCAGCAGACGGGGTTATCGGCTGATTGAAAAATGCCTGTAATTTATCGGCGCTAATTTTCAGAAAATAATTTGTATCGTGCGGAAGTAAATTTTGAATCCAATAACCGGATGGCGAGCCGTATGGCAAGGCAATTATTTGATCGCCAGCAGTTATTGCACGCAGTTGACTGAGCCAGACTTTTGCTACGCGAGCCCCAGCACCATTTGTGCCATCGACTAGTTGATAACCAGCTGCCATCGCTTGTGCATCATCAATCAGTGCGGGATCAATCTCCCACACCCGCAAACCATGAGGCGGTGTGAAAACAAGTTGTCCGAGTGAACCGCCATAGGCCAGATCGGTTGCTAGTTGATCGTCTAAAAACTTTCCATCGAGTTCGCGATGAGTTGGTGCGGTAATCGTGATGATTGTGCCGGCGTGAGCTGCGGGAGCGATGACAAGGGATGCAATAAATAATCCAATGGCGAGCACAATTCTTTTCATGAGGTGAGATCACCAGACTTTGCAATCAGCTTCTTCTCATCTGGATAGGCAAGTTTGCTGACGATTTCTTCTAGCGGGAACCAGCCCACATCGTCCACCTCTGTGATTTGTGGTTGGAGAGTTCCACCGACTTCACGGAAGAGATAGTGATGTACGGTCTTATGAATTCGTTTGCCACCAGCCATAAACCAGAAATCAATAACGCCGAGCGACTTGGTGATTTCACTTGTGATGCCAGTTTCTTCAGCTACTTCACGAATCGCGGCTTGTTCTGGAGTCTCGCCGGCTTCAATATGTCCCTTGGGCAAAGACCAGAGCAGGCGCTCTTGTTTCGCATCTTTGAGATCACGGCGACCAATCAATAGGCCTTTGGTGCCGGTCGTATCAATGACTAATCCGCCTGCGCTTACTTCATCAACGCGCTTTGGGTATTTCATCGGCCGATGCGGTTTTTGTTGCGCGGGCTTTCCACCCTCAGTGCCGGTAGTTGAACGTGCAGAATTTTGTGGTGAGTGTGGGCCGCCCGGGCGACGTCGACGACGTTTTTTCCGTTTAGCTTCGCCACCCGCACCAGGTGCCGTGGTCATGAGATAAGGGTACTCGCTCGGCTTAAGGACTAGCCTTACCTGTTGTGACAGCCGTTGATCCGCGTTCAGTTGCGATAGATATCGCAATGGCAGAGCTCTCAGCTCGCGCGCCGATCGCGGCAGAACTCGCAGATTTATACGCACAAGCTGGCTTTACGCTCGCACTTGTTGGTGGTCCCGTTCGTGACGCAATCTTGGGTCGGCTCGGTAACGATTTAGATTTCACGACAAATGCCCGCCCAGAAGACAGTAAGAAAATTCTCAAGAAATGGGCAGATGCGATCTGGGATACCGGCGCCGCTTTTGGCACGATCGCAGCAAAAGTTGGCGAAATAACAATCGAAGTCACCACATACCGCAGCGAGAGTTACGACCCTGATAGCCGTAAGCCCGATGTTGATTTTGGTGATTCGATCGAAGGTGATTTGTTGCGCCGTGATTTCACGGTCAACGCGATGGCGTTAGAGCTAACAACCAACCCACCAACCTTTATTGATTTGCATGGCGGCATCAACGATTTGGCGCGGAAAGTCTTACGCACGCCCGGTAAGGCAACAGATTCATTCTCTGATGATCCATTGCGGATGATGCGCGCTGCACGATTCGCCGCACAATTGAATTTTGAGATAGATCCTGAAGTCGCAACTGCGATGAGCGATATGGCGGGACGAATCTCTATTATTTCGGCAGAACGCGTTCGTGATGAATTTACGAAGATCATCATGTCCAACAATCCTCGATTGGGACTGCTCATATTGGTTGAGTCCGGTTTAGCAGATTTGATTTTGCCCGAGCTGCCAAAGTTGCGGTTAGAGATTGATGAACACCACCACCACAAAGATGTTTACGAACACACATTGACGGTGTTGGAACAAGCAATTCAACACGAGGATCGATTGGGCGGTCCTAATCTTGTGATTCGTCTTGCCGCTTTATTGCACGATGTTGGTAAGCCAAAGACGCGCGAGCTGATCCCAGGTGGCGGAGTCTCGTTCCACCACCACGAAGTCGTCGGGTCGAGAATGACAAAAGAACGGTTGCGCGCGCTCCGATTTAGCAATGAAATTATTGCGGATGTAACCCAGCTAGTTTTTCTGCACCTTCGATTCCACGGATATGGATCCGGTGAATGGACCGATTCTGCGGTTCGTCGCTATGTTCGGGATGCCGATCATTTGTTAGAACATTTGCATGTTCTGACTCGCGCGGATTGCACGACCAGAAATCAACGTAAAGCCGCCGCTTTAGCTGCTTCATATGATTCGCTGGAAAAGCGGATTGCTGAATTGATGGCGGAAGAAGAGCTCAACAAGATTCGCCCAGATTTAGATGGCGGTGCGATCATGCAGATATTGGGAATCAAGCCATCGCCGTTGGTAGGCAAGGCATACCAATATCTATTGGATTTACGCCTGGATCAAGGTCCACTCGGTGAAGAACGCGCTACCGCCGAACTGCTTAAGTGGTGGGAAGCGAATAAAAACGCTTAGTACCCAACAACCTCATCGCAGTGAGCGCGTAAACGCCGGACATCACCAACGGCAAGATGTGAGAGGTACCGGATTTAGGCAAGATAACCGCGGCCAATAAGGCCCCCGCAACGATTGCGCCATTTACAACCACGTCATAAAAAGCGAAGGTGCGGCCACGGAACTCGTCATCTATTCGTGATTGCACCAAGGCATCGTTAGTGACTTTTACTGATTGTCCAAAGAGTCCGACAAAGAAGGCGGTTGTAATGAGTAGCCATTCGTGACCGAAGAGTGCAAAGAGAATTAAGAATGGGATTGCCGAAACCAACGAGATCCGAATCCAGAGATGTCGTCCAAAGCGCGCGACTAAGAATGGACTGATGAATGAACCAATGCCGATTCCCACACCAGCAATCGCGAGCGCAAAAGCGAAACCCTTTAACCCCGCATCTGGGTT
>Ga0208874_1000477_pt1 | contig 14286 bp, 12 predicted proteins | sample CryBogCBH10Oct08_FD_184604 | JGI IMG/M metagenome (GOLD analysis project Ga0208874, IMG submission 184604) | Freshwater microbial communities from Crystal Bog, Wisconsin, USA - CBH10Oct08 (SPAdes) (version 2) | ecosystem: Environmental > Aquatic > Freshwater > Lake | place: Crystal Bog... | reverse complement strand
CTTCATCCCGCCTTCATCCAGCCGAAGGGGTCGACGCCGATCAAAAGCGCGTGCCCATAGAAAGCCATCAAGGCCCAGGCCAGAACGGCGACAACCAGGGTGACTGCCGTCATCAAGCCAGAGGCTTTTTGACCCTGAACGTCTTCCGCGGGCCTTCTTCCCCTCGCCGATTTGAAGTCCAGAACCGCCCAAACTAAAAAGCTGCCAAACAATACAAGCCCAGCGAGCGAGCCGTTTGAAATAAGATGAGCCAAGGCCCACGTTTTGACCCCCAAAATCATCGGGTCTTTGAGCTTGGCCTTGATGCCATTTCGTGGAACATACGCGGCGGTCAGAAAGACAAACGCAACCAGCATCAAGGCGATGGTGATGTGCCAGGTCCAGAGCGGCGGCGTCCAGACCCGAAGACCTTCAGATTGGGCGTCGCCATAGCCCCAAACGATGAGTCCGAATCCAAGCAATGAAATCAGGGAATAGAGGCCTTTCCACCCGCCTTCGCCCCGCTTTTCAATGACCGCGCTGCGCCAAGGATCTGCAAAAATTCGGACGGAGTGAACGCCTAAAAAAAGAATCAAACCAATGACTAAGAGGGCCATTAAAGCTTTCCAAGCGCTTGCGCAAACAACTCAACCGAGCGGTCGACGTTTTGCAGTTTTTCCAAGCCAAAAAGCCCCAGACGGAAGGAGCGGTAGTCTGGGCCTTCATCGCATTGAAGGGGCACCCCCGCCGCGGTTTGCAGACCCAGCTCGATGAACTTTTTGCCCGATTGAATGTCGGGATCCGTGGTGTAGCTGACGATCACGCAAGGCGCTTGAAAGCCGGCAGCCGCGACCGATGGGTAGCCATGGTCGACCAATAATTTTCTGATTTTGGTGCCCAGCTCGATTTGAGCCGCTTTCAATTTGTCGAATCCAACGGCACGGGTTTCGACCATCACGTCGCGCAAGATTCTGAGTGCGTCGGTCGGCAACGTGGTGTGGTAAACGAAGGTGGTGTTGGCGTAGGCCTCAATGATTTGCGTCCACTTTTTGAGGTCAATTGAGTAGCTTGAGCTGGTGGTCTGGTCCAGCCTTTCGCGGGCCAATTTGCTCATGGCAATCATGGCGCAGCAGGGCGAACTGCTCCAACCCTTTTGCGGGGCGGTGATCAAAACGTCGACTTCGCAGGCTTTCATGTCGACCCACATCGCGCCAGAGGCCACACAATCCAAAACGAACAAACCGCCCACCGAGTGAACCGCTTCGCCCACTTGGCGCAAGTAATCGTCCGGCAAGACGATGCCCGCAGAGGTTTCGACATGGGGCGCGAAAACAACGCCCGGTTTTTCTGATTTGATAAAGGCCACCACGTCTTCAATGGGGTGGGGCGCGAAGGGCGATTGCGCGGTTTGACCTTGGCGTTGGGCTTTCACCACGACCAAATCACCGGCAAATTGGCCCGTTTCAAAAATTTGAGTCCAGCGGTAGCTGAACCAACCATTGCGAATAATCAGGCATTTCTCTTTGTTGGCAAATTGCCGGGCAACCGCTTCCATGCCAAAAGTGCCGCTGCCGGGCACCAGCGTGGAAGCGTCTGCGTTGTAGACTTCCTTCAAGATTTGGGTAATGTCCTGCACCACGCCCTGGAACTTTTTGGACATGTGATTAAGCGAACGGTCGGTATAAACCACTGAATACTCTAAGAGTCCATCGGGGTCAACGTGAGGTAATAAGCCGGGCATTTGATTTCCTTAAAGGGAATTCGATTCTAAGCAAGAAAGCGACCGAGCCACCATGGGTTTTCCTAGGGATGACACCCATCAAAAGCGCTGTTTTTCTCATAAATCTTGTTTACATTAGCTGCAAGCCCTCATTGAGATATTCCTATATGAAAAGCGATATTGAAATTGCGCAAGCCGCCCCCATCCAGCCTCTTATTCCTTTGGTTCAAAAGAAAATGGGCATTTCAGCGGATCAGCTCATTCCTTATGGGCATTACAAATCCAAATTAAGCCTTGATTTCATCAAGACGCTCCAGGACAAGCCGAACGGAAAACTCATTCTGGTGACGGCCATTTCCCCCACCCCCGCCGGGGAGGGCAAGACCACCACCACCGTGGGTTTGGGCGACGCGCTGAACCGGATTGGCAAGTCAACGCTGATCTGTCTCAGAGAGCCTTCATTGGGACCGGTTTTCGGCATGAAGGGGGGCGCTACCGGCGGTGGCATGGCCCAGGTCATTCCCATGGAAGACATCAACTTGCACTTCACTGGCGACTTTCACGCCATTGCTGCTGCGCACAACCTGCTCTCCGCGCTGATTGACAACCACCTTCACCACGGCAATGAATTGCAACTGGATTCCAGGCGCATCACTTGGAAGCGCGTGATGGACATGAACGACCGCTCGCTGCGCAAAATCACCATTGGACAGGGCGGCCCCGCCAATGGATTTGTGCGTGAAGACGGGTTTGACATCGTGGTGGCCTCTGAGGTGATGGCCATTTTTTGTTTGGCCACCGATTTACAAGACTTGAAAGCCCGTTTGGGCCGCATTGTGGTGGGCTACAACGTTGACATGAAGCCCGTATTGGCCAGCGATTTGAATGCGCAAGGGGCCATGGCGGCGCTTTTAAAAGACGCATTGGCCCCGAATTTGGTGCAAACGCTGGAGGGCAATATCGCTTTCGTGCACGGCGGACCGTTTGCCAACATCGCGCACGGCTGCAATTCGGTGGTGGCCACGCAAAGCGCACTCAAATTGGCCGACTTCGTGGTCACCGAAGCCGGCTTTGGCGCTGATCTGGGGGCCGAAAAGTTCATTGACATCAAGTGCCGAAAAACTGGGCTAAAGCCCGATGCGGTGGTCTTGGTGGCGACCATCCGTGCCCTGAAATACCACGGCGGTGTGGACGTTAAACAGTTGGGCACTGAAAATTTAGAGGCCCTCAAGAAAGGGCTGTCCAATTTAGAAAAACACCTCGCCAACATCAAAAACCATTACGGCCTGCCTTGCGTGGTGGCCATCAACCACCGCACGGAAGACACCCAAGCCGAAGTGGATTTGCTGAAGGCAGCCGCTGAAAAATTTGGCGTGGAAGTGGTACTGGCCCAACATTGGGCCCATGGGGGTGCCGGGGCCGAAGCCTTGGCGCAAGCGGTGGTCAAGTTGAGTCAAAGCGAAAACCACTTCAAATTCGTCTATGAAGATCACTTGCCCTTGCTCGACAAGGTCAAAGCGATTGCCACGCAGGTTTACGGTGCCAGCCAAGTCCAAGCAGACCGACAGGTTTTGGAAAAACTCAGTCAGTTTGAAAAAGCCGGCTACGGCCACTACCCCGTTTGCATCGCCAAAACTCAATCTTCCTTTTCAGGCGACGCTGCCTTGCGAGGCGCGCCCACCGGTCACACGCTGACCATCCGCGAGGTCAGGTTGGCGGCTGGCGCTGAGTTCATTGTGGTGGTGTGTGGCGACATCATGACCATGCCCGGATTGCCCAAAGTGCCGGCGGCGAACGGCATCGATTTCGATGAGGCCGGCCGGATCAAGGGGCTTTTTTGAGCTTGGCTTTTGCCACGGCTTCGCCCAACTCAATCACCGCCATGGCGTAGTAGCTCGACCAGTTGTAGCGGGTGATGACGTAAAAGTTCTCGGTGCCCGCCACGTAGCTGGGTTGGTCTGAGCCGTTTTGCAACTCCACCAAGGCCAAGCGGTCTTTCGGGTCCCCGGTTTGCGGCAGCTTCACGTTAACGCCGTGACTGGCCATTTGTTCGGCGCTGAAACTGGGCAAGATGTCGGGGGCGAGCAAAGTGGCTTTGTCTTCATTCTCGGGTTGTTGCCACCGGTCCTTGTCAATTTGCACCGGCCAGTGGGTGGGCTGGCCAGGCTTCCAACCAAAGGCTTGGAAGTAGTGGGCCACCGAGCCAATGGCGTCGGCGGGCTTTTTGACGTTGTCTAAATCGATGCGACCGTCGCCATCAAAATCCACCGCCCATTGCACCAGGCTGCTGGGCATGAACTGGGGCAAGCCCGTTGCCCCAGCGTAACTGCCTAGCCGTTGCGCAGGCATTTGGTGCAATAAAAATTGCGCCAGTTCTTTTTGAAAATAGGCCTGTCGCTCAGCCGCTCTGGGATGCTCGGCTGGAAAGTCAAAGGCCAGGGTGGCCAAGGCGTCCAGCACCCGAAAGCGGCCCATGTGCTCGCCGTATAGCGTTTCGACGCCCAAGATGCCAACCACGATTTCAGGCGGAACGCCGTAACGCGCTTGGGCCCGTTTCAGGGTGGCTTGATTTTGTCGCCAAAACTTCACGCCAGCCTGAATTCGCTTGGGTTCAATGAATCGACTTCGGTACAAGGCCCAGTTTTTTGCGGTGCTGCTGGGTGCGGGCAGCATCAAGGGGGGCACACTCTTCAAAAAATGCGCTTGACCCAAGGTGTCAAGTAGCTTGGCGGATTGCGCTTCGCTCAGTTGTTCGCGCTTCGCAAGTTGGGCAACAAAGGCCAATGCCGCTGGGTGTTGGGCGTAGGTGGGCGCCCCGGTTTGCGCCCCGGTTTGCGCTTCTGCCCTGGCCTGCGAAGGCAGCAGAAGCCAGCCGGCGCATAAAGCAAAGGCAAGCACCAGAGCCAGAGCCAAGGGAAAGGGAAAACCAAAAAAGAAGGCGAAGGCTGAGCCATCACCGAGGCTGAAATTGAAGCGGCTCGGCTCAGGACTGCACGTCGATGGGGACAGAACTTGGCCTGGGGTTTTGAGCCGAGGTTTGGTCCCTGTTTTAGTCAATGGGGAGGAGCGGAAGATGACGCTGGCCATGGGGTCGGAAAATGTCGGGTTTCATTCAGAACCACATGGTAAGCTGAGTCAAAAAATGAGACATACCGAGGTGCTGCCTTGAGCAAAACAGGTTACTACACACACAAAGATTGTTGGAAGCACCAAATGGGCGCTTACCACCCAGAATGCCCGGCACGTCTTGACGCCATTGAAGACCGTTTGTTGGTGACTGGGGTGGCGGATGTGGTCGACCGACGTGAGGCGCCTTTGGCCGCCATCTCTGATTTGGAGTTGGCTCATGACCGTTTTTACATTGCCTCTTTGCGCGGCATGACCGACCAATTGGTCGATGACCAGAAAGCCGGCGGCCCCGAGTTGGTTCACATCGATGGCGACACGGCCATGAACACCCACACGTGGCAAGCGGCCTTGCGGTCTGCTGGAGCCTCGATTGCCGCGACCGATGCCGTCATCGCGGGTGACCTTGAAAATGCATTTTGTGCAGTCCGCCCACCAGGGCACCACGCCGAGCACAACAAAGCCATGGGATTTTGCTTTTTCAACAACGTCGCCGTGGCCGTCAAACACGCTTTGGACCGGCACCAGTTGAAGCGCGTCTTGGTGGTGGACTTTGATGTTCACCACGGCAATGGCACCGAAGATATTTTGAGTGGTGACCCCCGGGTTTTGATGGTGGGCTTTTTTCAGCACCCGTTCTATCCTTATTCAGGCACAGGCACCGAGGGCCACCCACCGGCGGACAACATGCTCAACTTGCCCGTTCCTGCCTATACCAAAGGCATGGCGTTGCGGGAGTTGGTCGACGATGTTTGGATGCCCCGAATTGACGCTTTCAAGCCAGAAATGGTGTTCATCAGCGCCGGGTTTGACGGCCACCGTGAAGACGATATGGGGCAACTCAATATGAACGACCAAGATTTCGCTTGGATCACGAGTCGCATCAAAGACGCGGCGCACCGACACGCCAAGGGCCGCCTCGTTTCTTGTTTGGAAGGCGGCTACGCCTTGGATGCACTGGCCCGAAGTGTGGAAGCCCATGTTCGGGTGTTGGCCGATGTCTGAGCAACACCCGGCCGTCGTCGCCAAAAACAACCCCGCGATCGGGCCAGCCACGCCCCGTTTGAAGGTGCATCAAGACGGGCAGGGGGTGCTGACCTTGACCTTGAATGACCCCACGCGTTTTAACGTGTTGAGCTCAGAAATGCTCACCGATTTGCAGGCCGCTGTCGACCAAGCTGCCCGTGACCCGGCTTTGCGCGTGCTGGTCATCGCCGCCGAGGGCAAGGCTTTTTGTGCGGGCCATGATTTGAAAGCCATGGCCGCATTAGCGCCGAACGCCGAAACGCCCAGTCCCGGACATTATTTGCCGCTGTTTCAGCAGTGCAGCCGATTCATGTTGTCGCTGCTGAAGTTGCCGGTGCCCGTGGTCGCCAAGGTGCAAGGCTTGGCCACGGCGGCTGGGTGTCAGTTGGTGGCGCAAGCGGATTTGGCCGTGGCCAGCCACGCCGCCACCTTTGCCACCAGCGGGATTCGCTATGGTTTGTTTTGTGCCACGCCGAGCGTTCCTTTGTTGCGCAATGTGCCTGTCAAACACGCGATGGAAATGCTCTTGACCGGCGAGTTCATCAGCGCTGAAAGCGCTTTGGCGCAAGGCTTGCTGAACCGGGTCGCGGCGCCCGACGGCTTGGACGCCGAAGTGGCTTCTTTGGTACAAAGTTTGTTGAAGCAACCCAAAGAGGCGTTGGCCATGGGCAAGGCCTTGGTCTACCAGCAACGTGAGTTAGGCTGGGAGGCGTCTTATCAATTGGCGGCGCAGACCATGGCCGTGAACATGGCGCATGCCGTGGCTCAAGAAGGGGCCTTGGCGTTTGTCGAAAAAAGAACACCGAATTGGTGAAGTCAGGAAAAAATGATGTGGTCGTTGTTGGACAGTTTGGTGACAGAGTTTCGAAGTGCCTATGCCTGGCTGGATTTGTTGGCCGTGTTGGTGGTGGTCGGGCTGGCGTATGGCTTGGCGCGTTGGATTGAAAAACGCTTTTTGAGTCCCAAATCAGACACGCCTTTTGTGGGCCAATCTGAAGTCAGCGGCGTGTTGTTTCCAGCCACGTCTTGGTTCTTGTTGGTGCTGCTCAAGCACCTGTTTTACGCCGAGCATGAGTTGCCCATTCAGCACGTGATGACGGAGTTGTTTGGTTGCTTGGCCTTGCTCCGGGTGATTTTGATCGCCCAGGTCCTGGTCTTCAAGCGCTCTTCGTTTACCCCCCGTGGGCAACGCATCTTGACGGCCTTGTTGTGGGTGGTTTCGATTTTTTGGGCCTTTGGGGTGATCCCTTTCATCCAAGCCGCTTTGGACCGTGTCACGTTCAAAATGGGCCGCACCACGCTGAATTTAGGCGCTGTCCTCGAAGACCTTTTTTCATCGATGGTGGTGATGACTTTTGCGCTGGGCTTTGCCCGTTTTTTGGAATACCAAGTCATCAACCGGTATGTCAAAGATTTGTCGATTCGGCGCATCTGCGTGAACCTGTCTTCAACGGCTTGTTTGGGAACGGGCGTCATCGCGTGCTTGTCGATTTTTGGCGTGGACATCAGCACCTTGGCGGTCTTGGGCGGGGGGCTTGGCGTGGGGGTCGGCTTGGGCATGCAAAAGCTGGCCGCCAACTACGTCAGTGGTTTTGTCATTCTTCTGGAAGGCTCTGTTCACATTGGCGACACGGTCAAAGTCGACGGCGTTGAAGGCCGTGTGGCCGACATCAAAACCCGCTACACCTTGATCAATCTGGTCAACGGCAAAGAGTACTTGGTGCCCAACGAGAGCCTCATTTCACAAAAGGTCGAGAACCTGACCAAGTTCGATCAAAATTACCCCTTGACCACGTCCGTGGTGGTGCCCCAAGGCGTCGACGTTGCCTCGCTTTGTGAATTGCTGAAACAAGCGGCTTTGTCTCAAGAGCGCGTTTTGCATGCCCCTGAGCCCGTCACTTATTTGTCGGGCTTTCAGGCCGGTGGCTTACAGATGACCTTGAACTTTTGGATTGCCGATCCGGCCAACGGCAAGGACAGCGTGGTTTCGGCCGTGAATTTCGAAATTCTCAGCCGACTGCGCGCGGCCGGCATCGTGTTGCCCGAGCCTCAATACAAAGTGGTGTTAGCGGGTGGGGTGCCCCCCGGACGTTCAACCGCCGCCAGTGCCAAAACCAGCGGAACCAATGCGCTTAAAACCCCAGTGAAAACGACGCCCGCCAGTGATCCAAACACAACTTTATTTTAAATAAAAGCACGATCGTTCTATTTTTCATGTTTACAATATTAATTGACGTGCACGTCAATTGAATTTTTTGCTACATCAACCCTTGGAGCTCCAAATGAAGGTCTTGGTCCCTGTTAAACGCGTGGTGGACTACAACGTCAAGGTCCGTGTCAAATCGGATCAAACCGGTGTGGACATCGCCAACGTCAAAATGAGCATGAACCCCTTTGACGAAATCGCCGTCGAAGAAGCCGTTCGGCTCAAGGAAAAGGGCGTGGTCACTGAAGTGATCGCCGTTTCCTGCGGCGTCGCGCAGTGCCAAGAAACCTTGCGTACCGCCATGGCCATTGGGGCCGACCGTGCGGTGCTGGTCGAAACCGATGTGGAGCTGCAACCCTTGGCTGTCGCCAAGTTGCTGAAAGCCTTGGTGGACAAAGAGCAACCCGGCCTGATCATTTTGGGCAAACAAGCCATTGACGACGACGCCAACCAAACCGGTCAAATGTTGGCCGCCTTGGCCGACTTGCCCCAAGCCACATTCGCCAGCCAAGTTGAAGTGGTGGGCGACAAGGTCAACGTGACGCGTGAAATCGACGGCGGTCTTGAAGTGCTGAGCCTGAGCTTGCCCGCCGTGGTCACCACCGACTTGCGTTTGAACGAGCCCCGCTACGTCACCCTGCCCAACATCATGAAGGCCAAGAAAAAGCCTTTGGAAGTGGTCAAGCCCGAGGACTTGGGGGTTGACGTCACGCCCCGTTTAAAAACCCTGAGCGTGAGCGAACCGCCCAAGCGCGGCGCCGGTATCAAGGTGCCCGATGTGGCCACCCTGGTCGACAAGTTGAAGAACGAAGCCAAAGTCATCTGAGGAGCTTGAATCATGTCCAACATCAAATCTTTGGTCGTGGCTGAACACGACAACGCCAGCCTCAAAGGCGCCACCCTCAACACCATCAGCGCCGCTGCTCAGTTGGGCGGTGAGGTTCATGTTTTGGTGGCCGGCTTGAATGCCGCTGGTGCGGCCCAAGCCGCTGCCCAAGTGGCCGGCGTGGCCCAAGTGCTGCACGCCGACGGCGAATCGCTCGCCCATGGTTTGGCTGAAGCCGTGTCGGCCCAAGTGCTGGCGCTGGCGGCCTCTGGTGGCTACAGCCACATCCTGTTTCCGGCCACGGCCTCTGGCAAAAACGCATCGCCCCGCGTCGCCGCCAAATTGGACGTGGCCCAAATCAGCGACATCACCAAAGTCGTTTCTGCCGACACCTTTGAGCGCCCCATATACGCAGGCAACGCCATCGCCACCGTGCAAAGCGCCGATGCGGTGAAAGTCATCACCGTTCGCACCACCGGTTTCGATCCCGCTGCCGCTTCGGGCGGTAGCGCCGCTGTGACGTCTGTGGCCGCCGTGGCCGATGGTGGCAAGAGCGCTTTTGTTCGCAGCGAGATTGCCAAAAACGACCGCCCCGAATTGACGGCCGCAAAGATCATCGTGTCGGGTGGGCGTGCCTTGGGCAGCAGCGAAAAGTTCACCGAAGTCATCACCCCCTTGGCCGACAAACTGGGGGCCGCCATGGGCGCCAGCCGCGCTGCCGTGGATGCAGGCTATGCCCCGAACGACTGGCAAGTGGGGCAGACCGGCAAAATCGTGGCGCCCAGCCTCTATGTGGCTTGCGGCATCTCGGGTGCCATTCAGCACTTGGCCGGTATGAAGGACTCCAAGGTCATTGTGGCCATCAACAAAGACCCGGAAGCGCCGATTTTCAGCGTTGCCGACTATGGCCTCGAGGCCGATTTGTTTGTGGCAGTGCCTGAATTGGTCGCCAGTCTTTAAAGCGCCGCATCCCCCCTTTTTTCGGAGCTCCGCATGAGTTACATCGCCCCCGTCAAAGACATGTTGTTCAACATGGAGCACTTGGCGCAAATCGACCAAGTGGCGCAATTGCCCGGCTTTGAAGACGCCGGTCTGGACACCGCCCAAGCGGTGCTGGAAGAGTGCGCCAAGTTGAACGAATCGGTCATTGCGCCTTTGAATTGGGCGGGCGATCAAAACCCCTCCAGCTTCAAAGACGGGGTGGTCACCACCACGCCCGGCTTCAAAGAAGCCTTCAAGCAATATGTGGAAGGGGGCTGGCAAGCGTTGCAACACCCCGTGGCTTATGGCGGTCAAGGCTTGCCTAAAACCATCGGGGCCGCTTGTTGTGAAATCCTCAACTCGGCCAACATGAGCTTTGCCTTGTGCCCCTTGTTGACCGACGGCGCCACCGAAGCCTTGCTGACGGCGGGCAGCGACGACTTGAAAGCGGTTTACCTCGAAAAGCTGGTCTCTGGTGAATGGACTGGCACCATGAACCTGACCGAGCCGCAAGCGGGCTCTGACTTGTCCTTGGTGCGGACCCGCGCCGAACCGCAACCTGACGGGACCTACAAGGTCTTTGGCACCAAAATTTACATCACCTATGGTGAGCACGACATGGCCGACAACATCGTCCATTTGGTGTTGGCCCGCGTGCAAGGGGCGCCCGAAGGCGTCAAGGGCATCAGTTTGTTTGTGGTGCCTAAATTTTTGGTGAACGCCGATGGCAGCTTGGGTGCGCGCAACGATGTGCACTGCGTCAGCATCGAACACAAAATGGGCATCAAGGCTAGCCCCACGGCGGTCTTGCAATACGGCGACCACGGCGGTGCTGTGGGCTACTTGGTCGGTGAAGAAAATCGCGGCCTCGAGTACATGTTCATCATGATGAACGCCGCCCGCTACGCCGTCGGCCTCCAAGGCATCGCGATTGCCGAGCGCGCTTACCAACACGCGGTGAAATACGCCAAAGACCGCGTGCAAAGCCGTCCGGTGGATGGCAGCATGAACACCAGTGCGCCCATCATTCACCACCCCGATGTGCGCCGCATGCTGATGACCATCCGCAGCCTGACAGAAGGTTGCCGCGCCATGGCGACCGTCGCCGCCGCCGCTTACGACGCCGCCCACGCGCACCCCGATGCCTCGGCCCGTCAACAAAATGCCGCCTTCTATGAATTCATGGTACCCCTGATCAAGGGCTACAGCACCGAAATGAGTTTGGAAGCCACCTCATTGGGCGTGCAAGTTCACGGCGGCATGGGCTTTATTGAAGAAACCGGCGCCGCGCAGTATTACCGCGACGCGAAAATTTTGACCATTTACGAAGGCACCACCGCCATCCAAGCCAACGACTTGGTGGGCCGCAAAACCGCGCGCGATGGTGGCCAAACCGCCAAAGCGATCGCCGCTCAAATTGAAAAAACCGAAGCCGACTTGTTGGCCAACGGCAGCGACCATGCGGTCGCTGTGGCCCATCGACTCCAAGCGGCCCGCGAAGCCTTTGTGGATGTGGTGAATTTTGTGGCTGGCAACACCAAGGCCTCGCCCAATGCGGTGTTCTCGGGTTCGGTCCCTTACCTGATGCTCGCTGGCAACCTGATGGCCGGCTGGCAATTGGCGCGCTCCTTGTTGGTGGCGCAAGCGCAAGCCCAAGCGGGCAACGATGTGGCCTTTATGAACGCCAAAATCAGCACCGCCCGCTTTTATGCCGACCACCTTTTGACCCGCATTCCTGGACAGCGCGACAGCATTGTCGAGGGGGCCGAGTCGGTGACCGATCTTTCATTGGAGGCTTTCTAATCATGTCGAAATTGCCCGCCGTTCTTCAAAACCGCCCCTTTCCGGTCATTGGCTCTCCGTTGTTCATCATCAGCAACCCCAAGTTGGTGATTGAGCAATGCAAGGCCGGCGTGATTGGCTCGATGCCCGCGCTGAACGCACGTCCCGCCTCACAACTGGACGATTGGTTGGCTGAAATCACCGAGACTTTGGCCGCCTACAACCAAGCCCACCCCGACGCACCGGCGGCACCATTTGCCATCAACCAAATCGTGCACAAGAGCAACGACCGACTCGACCACGACATGGAAATGGTGGCCAAGTACAAGGTGCCCGTCATCATCACGTCCTTGGGAGCACGCACCGATGTGAACGACGCCATTCACGCCTACGGCGGCGTCGTCCTGCACGACATCATCAACAATGCCTTCGCCCACAAAGCCATCGAAAAAGGCGCGGATGGCTTGATCGCCGTGGCCGCAGGGGCAGGGGGACATGCAGGCACCAAGAGCCCGTTTGCGCTGATTCAAGAAATTCGCCAGTGGTTTGAAGGCCCCGTCGCCTTGTCGGGTTCCATCGCCAGTGGTTCGGCCATTTTGGCGGCCCAAGCCATGGGCGCCGACTTCGCCTACATCGGCTCCGCCTTCATCGCCACCGCCGAAGCGCGTGCGGCCGAAGAATACAAACAAGCCATTGTTCAAAGCAACTCCGACGACATCATTTACAGCAACCTGTTCACGGGCGTCCACGGCAATTACCTGAAACCCTCCATCGTGGCCGCTGGTTTGGACCCTGACAACTTGCCAGAAAGTGACCCCAGCAAAATGAATTTTGGCGGTGACGCTAAAAAGGCCTGGAAAGACATTTGGGGTTGCGGTCAAGGCATTGGCGCCATCAACAAGGTGCAAACCACGGCCGAGTTGGTGGCGCAGTGGAAGCGCGAATACCAAACGGCCCGGGCGCGTTTGAGCCTTTAATCAATTGCAGTTTGAGCTGAGCGTCATCCCCATGACCTCAGCCAACAAAAAAGCCCACCAGCGAAAGCTGAGTGGGCTTTTTTTCAGAGCACTCTGACGAGTGCGTCCATTTAGCGGGCGGCCAAAGCGGGCACGTCGCGGCGCTCGGCACCGACGTACAACTGGCGGGGACGGCCAATTTTGTATTCGGGGTCGCCAATCATTTCGTTCAGTTGCGACATCCAGCCGACCGTGCGGGCCAATGCGAAGATGGCGGTGAACAAGTCGACCGGAATGCCAATCGCGCGTTGCACGATGCCAGAGTAGAAGTCCACATTGGGGTAGAGCTTGCGTGAAACGAAGTAGTCGTCTTCCAACGCGATGCGCTCGACTTCCTTGGCCAGCTTGAACAAGGGGTCATTACCCAAGCCCAGTTCTTGCAGCACTTCATTGCAGGTTTCTTGCATCAATTTGGCGCGGGGGTCGTAGTTTTTGTAAACACGGTGACCGAAGCCCATCAAGCGAACGCCCGAGTTTTTGTCTTTGACCTTTTCCATGAACTCGCCCACCTTGGAGATGCCGCCCATGGCTTGAATGTCTTGCAACATGTTCAGGCAAGCCTCGTTCGCGCCGCCGTGAGCGGGGCCCCACAAGCAAGCCACACCCGCAGCGATGGCCGCAAAGGGGTTGGTGCCCGAAGAACCGCACAAACGCACGGTGGAGGTGGAGGCGTTTTGTTCGTGGTCAGCGTGCAAGATGAAGATGCGGTCCAGCGCGCGTTCGAGCACGGGGTTGACTTTGTATTCTTCACACGGGGTGGCGAACATCATGTGCAGGAAGTTGCCGGCGTAGCTCAGGTCGTTGCGGGGATAAACGAAGGGCTGGCCAACGCTGTATTTGTAGGCCATGGCCACGAGGGTGGGCATCTTGGCGATCAAGCGGATGGCCGTGATTTCACGGTGCTCGGGGTTGTTGATGTCGGTGCTGTCGTGGTAGAAAGCCGACATGCCGCCGACCAAACCGGTCAGAACCGCCATGGGGTGCGCGTCGCGGCGGAAGCCCCGCAAGAAAAATTGCATTTGCTCATGCACCATGGTGTGCTGAGTTACGTTTTGGGTGAAGGCCGCTTTTTGCGCCGCATTGGGCAATTCGCCGTTCAGCAAGAGGTGGCAAGTTTCCAAGAAGTCACAGTTGGTGGCCAATTGTTCGATGGGGTAGCCACGGTAAAGCAGTTCACCCTTGTCGCCGTCGATGTAGGTGATGGCCGATTGGCAAGCCGCGGTCGACAGGAAACCGGGGTCATAGGTGAACATGCCGGTTTGCGCATACAGCTTGCGGATGTCGATGACATCGGGGCCGATGCTGCCGCTGTAAACGGGCAGTTCGACGTTGGGGCTGCCGTTGCTGAACGACAGGGTGGCTTTGTTGTCCGCTAGCTTCATGGTGATTTCCTTTGGTTAGATTTGCCGGGAAAGTTAAATAAAAAAAATTTTGCTCAAGGCGTAAAGAGAGCCAAGACGCGGCTTACCTCAGGCGTCGCCAGGTCGTTTGGCAAGGGCTGGCGCCGCATCAGCAGGTCCATCAGGTCGTTGTCAGACAGGTTCATCAACGCGTACAAAGCCCGCGCATCGCCCACCGTGAGTTGGTCTTCATGGCGGGCAAAGAATTTTTCGATGAACAGGTC
>Ga0208874_1000445_pt1 | contig 14859 bp, 12 predicted proteins | sample CryBogCBH10Oct08_FD_184604 | JGI IMG/M metagenome (GOLD analysis project Ga0208874, IMG submission 184604) | Freshwater microbial communities from Crystal Bog, Wisconsin, USA - CBH10Oct08 (SPAdes) (version 2) | ecosystem: Environmental > Aquatic > Freshwater > Lake | place: Crystal Bog... | reverse complement strand
TGCGGTTCGCTCAAGCACATGGTGCCCGACCAGCGGCCTGAAAATTCATTCAGCGCGAACACCTCTTTTTGCAAATCGGTGCCGTGGACCATGAGCAAGTTGGCGTTGCCCACCGTCAACATGCCCGAACCCATGCTGACCGAGGCGCAGGCAAAAAAAGTGTTGGCTGCTGCTTCTAGGGTGTAGGGCAACTGCATGCCGCCGATGTCGTAATCTTGCGCGGCGCTCAGCATGCCGGATTCGGCGTAAGCGCGATTCGCCTCGTAACTGGCTTGGGGCAAGATGACCTTTTCGCCGTCAAACCGAGGCTCCTCGGTGTCAAGGAGACGGTTGAAGGGCGCGTATTTTTCGCGCGCTATGCGCTCGCAGGTATCGAGAACCGCGTCAAAGGTTTCGCGGCTGTGGTCGCTGAAGCGTTCGCGCTGCGTCAGGCTGGACGCTTGCAACCAGTCATAGAGCAAAAAGTCCAGGCTGCTGCGCAAACTCATAGCACTTCGAACACGCCCGCTGCGCCCATGCCGCCACCAATGCACATGGTCACCAAAACGCGTTTGGCACCCCGGCGTTTGCCTTCGATCAAGGCGTGACCCGTCAGGCGTTGACCTGAAACGCCGTAAGGGTGGCCCACGGCAATGGCGCCGCCATTGACATTCAGCTTGTCAGCTGGGATGCCGAGTTTGTCGCGGCAGTACAGCACTTGCACGGCAAAGGCTTCGTTCAATTCAAACAGATCGATGTCGCTGATCTTCAAGCCCAATTTGGCCAGCACCTTGGGCACGGCAAAGACAGGGCCAATGCCCATTTCATCGGGCTCACAACCGGCGACGGCAAAACCCAAAAAGCGCCCCAGGGGCTTCAAATTGTTTTGGGTTGCATAGGCCTCGCTGACCACCACACAAGCGCCCGCGCCGTCAGAGAACTGGCTGGCGTTGCCGGCTGAAATCACGCCGCCGGGGATGGCGGGTTTGATGCCAGAGATGTTTTCTTTGGTGGTGCCTTCACGCAAACCTTCATCGCGGCTCACCGTCACTTCTTTGGTGATCAAACCAAAGGTGGCATCGGCAACGCCGGTGGTCACGGTAATGGGGGCGATTTCGGCTTCAAACAAGCCAGCTGCTTGGGCAGCGCAGGCTTTTTGTTGGCTGGCGGCGCCGTATTCGTCCATCACATCGCGGACGATGTTGTAGCGCTTGGCCACTTGTTCAGCGGTTTGCAGCATGTTCCAGTAGATTTCTGGTTTCAGCTTCATCAAAGCGGGGTCGACCAACATGTGTTTGTTGGCTTCGTTTTGCACGCAAGAAATGCTTTCAACGCCGCCGGCCACAAACACATCGCCCTCGCCGGCGATCACGCGCTGTGAAGCCAAGGCAATGGTTTGCAAACCCGACGAGCAAAAACGGTTGACGGTCAGACCCGAGGTGGTGACGGGCAGTCCTGCCATCAACGCAATTTGACGAGCGATGTTAGAGCCGGTAGCGCCTTCTGGCGTGGCCGTGCCCATGATGACGTCTTCCACCGCGGCAGGGTCAATGCCAGCACGCTCAATGGCGTGACGCACCGCGTGCCCCCCCAAAGTGGCGCCGTGCGTCATGTTGAAAGAGCCCTTCCAGCTTTTGGCCAAAGGGGTGCGAGCGGTGGAGACTATCAGGGCGTTGGTCATGGCTTTTCGCTTTCTAGAGTTCGTTAAATTCGGTTAGAAATCTGGTTAGAAAAGGAGGTGGGCTGGCGCACTCAGTCAAAGCCACGGCCTTCGGCCACGAGTTTGGTGAGCAACGGCGCAGGCGTCCAAAACGCTTGGTCGTCCATGGGGTTTTGGGCAAAGCGCTGCATGGCCGTCACGACGTTGTACAAACCGAAGGTCTGCGCATAGTGCATGGGTCCACCGCGGAAGATGGGGAAGCCATAACCGGTCAGGTAGACCATGTCGATGTCGCTGGCGCGGCTGGCGATGCCTTCTTCCAGGATGTGGCAAGCCTCGTTGACCATGGCAAACACCAAGCGCTGCACGATTTCGTCATCGCTGATTTTGCGGGCCTTGATGCCTTGGTCAGCGCGGTGTTTTTCGATCATTTCGTTGACCACGGTGCTCGGAATCGCATCGCGCTTGCCGGGCACATAGTCATACCAACCCGCTCCGGTTTTTTGGCCATAACGGCCCATTTCGCACAAGAGGTCAGCGGTTTTGCTGTACTTCATGTTGGCGCGCTCCACGGCGCGGCGCTTGCGGATGGCCCAGCCAATGTCGTTGCCGGCCAAGTCGCCCATGCGGAAGGGGCCCATGGCAAAGCCGAATTTTTCGATGGCCTTGTCGACTTGCTGAGGCAAAGCGCCCTCTTCCAGCAAGAAGCCCGCTTGGCGGCTGTATTGCTCGATCATGCGGTTGCCGATGAAGCCGTCGCAAACACCCGAAACCACCGCGGTTTTCTTGATCTTTTTGGCCAGCGCCATGACCGTGGCCAAGACGTCCTTGGCGGTTTTTTCACCGCGCACCACTTCGAGCAACTTCATCACATTGGCGGGGCTGAAGAAGTGCATGCCCACCACGTCTTGAGGGCGTTTGGTGAAGCTGGCAATTTGGTTGACGTCCAGGGTCGAGGTGTTGGAGGCCAAAATCGCCCCGGCTTTGGCAACCGCGTCCAATTGCTTGAAGACCACCTCTTTGACACCCATTTCTTCAAACACCGCCTCGATGATGAGGTCGGCTTGGCTCAGGTCGCCGTAGCTCAACGTGGGCTTGAGCATGGCCATGCGCTGCTCGTATTTGTCTTGCTTGAGTTTGCCTTTTTTAACTTGGGCTTCGTAGTTCTTGCGGATGGTTGCCAAGCCACGGTCCAGTGCTTCTTGCTTGGTTTCCAAAATCGTCACGGGAATGCCGGCGTTCAAGAAATTCATGGCAATGCCGCCGCCCATGGTTCCGGCGCCAATCACCCCGACGCTGTCGATTTTTCGCTTGGGCGTGTCTTCGGCCACATCCGGAATTTTGGAGGCGGCGCGTTCTGCAATGAACAAATGGCGCAAAGCATTGGATTCAGGTGTTTGCATCAAACCCATGAAGGCTTCACGCTCTTTCAACATGCCTTGGTCAAAGGGCAAGGTGGTTGCCATCTCGACGACGTCCACGCACTTCAGAGGAGCGGGGTAATTTTTCGACATGCCGCCCACCATGTTGCGGGCGAACTGGAAGTAAGCCGCGCCTTTGGGGTGTTTGCAAGGCAGGTTGCGCACAAGGGGCAAGGCGCTGCCATCGGCGTGTTTGGTGGCCATTTCTTGGGCAAAGGCCAAGGCTTCGGCGGGCAAAGATTCGGCGCTGGCGGCCATTTTGTCGAACAGTTTTTGGCCGGGCATGGCGGCCAGTTGTTCGCTCTTGACGGGTTCACCGCTGACGATCATGTTCAGTGCCACTTCAACGCCCAAGACGCGAGGCAGACGCATGGTGCCGCCGGCGCCGGGCAGCAAGCCCAACTTCACTTCAGGCAAGGCCACGGCCGTTCCAGGCGCGGCGATTCGGTAATGCGCGCCCATAGCCAGCTCCAACCCGCCCCCCATCGCCACGCTGTGGACCGCTGCAATGACGGGCTTGGTGCTGAGTTCAACCGCTCGGATGACGGTGAGCAAGTTGGGTTCGGCGATGGCTTTGGGAGAACCAAATTCTTTGATGTCGGCGCCGCCCGAAAAGGCCTTGCCGGCGCCAGTCAGGACGATGGCGGTGACATTGGCATCGGCTTGCGCCTTCTTTAAGCCTTCCACAATGCCTTGGCGATTGGCCAAACCCAAACCGTTAACGGGTGGGTTGTTCATGGTGATGACGGCAACGTGGCCGTGAACTTCGTAGCTAGCGCTCATGGAAAATCCTTAAAAAAGAACGGTCGTGCGATTTAATTCTAAAGCGGTGATTTCAAAACAGCGAGGCCCTATGTCCCCAGGTGGACAGCGGCTTAAACTTCGAGCCACTCTGTCCGGACAGCGGCGTTGGCCTTCAAAGAGTCAGGCGTGCCGTCAAACACAATGTGGCCATGCCCCATAACCAAAGCACGGTCAGAAATAGACAAGGCAATGGTGAGTTTTTGCTCAATCAGCAACACCGAGACACCCCGGCTTTTGAGGGTTTTTAAATAGTCCCCCACCAACTCGACGATTTTGGGCGCCAGGCCCTCGGTGGGCTCGTCGATGATGATCAAGTCCGGGTCGCCCATTAAGGTGCGGCAGAGTGTCAGCATTTGTTGTTCGCCACCGGACAAAACGCCTGCTTCGGTGTGTTGACGCTCTTTGAGACGGGGGAACATCTGATACATGTCCTCAAAGCCCCAACGAGCCACCTTTTTTGCCCCCCCCAAGCCACTGCCTTTTTGACCCAGCAAGAGGTTTTGATGAACCGTCAACTTGGGGAAAATGTCTCGGTTTTCAGGCACATAGCCAATGCCCATGTGGGCGATTTGGAAGGCTTTTTTACCCGACAAGTTGTGGCCATTGAAGACAATCGAGCCTTGCCAATCCACCAAACCCATGATGGCTTTGGCGGTGGTGGAACGACCAGAGCCATTGCGGCCGAGCAAGGCCACAATTTCACCAGCCCCGATGGCCATGTCGACCCCGTGCAAGATGTGGCTCTTGCCGTAAAAAGCATGCAATTGGTCAATTTTGAGCATATCAATGGGCTCCTGCGTGGGTTGTCGCGTGTTGAGCTTGCTGATCAGCGACCACGGAACCCAAATAAGCCTCTTGCACCCGGGCGTTGGCGCGAACCTTGTCTGGTGTGTCAAAGGCCAAGACTTCTCCGTACACCAAGACCGCAATTTTGTCGGCCAATCCGAACACCACGCCCATGTCGTGCTCCACAGTCAGGAGGGTCTTGCCCTCGGTGACCGAGCGAATCAAGTCAATGAAGTGGCTGGTTTCGGTCACGCTCATGCCCGCCGTGGGTTCGTCCAACAAAATGACTTCAGCGCCCCCGGCAATGGTGATGCCCACCTCCAAAGCCCGTTGTTCAGCGTAGGTCAGGTTGGCGGCAAGCACATCCCGTTTGTGGGACAAGTGAAGTTCCTGCAACAGGGCCTCGGTTTTCTCGTTGGCATCTTTGAGGCCCGATAAAAAACGCATGAAGGTGTAGCCATAGCCCAAGCTCCAGAGCACGCCACAACGCAGGTTTTCAAAAACGCTTAACTTTGGGAATAAATTACTCACCTGAAAGCTGCGGGCCAGGCCCAGGCGATTGATCTCAAACGGGGTCTTGTTTTGGATGGGTTGACCATTCAACAAAATTTGACCGCTGCTCGGACCAAAACGGCCACTGATGAGGTTGAACAAGGTGGATTTGCCAGCGCCATTGGGCCCAATGATGGCCACCCGTTCGCCTTTTTTAACCGCCAAATTGGCGCCGCGAATGATTTCCGTGCGGCCAAAGCGTTTGTGTAAATCGATCAGTTCGAGCGCGTTCATGCTGCCATGCCTCCGTCAGCTTGGATTTGCTCTTGAATCAAGTTCCAGCGTTTCACAAAGAATCGTTTTCCCAAGGCCAGCAAAGCAATGCCGATCAACAAAATAAGGACGGAACCCACCCAAGTGGCAGCCTGGTCGACGTTCAATACCGTGCCCATGAAAGGCATTTCAGGGCCGAGCGCGGAGTCCAGTTGAATGTGGTAAATCATTTCGACCAAGATGGAGAAACCCAGTAAGGCAATCGCAGAACCCAAGGCCAAGAAGAGGTAAACCGGGAACAGGGGCCACCAGCGGCCCAGCTTCATGACCTTGATGTTCACTTGCAACAAATAGGCAATCCCGCCGGGGGCGTACATGACCATGAGCATGAACAAGAGGCCCAAGTACAGCAACCAGGCTTTGGTAATGCCCGACAACAACACGGAGCTCAGCACCAACAAGACGGCACCAATCATGGGGCCAAAAAAGGAACCGGCCCCACCCAAGAAGGTGAACAGCAAATAGCCACCGGAACGCACCGAGCTGATGGAGTCCAAGGCCGTCACAATTTCAAAGTTGATGGCGGCCAATCCACCCCCAACGCCAGCAAAGAAGCCGGCAATGATGAAGGCGGTGTAGCGAATGCGTTGAGAGTTGTAGCCAATGAACTCCACCCGCTCGGCGTTGTCGCGGACGGCGTTCAACAAACGGCCCAGCGGGGTTTGTGTGAACGCATACATCAAGGCGGTGCAAATGAAGCAATAAACCGCGATCAAGTAATAGACTTGAATTTGCGGTCCGAAATTAAAACCAAAGAAAGGTTGGCCGTAGACACGGTTGGTCGAAACACCGCCTTCGCCACCGAAAAATTCCGGCAACATCAAGGCCATAGAGGCCACCAATTCACCCAGACCCAAGGTAATCATGGCAAAGGTGTTGCCTGATTTTTTGGTCGACACATAACCGAACAAGACGGCAAACCCCATGCCGGCCAGCCCCCCCACCAAGGGGATCAGCACCAGAGGAATGGGCCAGCCACCTTGAGCCGCCATGTTCATGGCGTGCACCGCCATGAAGGAGCCCAAGCCGGTGTAGACCGCTTGACCAAAACTCAGCATGCCCCCTTGACCCAAGAGCATGTTGTAGCTCAGGCAGACAATGATCAAGTAGCCCACTTGGGACAACAAGGTCAAAGACAAACTGCTGGTCAAGACCAGGGGCAATACGAAAAGAAGGGCCGCGAAAACCAACCAAACGGCGAGTCCTCGCCCTCGGTTCAAAGAAGAGCTAGGCATGTCAGTGTTCCCGGGATCCCAACAGGCCGCGAGGCCGGAAAATCAATATCAAAACCAAGAAGAGGTAAGGCAAGATGGGGGCCACTTGCGACAGAGTCAGGTGCAAGAAGCTCGCCCAAATGCCGGTGTCGGGCGCAATGAAACCGACCGCTTTGTAGACGCTGGACAAGGAGTAGTCCATGGCCACGGCGAAAGTTTGCAAGACGCCAATCAACAAAGAAGCCAAAAAGGCGCCGGCCAAAGAGCCCATGCCTCCGACCACCACCACCACAAAGATGATGGAGCCGACGGCACCGGCCATGGCCGGCTCCGTCACATAGGTGTTGCCACCGATGACGCCCGCCAAACCCGCCAAGGCAGCGCCGCCGCCGAACACCAGCATGAAAACCCGCGGCACGTTGTGCCCCAAAGATTCCACCATATCAGGGTGGGTCAAGGCGGCTTGAATGACCAAACCGATGCGGGTGCGCGTCAGCAGCAACCAAATCGAGACCAACATCACCACCGCCACCAACATGATGAAAGAGCGTGACTTGGGGAATTGCGTCCCGTACAAACTGAACAAGGGGCCTTGCAATTGTTCCGGCAAGCCGTAAGGCACGGTCGAGCGGCCCCAAATCAGTTGCACCACCTCCAAGATCAAGTAGGAAAGACCGAACGTGATCAGCAGCTCAGGCACATGGCCAAAGCGGTGCACACGACGCAAGCAGTAACGCTCAAATAAAGCGCCCATCACGCCCACACCAATCGGGGCGATCAAGAGCGCAGGCCAAAACCCAACCACGTTGGAGATGCTGTAAGCGAAATAAGCGCCCAACATGTAGAAACTGGCGTGGGCAAAGTTAAGCACGCCCATCATGCTGAAGATCAGGGTCAGACCTGAACTCAGCATGAAAAGCAGCAACCCATAGCTCACACCATTGAGCATCGATATGACGAAAAACTCCACGGCTTAATTCACTTTAGTCATGTTCAAGGGGTTTTGTTGGGCGAATTTCAAGCGGTCAAGGACGCTTCATGTCGCAAGATGTGGGCGTGCTGGCCACATACGACTCGAAGTACTTGACGGGCACAAAGGTGTAGCCTGTTTTTTCTTCGTCAACGGGGTATTTGCCGCCCGCTTTTTCCCAGCGGGTGATGTACATGCCCTGTTGCAACTGGTGGTCGGTTTTGCGCATCTCCACATCGCCGTTGAAGCTCTTAAAGCGCAGGCCTTCCATGGCGGGGGCGACCTTGGCAGGGTCCGTTGACTTGGCCTTGGCCATGCCTTCCGACAACAAAGTAAACGCGGTATAAACATCGTAGACCGACAAATCGTCGTCAAACTTTTTGCGGAAGTTCAGATCGAGTTTTTGGATTTCGCCACCCATGTTGCTGTGACCATAGGCCACTTGATAAACACGGCCAGCGGCCCCAGCACCCAAGGCCGTGGGCGTGCCCTCGACGCTGCCGTAGTAGGTGTAGAACTTGACGTTGTTCAAGCCAGAGTCAGCGGCCGCCTTGATCAACAAGCTCAGGTCGGAACCCCAGTTGCCGGTAATGACCGTGTCAGCGCCAGAGGCCTTGATTTTGGCGATGTAGGGCGCGAAGTCACGCACTTGGGCCAAGGGATGCAGGTCTTCGCCCACGATTTCGATGTCCGGACGTTTACGGGCCAGGTTGGCCTTGGCGAACTTGGCCACTTGAACACCGTGTGAATAGTTTTGACCCAGGATGTAGACCTTCTTGATATCGGGTTGGTCTTTCATGAAGGTGGTCATGGCTTCCATCTTCATGGAGGTGTCGGCGTCCAAACGGAAGTGCCAGAAGCTGCACTTGCTGTTGGTCAGATCGGGGTCGACCGCGGCGTAGTTGACGAACAGCACTTCTTTGCCAGGGTTGCGGGCGTTGTGCTTGTCGATGGCGTCCACCAAGGCGAAGGCAACGCCGGAGCCATTGCCTTGCACCACATAACGAGCGCCTTGGTCAATCGCTTGACGAAGGGCATTGGTGGATTCTTGGGGGCTTAATTTGTTGTCAAGACCGATGACTTCAAATTTCACGCCGGCGACGTTCTTTTTGTTGAACTCTTCGGCCATGTATTGAAAGGTTTTCAGTCCGTTGGTTCCCACCGCGGCCATCAGACCTGACAAGGGGTCAATCCAGGCGATCTTGACGGTTTCGCCCTTTTGAGCAAACGACGAAAAGCTTGCGCCTGCCAAGACCAACATGGCTGCAGTCGAGACTGCTTTTTTAAACAATTTCATCTTCCTGTCTCCTCTATTTTTACGGTTCAAAAATCATCTGCTAGCGTAGCGTCTTTGTGTTGCGCTATTGGCCCTTAATCATCAGTAAATACCCTCGTTATTTGTCACCTTGGCGTAACTGTTTTTAGCTGGGCAGTTGGTAGTCAATCAACTGTTCACGCAGCTTGGTTTTCAGCATCTTGCCGGTGGCGCCGATGGGAATGGCATCGACAAAAACAACGTCGTCTGGAATCTGCCATTTGGCCGTTTTTCCTTGATAGAAGGCCAGCAGTTCTTCCTTGCTCACGGATGCATTGGGCTTCTTCACCACGACCACAATCGGACGTTCATCCCACTTGGGATGTGGCATGCCGATGCAGGCTGCCATGGCGACAGCGGGATGACCCATTGCGATGTTTTCAATGTCGATGGAGCTGATCCATTCGCCACCGGATTTGATGACGTCTTTGGAGCGGTCGGTGATTTGCATAAAACCGTCGGCGTCAATCGTGGCAACGTCGCCCGTGGGGAACCAACCGCGGCCTTTGTCGTCGTATTGCAGCGGGTCGCCGCCCTCGCCTTTGAAGTATTCCGCCAAAATCCAAGGCCCCCGAACCAGCAAGTCGCCATAGGTTTTGCCATCCCAGGGCAACTCTTTGCCTTCGTCGTAGACGATTTTCATGTCGACGCCGAAAATGGCCCGACCTTGTTTGAGGCGCACCTTCATTTGCTCGTCTTTGGGCAAAGACAAGTGTTTGTTTTTGAGCGTGCTGAGGGTGCCGAGCGGTGACATCTCGGTCATGCCCCAAGCGTGCAACACCTCGACGCCGTAATCTTCTTGGAAAGAGTGAATCATGGCGGGAGGGCAAGCAGAGCCGCCAATCACAGTGCGTTTCAAACTGCTGAATTTCAACTGCGCAGGCTGCATGTGGGACAACATCATTTGCCAAACCGTGGGAACACCGGCGGCATAGGTCACTTGCTCGGACTCGATCAGTTCATAGACCGACTTGCCATCCAGCGCAGGGCCTGGAAAGACGAGTTTGGCGCCCGTTAAAGGCGCGGAATAAGGAATGCCCCAAGCGTTGACGTGGAACATGGGCACCACCGGCAACACCGAGTCGCGCGCCGACATGGCCATGACGTCGGGCAAGGAAGCGGCATACGCGTGCAAAACGCTGGAACGGTGGCTGTACAAGGCCGCTTTCGGATTGCCCGTGGTGCCGCTGGTGTAGCACATGCTGGCCGCCGAATTTTCGTCAAATTGAGGCCACTCGTAGTCGGTGGATTGATTGGCAATCCAGGCTTCGTAACTGAGCAAACCCGGAATGCCGGTGTCTGCGGGCAATTTGTCTGCGTCGCACAACAAAATCCAATGCTTCACGGTTTGGGCCTGTGCATGCACTTTTTGAACCAAGGGCAAGAAGGTGGCGTCGAAAATCAACACTTGGTCTTCCGCGTGGTTCATGATCCAGGCGACTTGATCGGGGTGCAAACGCGGGTTGATGGTGTGCACCACGCGCCCCGAGCCGCCCACACCGAAGTACAGCTCCATGTGCCGGTAACCATTCCAAGCCAAGGTGGCGACGCGGTCGCTGAAAGCCAAACCCCCTTCGCCCAATTTATCCAGCGCATTCGCCACTTGGCGAGAACGCTTGGCCATGTCGGCGTAGGTGTAACGATGAAGGTCTCCCTCCACGCGGCGAGAGACAATTTCGGCATCGCCATGGTGGCGTTCGGCAAAATCAATCAAGGAAGAAGTCAGCAAGGGCTGGCTCTGCATCAATCCCAACATCCAAGGTCTCCTGTTTTTAAGGGTTCAAGGCATTCAAAAAAGAACGACCGTTCTATTTATTCTAAGGCAGTAAAACGGGGATAAAAAATTCTCGATGAGTCACTTTGAACCCTGCTGTCTCCGGGGTTACTGGGATCAGAGACAATGGGTTCATGGGCATGCAACTTCCTTCTTCACCCCTTGCTTGGGACAATCCCTTCTTTCAATTGGGGGCGCCCTTTTTCACAGAATTGAAGCCCACGCCATTGCCTTCTCCCTATTGGGTCAGCGTCAATCAGGCCTTGGCAAAAGACTTGGGTTGGTGGCAAAGTGAGGGAACAGACGACCTGGCATTGCAGGTGTTGACTGGCAATGCACAGTTGCCGGGCATGCAGCCATTGGCCAGTGTCTACAGCGGCCACCAATTTGGCGTTTGGGCCGGCCAGCTGGGCGATGGCCGCGCCATTTTGTTGGGCGCCACGGCCTCGAACCCTGTTTTGGGCCCGCAAGAAGTTCAGCTCAAAGGCAGTGGGCCCACGCCCTTCTCACGCCGTGCCGATGGCCGGGCCGTGTTGCGGTCCAGTATTCGTGAATATTTGGCCAGTGAGGCCATGCACGCTTTGGGGGTTCCGACTTCAAGGGCACTTTGCATCACCGGTTCTGATGCGCCGGTTTGGCGAGAGACCCTAGAAACGGCGGCCGTGGTGACCCGACTCGCCCCCAGTTTTTTGCGCTTTGGCCATTTTGAACACTTCGCCGCTCGCGGGGATGTTGAGTCTTTGCATCGATTGTTAAGGTTTGCGTTGTCACATTACTTTCCCGAATGCGCATCGGCTTCGGGTCACATGACAAGCCTAGAAATGGAAGCGCCAACAAAAACCGCCCTGGCGGCGCAGCAAGCCACTGAACTGTTGCAAGCCGTGACCCAACGCACGGCCCGCTTGATGGCGCATTGGCAGGCGATCGGGTTTTGCCACGGCGTCATGAACACCGACAACATGAGTTTGCTCGGCCTCACCTTGGATTACGGGCCCTTCCAGTTCTTAGATGCCTTTGTGCCCGACCACATTTGCAATCACACCGATTCGCAGGGCCGCTATGCCCATGACCAACAGCCTCGGGTGGCGCATTGGAACTTGTACCGTTTGGCACGGGCGCTCATGCCTTTGATTCAAGACCCTGAACACGCACAAGCGGCGCTAGAGACCTTTGAGCCCGAGTTCGAGGCGACATACTGGCGCTTGATGCGAGCCAAATTGGGTTGGCAACAGCCCCTGGTTGAAGAGACCAAGGAAGGCCACGAAGTTGACCCACCCATCCTGCAAGCGTTGCTGGATTTGATGGCCACAGAAGGCACCGATTACCCCATTTTCTGGCGGCGACTCAGTGGGGCCGTTGTCGAGCACCAGACTGCCCACCCCGGACTTGCCAGCCCGCGCCTGACTGCACTGCGGGATCTGTTTTTGGATCGACCCCGGTTTGACGCTTGGTGGGCCCAATACCAACGCCTGTGGTCATTGGCGCCGCCCGATGGGCAGGCCATGCTCCGCACCAACCCCAAGTTTGTTTTGCGCAACCACTTGGCGGAACAGGCCATACAAAGGGCCAAGAACAAGGACTTTTCTGGAGTCACCGAACTCTTGCATGTGCTACAAACGCCGTTTGACGAACACCCTGAGTCGGAAACTTTGGCTGACTTCCCACCCGAATGGGCGGCTTCCATTGAAATCAGTTGTTCTTCTTAAATTTCAAAGCTTCAAAATGTCTCAAAATCAAGACCCCTCGCTCCCCAAAACAGACGCTGAATGGCAAGCCTTTTTGGCCAGCAAAAATGCAGAACCGGTTGCCTTTCAAGTCACCCGACGTGCGGCCACCGAGCGGCCTTTCACAGGCAAATACGAATCCCATTGGGCCGATGGCTCCTACCATTGCATTTGCTGCGGCAACAAATTATTTGATTCAAGCACCAAGTTTGACGCGGGCTGCGGCTGGCCCAGCTTTTCACAAGCGGCAGTCCCCGGCGCAATTGAAGAAATCGTCGACCGCAGCCACGGCATGGTCCGCACCGAAACCGTTTGCGCCCATTGCAAAGCCCACTTGGGCCATGTTTTCGAGGACGGCCCAGCCCCCACGGGTCTGCGCTATTGCATGAACTCGGCCTCCTTGGACTTCGAAGCCAAAGGTGACGCATGAAGGCGCTGGTTGACCTGGTGCCGGTGCTGCTGTTTTTTGCGGCGTTCAAGCTCTTTGACATCTACACCGCGACCGCCGTGGCCATCGTGACGACCGTGTTGCAAATCATTTACTTGAAGCACCGCGATGGAAAAGTTGCGCCGATGCAGTGGGTCACTTTGGGCATCATCGTGGTGTTTGGGGGCGCCACCTTATTGACGCACGACGAAACCTTCATCAAATGGAAACCCACTCTGCTTTATTGGGCCTTTGCCAGTGCGTTGGGCGTGGGCCAGTTCATTTTGAAGAAGAGCCCCATCAAGGTGGTGATGGGCGCCCAACTCAAATTGCCCGAACCCGTTTGGGGGCAAGTCAACTTCAGTTGGATGCTTTTTTTCACGGTCTTGGGGTTTCTGAACCTGTGGGTGGCCAATCACTTTGACACGGCCGATTGGGTCAGCTTCAAGGTGTTTGGCTGCACCGCGCTGACCTTGGTGTTTGTGGTCATTCAGGCGCTTTTATTGGCCAAGCACATGCAGCCCGCAGACACAACAACCGCCGAGAATGCCATGCACTCCCCGCCACTTGAAATTGAAACCCATGCTGAAACTGAAACCGCCATCACCAGCGAACGCATCTCTGCTTTACTGCAGGCACGTTTGAACCCGACCCAACTGGAAGTGATCGACGAAAGCGCCTCCCATGCGGGTCATGTGGGGGCGAACGAGAGTGGCTCTGGCACCCACTTTCGGGTCAAGATTGCTTCACCTCTCTTTACAGGTTTGCGCCCGGTGGCACAGCATCGCCTTGTGTATGATGCCGTCGGTTCCCTCATGACCCAGGGCTTGCATGCTTTGGCGATTGAAGTGCTTTAACTCATTCAGGAATTTGTATGAAAAAATCTTCTGTGGCCATCGTTGCGGGTACCGCCCTGGCCTCCTTGTTGGCGTTCTCTGCCCAAGCCCAAAACATTGCCATCGTGAATGGTGTTGCCGTTCCCAAAGCCCGCGCCGACGCGCTGGCGGCCCAAGTGGCCAAATCGGGTCGTCCGATCACGCCCGAAATTGAAGGCAAGATCAAAGAAGAAGTCGTGACACGTGAAATCTTCGTTCAAGAAGCCATGAAGCAAGGCCTGAACACCACGCCTGACTACAAAGAACAACTCGAATTGGCCAAACAAACCATTTTGATTCGTGAGCTGTTCACCGAATTCGAAAAGAAAAACGCCATCACCGACGCCGAAATCAAGGCTGAATACGACAAGTTCGTGCAAGCCCAAGGCGGTGCCGGTGCCAAGGAATACCACGCCCGTCACATCCTGGTCGAAAAAGAAGCCGACGCCAAAGACATCATTGCCAAGTTGAAAAAAGGCGGCAAATTCGATGAAATCGCTAAAAAGCAATCCAAAGACACCGGCTCTGGTGCCAAAGGCGGCGACTTGGGTTGGGCCAATCCATCGGGCTTCGTGAAAGAATTCAGCGACGCCTTGGTGGCCCTGAAAAAAGGCCAAACCTCTGAAACCCCTGTCAAAACACAATTCGGCTACCACGTCATCCGCGTTGAAGAAGTGCGTGATGCGGAGTTGCCTAAATTGGAAGACGTGAAGCCACAAATCGCTCAGCAAATGTTGCAACGCAAGATGGGGCAATACCAAGAAGACCTGCGTGGCAAAGCCAAGATTGAATAAAGTCAATTCAATCTCTTTTTAACCCACACCGGATCAGGGCTGGAGTCTCCATGAAACATATTTTGTGGGCTTCGGCCCTTGTTCTTTCTGGCTTCCTGGGTCTTGGCGTTCAAGCCCAGGCTCAAAGTTCATCTTCAACCTCGACCTCTCCAATGTCGACGCCCAGTGACGACAAGACGGAAGTCTTGTGGCTGGGGCAAGCGGCCATGCGCATCACCACGCCTGGCGGCAAGGTCATCATGATTGACCCTTGGTTGATACCCAACCCGAAAACCCCGGCTGAATACAAAA
>Ga0208874_1000441_pt1 | contig 14902 bp, 13 predicted proteins | sample CryBogCBH10Oct08_FD_184604 | JGI IMG/M metagenome (GOLD analysis project Ga0208874, IMG submission 184604) | Freshwater microbial communities from Crystal Bog, Wisconsin, USA - CBH10Oct08 (SPAdes) (version 2) | ecosystem: Environmental > Aquatic > Freshwater > Lake | place: Crystal Bog... | reverse complement strand
CGAACCAAGGTGTCTTCGTTGGCGTCTAAAAACAAGCTCCGCACCAGCATGCCATCGGCTTGTAACGACTTCAAAATTTCAGGCAGCTGGGGCAGGGCTTTGGCGCTGCGCACATCCATCGCAATGGCCAGTTTGTGCAACTTGGCGACTTCGTCGCCTTGCTCCAGCGTGTCGATCAACGACTTCAACATCGAGGGTGGGAGGTTGTCCACACAGTAATAGCCCATGTCCTCCAGCGCATGAAGGGCGACTGATTTGCCCGAACCCGACATGCCCGTGACCAAGACCAATTCGGTGCTCATGACCATTTCTCCTGAGACAACATTTCACGTGCATGGGCCATGGAGGCGGTTGAATGAACATCGCCCCCCAGCATGCGGGCAATTTCCATCACTCGGTCTGAAGGGGCCAAGGCTTTCACTGTGCTCAAGGCGCCTGACTTGCTGACCTGCAAATGCTGATCGGCGCAAGCAGCCACTTGGGCCAAGTGCGTGACGGCGAGCACTTGGCGGTCGTGACCTAAGCGTTGCATCAAGCGGCCAACGGTGTGCGCCACCGCGCCACCCACGCCCGCATCGACCTCGTCAAAAATGAGGGTGGGCGCTTGGCCCAATTGGCTGGTGGTGACCGCGATGGCCAAAGCCAAACGCGACAACTCGCCGCCCGAGGCCACCTTGGCGACGGGTTTGGGCGTGGCGCCAGGATGGCCGGCCACCAAAAACTCAATGCTCTCCAACCCATTGGCGCTGGGCTCAGCCAAAGGCGTTAAAGCCACCTCAAAACGACCGCCAGTCATGCCCAGGGTTTGCATGGCCTCGCTGATGGCTTCAGACAATTTCGGGGCTGTTTGGTGTCTGGCTTGGCTGGTGCTTTGGGCGGCTTGGCGGTACGATTTTTCGGCTTGGGTGACGGCCAGATCAAGCGCTTCAAGGTCGGTCGCGGAGTCCAGTTCCGTGAGCTCAGCCTGCCATTGCATTTGCAGTTGAGCCAATTCTTCGGGCGGGCTTCTGAAGCGGCGCGCTAACCCCATCCAAAGGCCCATGCGGGCGTCGAGTTCGGCCAATCGCTCGGGGTCTAAATCGGTGTGTCGCAGCCAGGCATGCAGGCTGTGTGCCGCATCTTGGGCCAGCACCAAGCTCTGGTTGAGCACCTCAATCAGAGCGCTGAACGCGGGCTCCAAATGGCTCTGTTCGCTTAAATGACGCTGCGCTTGGCTGAGCGAATCAAGGGCACTGGCCGCTTGGCCTTCGCTGGACTGTTCTTGGCCTTCCAACCAATGAAGGCTGGATTGAGCCGCCTCGAGCAAGGTGTTGAGGTGCGACAACCGGGTGTGCTGGGCGTTCAGGTCTTCCCATTCGTGGGGCTGGGGTTTGAGTTTGTCGAGTTCACTCAACTGCCACTGCAAGCGCTCGCGTTCTTGTTGCAAATTGGCTTGAGCGGCCAAGGCCTTTTGGCGCACTTCAAGCGCACGCCGCCATTCTTGCCAAGCTGCCTTCAAAGTTTTGGTGTTGATTAGCCCATACGCATCGAGCAAAGCCGCGACCGAATCGGGGCGCGTCAGGCTTTGCCATGCGTGTTGTCCGTGAATGTCCAGCAAACCATCGGCCAACTCGCGCAATTGGGTGGCGGTCGCGGGAACGCCATTGATCCAAGCGCGGCTCTTGCCCTGGCTGTCGATGGTGCGGCGCAAAAGCAGGGGTTCGTTGTGGGGCACTTCAAGACCCGCATCACTTAACCAAACTTGCAGGTGCTTGGGCACATCAAACTCGGCGCTGATGTCGGCCCGCTCAGCCCCTTCGCGCACGACCGACGCCTCGGCGCGTGCGCCCAGCACCAATTGCAGCGCATCGATCAAGATCGATTTACCCGCCCCCGTTTCCCCGGTGAGCACGCTGAAGCCGTCAGCAAAATCCAATTCCAACGCCGACACGATCACAAAATCACGCAGCGTTAATCGTTTCAAAGCCACGATTAAGCGCCCCCCTCGTTCCAGTGCATTTTCTTGCGCAGGGTGTCGAAATAGGTCCAGCCCTTGGGGTGCAAAAACCGCGCATGATGGGCCGAGCGACGCACCGTGATGCGGTCGCCTTTGAGCAGCGAGGCGAGCGATTGCATGTCAAAACTGGCACTTGCATCGCGCCCACTCACCACCTCGATGGTGATCTCCACCGTGTCGGGCAAGGCGATGGGTCGGTTCGACAAAGTGTGCGGCGCAATCGGCACCAAAATCCAGCCCGCAATCGATGGATGCAGCAGCGAGCCGCCCGCCGACAGCGCGTAGGCCGTGGAGCCGGTGGGTGTTGAAATGATCAAACCGTCGGCGCGTTGGTTCGAGACAAAATGCCCGTTCACTTCGACCCGCAATTCAACCATGCCCGCCGTGGCGCCGCGGTTCACCACCACGTCGTTCAAGGCCAGGGCCTCGAACACGCAATGCCCATCGCGCATCACTTTGCCCTGCATCAGGCTGCGCGGGTCTTCTTCATAGACGCCCTGCAGCATGGGGCTCAAGGTCTGTTGGTAATGCTCAAACGGAATGTCGGTGATGAAACCCAAACGCCCTTGGTTGATGCCAATCAACGGCACGCGGTAGGGGGCCAAACGCCGCCCCACGCCGAGCATGGTGCCATCGCCGCCCACCACCAAGGCCAAATCGCACTGGCGGCCAATTTCTTCCAAGCTGGCGCTGGCATACTGGGTCAAGCCGGTGCTGTTGGCGGTTTCCTGTTCGAGGTAAACCTCGCAGCCTTGACGACTCAAAAACTGGCCCACATCGTCCAGCACCTCTCGGGAACTTTGTGCGCTGGAGCTGGCCGCGTTCCAAGAGGCCGCGGTCAAGTACTTGCCAAACAAGGCCACGTGGTGAAATTTTGATTTCATCCTCAAATTACATCATTAAAATGAGTCAATATGCTCGATGGCCGCTCAAAGTTGTTGATGAAGGCGTTGGTCGAACGCTATATCGCCGACGGACAGCCGGTGGGTTCACGCACACTCTCCAAAGCCTCGGGGCTCGAGTTGTCGGCCGCCACCATCCGAAATGTGATGGCCGACTTGGAAGACTTGGGCCTGATTGCCAGCCCCCACACCTCCGCCGGCCGCATCCCCACAGCCCGGGGCTATCGCTTGTTTGTCGACACCATGTTGACGGCGCAGCGGGGCGACTTGAACGCCTCCCTATCGGCCCCCATCATCGTGGCCGAGCAGCCCCAAAAAGTCATTGCCAACGCGGCCCAACTGCTCTCGAGTTTGTCTAACTTTGTCGGCGTTGTCGTGGCGCCCAAGCGCAGCTCGGTCTTCCGGCATATTGAATTTTTGCGTTTGTCCGACCGACGCTTGTTGGTCATCATCGTCTCGCCCGAAGGCGATGTTCAGAACCGCGTCATCTTCACCGAAGCCGATTACACGCAAAGCCAATTGCTTGAAGTGGCCAACTTCTTGAACGCCCATTACGCCGGTTTGGCGATCGAGCAGGTGCGTGAAAAGCTGAAAAACGAAGTCGATCACCTGCGCACTGAAATTGCCACCTTGATGCAAGCCGCCGTCAACGTCAGCACCGAGGCCTTGACCAGCACGCAAGACGAGGTGGTGATTTCCGGCGAGCGCAACCTGTTGACCGTCAGCGACTTTTCCAGCGACATGGACCAACTGCGCCGGGCCTTCGATTTGTTCGAGCAAAAAACCCAGCTCATGCGCCTGCTCGACAGCTCGTCGCAGGCCGAGGGCGTGCGCATTTTCATCGGCGGCGAAAGCCAAGTGGTGCCTTTCGAAGAACTCTCGGTCGTCAGCGCACCCTATGAAATTGACGGCCAAATCGTCGGCACCCTGGGTGTCATCGGCCCCACCCGCATGGCCTACGACCGCATGATTCAGATTGTGGACATCACCTCCAAACTCGTGAGCAACGCGCTGAGCCATCAGAAGTGAGCTTTGCGTGGGCTTCGAGTGGGCTGGCTTAGAATCTCGCCCGGAAGGGGCGTTAGCTCAGTTGGTTAGAGCAGAGGACTCATAATCCTTTGGTCGAGTGTTCAAGTCACTCACGCCCTACCAATTAAAAAGCCACCCAAAGGTGGCTTTTTTTGTGGCCATTGGTTGTTTTTAAATTTAGTCCTGTCAGTCCTTGTCATGCAGGTAGAGGCCCAAAGGAGGCCAAACACCTCCTTTTTTTGACAGTCTGCCCCCCGTTTTATGCAGTCTGACGCAAAGTGCTGGTGACCCAGAAAAGCCCTGCCTAAAGTGCAATTTGTCGGGACTTTCCATGTCCTGCCATGAACTGAAAGGATTTTTGAATGTCTGCTTCCCCAACCCCGCCCTCATCCTCCCATTCCCCCTCCCCAATCGCTCTTCGCTGGCAAGCCCTTCGCGCTGCCGTGGTGCGGTGCTTTCATGCTTATGCCGGTTGGCTGGTGAGCATCAGTTGGTGGCGCTTCGCCCTTGTTGCCGTTTTGGTCTTGACGATGGCAGGCATCGGCAATTCGTTCTTCGGCGGAGATGCCGCTCAGCCTCGTCCCCAACAGAAAGTGGCGTCGTCTGATAAGCCCAGCGTTCACATTCAAATGGGCCCCCTGGCCACGGCGAAAGAAGATGAAAAAGCCTTGGACAGCGAAACCAAAACACCCAACACCCAAGGCGAAGCATTAAGCCTTCACTTTGATGCGGACGAGGACGATGTCGAGCACGGCGAACGGCTGCCCAACTTGGCCATGCTGTTGATCGTCGCCTCCTTGATCATCAAAATCATCTACCGTGGCCGCATCCAAGCTGAAGCCGCCGCGGCGGCTGCGACCGTCGTGGCGGAAACGGAGTCGTTGAAGCGGCAAGTCATGGAAGCGCGCATGGCCGCCATGCAAGCGCAAATGGAGCCCCACTTTTTGTTCAATACCTTGGCCGGCATTGAGCACTTAATCGAGACCGATCCACCGCGCGCAGCCACCATGCAAAAAAGCCTCATTGCCTTTTTGCGCGCCACCATGCCGACGTTGCGCGAAGCCAACGCCCAGGCCGAGCGTGACTTGGGTCGAGAATTGGCGGTGGTTCAGCCTTATCTGGCACTCATGCAGATGCGCATGGAAGAGCGTTTGCAGTTTGACCTTCAAGTGCCTGATGGCCTGCGCAGCGCCGTTTTCCCGCCCATGATGTTGCAAAGTTTGGTTGAAAACGCCATTCGCCACGGCCTGGAGCCCAAGGCCGAGGGCGGCAGCATCAGCGTGACCGCCGAGGTGCAAGACGGCCAACTCATCGTTCAAGTGCGCGACACCGGCGTTGGGTTTGCCCCCAGTTCAACCGAGGCCACAAGCGGCGGCATCGGCCTGTCCAATATTCGCGAACGTTTGCACTTGCTGTTTGGACATCAAGCCTCGATGCACACCAGCTCGCCGAGCACAGGCGGCGCTTGTGTCACCATCAAGGTGCCTTACCAAACCCCGAAAATCTGACGATGCCGATGGAAGCTTTCAATGAAGTGACTGGGAGACCCTTGCGTGTCATCGTGGCCGATGATGAGCGATTGATGCGCGATCAGCTCTGCGCCCGACTGCGCGAGGTGGACACCCAAATCGACGTGATCGCCCAAGCGCGCCATGGCCAGGAGGCGCTTGAGCAGGTGCGGGCTCTGCGGCCCGATCTGGTCTTCTTAGACATCCGCATGCCCGTGATGACGGGCATCGACGCGGCGCGTCACATTGCTCAACTTCCCACCTGGGAAGACGCGGGTGGAGAGGGCCAATGGCCGGGTTGTGAAATTGTCTTTTTGACCGCCTATGACCAATACGCGGTGCAGGCCTTTGAGACGGGCGTGGTGGATTACCTGCTTAAGCCCGCCGAGTCCGAGCGGTTGGCTTTGGCTTTAGAGCGGGTTCGAAGGCGAATCGAGGCTCGCCGGAGGGCCTCAATTGGTACAGAGCCGGTGCCAACGCTGGCCGCCCATACCCCGGCCATGCAGGTCTTGCTGCGTCACTTGGCCGCGCAAGTTACAGAGCCCGCCCCCTTGCAATGGATTCAGGCCAAAGTGGGCACCACCATCCAGATGATTCCGGTCGAGGAGGTGCTGTTTTTTGTCAGTGATGACAAATACACCCGTGTCCAAACCGCCACCCAAGAGGCGCTGATTCGCACCTCCATTAAAGAGCTGGTCGATGCGCTCGACATGCAACGCTTCTGGCAAATTCACCGCAGCACGCTGGTCAATGTGCGCGCCATCGCCGGGGTGCAACGGGACGAGCGCGGGCGTCAATTGGTGGCCGTTCGGGGCAGCAAAGAGTTGCTGGAAGTCAGCCGCAGTTATGCGGGATTATTCAAAGGAATGTAAGCTCCACACTTCATGCCAACCAGCGAAAAGGAAGACCATGAGTGGATCAGATTTAAGCAGCGTTTTGTTGAAGATCGAGAGCGGCATTGCCCACCTGACCGTGAACCGCCCCGAGGCAATGAATGCCATCCATGTGCCGATGGCAGACGCTTTTTTGGCGCAATGCCTAGCGATTGCCCAAGACCCCAGCGTGCGGGTGGTGGTGCTGCGGGGTGCCGGCAAGGCCTTTGGTGTCGGCGGCGATTTGGCCACCTTGCAGACCGATTCGGTGAACAGCGCGAATGCCTTGATCAGCCGCTTGCACGAGGCAGTTCTGATTTTGGCCCACCTCAACGCGCCGGTGATTGCCAGCTTGCACGGCGTCGTGGCCGGGGGCTCCTTGAGCTTGTCAAGCGCTTGTGACTTGGCGATTGCTGCCGAAGGCACGCGCTTCAATTTGGCTTATGCCAACGTGGCCGCCAGTTGCGATGTGTCGGCCTCTTGGAGTTTGCCCCGTTTGGTCGGTTTGCGAAACGCCCTGCAAATGGCCTTGTTGTCCGATACGTTTGACGCACAAGAGGCTTTGCGATTGGGCTTGGTCAACCGCGTGGTGCCGGCTGAAGCCTTAGAAGCCGAAGTCAGCGCATTGGCCAACCGTTTGGCTCAGGGGCCCACCTTGGCTTATGGCAAGCTCAAGCGCTTGATGCGCGAGTCGTTCCAAAACACCCTAGAGGCGCAATTGGAAGCCGAGCGAACCCAATTCATGGCCAGCGCGCAGACCGCAGATTTCAAGGAAGCGCTGGACGCTTTCTTGAGCAAAAGAAAGCCCAATTTCAAAGGGGAGTAAATCACCATGGCGTTCACCGTCCCTTTTACCGTTCGCCGACAAACCATTGCCGACGCCTTGCGCCGAACCGCGCAACGCTTGCCGCATAAAAAGGCCATTGTTTGTGGCAGCACCACCTGGACCTACGCCCAGTTTGATGCCCTGGTGTCGCGCTTGGCGGCGGGTTTGATTTCTATTGGGGTAAGGGAGGGCGACAAGGTGGCGGTGCTGGCCCGCAACTCGCACGGGTTTGCGGCCTTGCGTTTTGCCTTGGCACGTTGCGGTGCGGTCATGGTGCCCATTAACTTCATGCTCAAAGCCGATGAAGTGGCTTATATTTTGAAGCACGCGGGCGCCAAAACCTTGGCAACCGACAGCGGTTTGGCAGCGCTCGCCCGAACGGCCGCCGCCCTGGAAACCGAAGTTCAGCAGTTCATTGGGCTGCCCTCCGAAGACCCCAGCCCGCCCATTGAGGGCATGCACTCATTTGACGACTTGGCTGCGTGCACCCAGGCGCTGCCCGAGTTCCAATTTGCCAGCACCGACCTCGCGCAAATTGTTTACACCAGCGGCACCGAGTCCTCGCCCAAAGGGGCGATGCTCACGCACGACGCGGTGTTGTGGCAATACGTGAGCTGTGTCATCGACGCTGAAATCGCCGAGCAAGACGTGGCCTTGCACGCGCTGCCGCTCTACCACTGCGCGCAATTGGATGTGTTTTTTGGCCCCGCCATTTACATGGGCAGCACCAACATCATCACCGCCAAGCCGGTGCCCGAGAACCTGTTGCCGATGATTGAAAAACTCGGCATCACCAGCTTTTTTGCGCCGCCCACGGTCTGGATTGCCATCCTGCGTTCGCCCTTGTTTGACCCGGCCAAGTTGGTGCACCTGGCCAAGGGGTATTACGGCGCGTCGATCATGCCCGTTGAAGTCATGAAAGAAATGGCCCAACGCTTGCCCACCTTGCGCCTTTGGAATTTGTATGGCCAGACCGAAATTGCCCCCTTGGCAACCCTGCTCGGGCCTGAGGACCAACTCCGAAAACCCGGCTCCTGCGGCAAAGCGGTTCGCAACGTTGAGACGCGGGTGGTCAATGACCAAATGCAAGACGTCGCCGTGGGCGAGGTGGGTGAAATTGTGCACCGCTCACCGCATTTGATGCTCGGCTATTTTCACGACGACGAGCGCACCAAAGCCGCTTTCGAGGGTGGCTGGTTTCACAGCGGCGACCTCGCCACCATCGACGATGAGGGCTACATCACGGTGGTTGACCGCAAGAAGGACATGATCAAAACCGGCGGAGAAAACGTCGCCAGCCGCGAAGTAGAAGAAATGATTTACCGCTTGCCGCAGGTCAGCGAAGTGGCGGTGATTGGTCTGCCCGACCCCAAATGGGTGGAGGCGGTGACGGCGGTGGTGGTCTTGAAGGCGGGTCATCAGCTAGACGAAGCCGCGGTGATTGCCCATTGCACACAGCACATGGCGTCTTTCAAGGCCCCCAAGCGCGTGGTGTTCACCAACAGCTTGCCCAAAAACCCCAGCGGCAAGTTGTTGAAACGCCAATTGCGGGAAGTTCACGCAACAAAAACCGCTTGACCTTGTTAACAAGTGCCGTTCGTCGGAAAGTGAAACTGTTACGCTTTTAAATGAGCCAGATCAAGCTCTGTTGGTAACAATGGGCGCATGCCTGTAAACAATTGTTATTTTCACCAAGCCAGGGATTGATCATGAACTTTGCACTCAAGCTGACGTTGGTGCTTTGTGCGGGCCTTCTATATTGGGGAGATGGCCATGCCCAAACCTTGGTGCCTTTTCACAAACCACCGCCGGTGCAGGTATTGGGTTTTGTGATCGATGTGTCGACACTTCAGGAGGTTCAGGCCAAATCGACGCAGCGGGAGAACCCTTTGGTTCAAATCGCAGAGCCTTTGACAGGGGGCACCGAGTTGCGTTCTGACGAAGGCCTCGCAGGCCAAAGCCACGGCGATGCCGAGTTGTCGAGTGTGGTGTATTTGTTCGATAAAAACCAAAAATTAGCGGGTGTTTTGATGCGCATCGGTGAAGAGCGCTACGCCCCGGCCTACGCTTATTTGGCCCGCCAATACCACCTCGCCCACAGCAAACCAAGCCAGACGAATCTGGACAACCAAGCCCCGGTCCGGTTTCAAGCGCCCGGGGTGACCATCGAGTTGGCCCCGCCAGACGAAGACGGCAAAGTTCGGGTGATTTACCTGCGCGATGATTTCTATCAGAAAGTGGTGGGCAAACTGCAAAAGCGCAGTTTCAGGCAGCTGGGGTAGTTCAGTCCGCTGAATCTGTTGGCCGGCGCTGTCGACGAAGGTGCAGCCACCCAGCCGCGCCAAAAACGATGACAACGCCCACCATGTCCGCACACCAGTCCAGCGGATCGCCGTTGCGGTAACCCGAAAAATACTGAGCCACTTCAATCAGGGCACCAAAGACAGCGAGCACCAAAACGCCTTTCCAAAACAAGTTTGAGGTGCTCGAGTAGGCCATCAGCCACAACACCGACAAGGCGGAAAAGGTCAACCCATGTTGGGCCTTGTCCCAGACACTGAAAATTGGATTCGTTAAGTACTCACCGGGGGTGAGTGCCAGCACAAAAACGACCCCAACCGCGAGGTAGAGAAGGGGTTTTAAGAGTCGTTGGTAACGGTTCAAAAAAGAATCAAAAGGGCTCAAAAATGGATCAGGTTTGGAATTGCTGAACTTCCCGGCGGGTCGCGTCTGCAATTCTAGACAGCTCAATCACCGTCGCGGTGATTTGTTCCGAAGCCGCTGCGTTACTTTGTGCAATTTGATCGACATTGCTTAAGTTGGCGTTGATTTCCTCAACGGCAGCGCTTTGTTGCTCCAAAGCGGCGGCAATGCGCTGCAGCATGGTGTCGGTCTCTTGGCTGCCCAACTCGATGTTGGACATGTCTTTGTTCACCGCCATCACCGCGGCAACAGCCAGATTCGCTTCTTCCACCGCTTGCTTGACCAAGACGGCAATTTCTTGCGAGCTCTCGGCGCTGTTGACGGCCAATTTGCCCACCTCATCGGCCACCACCGCAAAGCCCTTGCCGTGCTCGCCAGCGCGGGCCGCTTCGATGGCGGCGTTCAAGCTCAAGAGGTTGGTCTTGTTGGCAATTTTTTCGATCACATCGGTGATCTTGTTGATCTTTTCTGAGTTGGCCGCGATGTTGTTGACCACCTGCACCATGCTTTCCATCTTCTGCATGCTGGAGCGCACCAAGCCAAAGGATTCGCGCGATTTTTGGCTGGCGACTTCGGTGTTGCGTGACACATCGGCCACTGAGGAAACGGTTTGACGCACGGCGGTCGCCACTTGGCTGATGGCGTGGGTTTGGTTGTGTGCACCGTCTGAAATTTGGCCAATGGCTTGGCTGGTCTCGGTGGACGCTGTGGCCACTTGGCGGGCGTTGTTGTTGATGACTTGCATGGCGTTGCGCAAGGCATCCAAGGAGGTGTTGATGTCGGCCTTGAGTTCAGCCAAATCGCCCTTGGCTTCGGCGGTAACGCGGCGGGTCAGGTTGTTTTGGGCCACGCCCTTCATCACCGAGGTGATGTCATTGAACACCTTTTGTTGCGAGTCAATGCTTTGGTTGATGTTGTCTTTGAGTCTGGCCAAATCGCCCTTGGCTTGGGCTGTGATGCGCGCCGACAGATGGCCTTGGGCCACGCCGTCCATGACTTGGGTGATGTCTTGAAAGACCTTTTGTTGGGCTTCGATGCTGCTGTTCACGCTGGTTTTGAGGGCGTCTAAATCGCCCTTGGCTTCCACAGTGACTCGACCGTTCAACCGGCCTTCGGCCACGCCTTGCATCACCGATCCGATGTCGCGCAGTGTCGAGTCGAGCGACTTTTGCATCTGCATCACTTTGCGCAGCAGCGGTGTGGCATCGCGGGTCAGCGCGCTGGACTGGGTGGTGAAATGGCCTTCGCCAATTTCTTCAGCCACTTTGGCCACCAAGGCCGATTCAATGGCTTCGCGGCGCAGCGTCACGGCCATAAACACCAGCACAGCGGTTTCAAACACCACATAAGCAGCGTGCAGCACAATGATCCAAGGGTTGACGGTGCCGGTCAAGACCACCGGACCCTGAAAGCCCAACATTTGCAAACCGCCAAATGCCACGTGGTGAACGGCAATCACCGCAGCGGCCATGACCAAAGGGCGCCAGTCGCGGTAATAAAGCAAGAAGGCCAGCAGGGCAAAAATGCCAAAGTGGGTTTCCACCATGCCGTGGCTGAGCTGAATTTGCAGCGCCGCAAAAACCATGAAAGCGCAGGCCACGGCCAGACGAGAAACCAAGCTGCCAGGAGCGCCTCGGTAAATCAACACAGGCACCACCAAGGCGGGCAGGCCGACCAGCAAGGCCAAGCTGACGTTGTCCAGCACGGCGCCCACAATCAAAGTGATGACGGCCAAAAAAACCAAGGTGTAGAGCATCAGCACATCGGCTTGCTGGCGTTGGGGGCGCAAGATGTCTTCGATGGAATCGCTGGCGCGTGGAGTAGCAGTGGTCATGACAAATGGCAGAGGCTGGCTAAAAATTGGGGGTCGTGCCAGGCGTTCCAGAGCAGCCAAGCGGCGCTGTAGGCCATCCAAGCTGCCAAAAGCAGCCAAGCACGAAGATTATTGTGTCTTTTTGTAAGCACACTCAACTTTACTTTAAAACGTCAAGCAGTGCTTTCCCCAGTTGGTCTTTTGCCGATAATTTTGGGGCTTCTCCCAATTCGGGCCATTGAATCCCAATCTGGGGGTCGTTCCAGGCGATGCAGCCCTCGAACTGCGGGGCGTAATAGTCGGTGGTTTTGTACAAAAAGTCGGCGGTTTCGCTGGTGACCACAAAGCCGTGGGCAAAACCCGGCGGAATCCACATTTGGCGGTGGTTGTCTTCACTGAGCTCCACCCCCACCCATTGCCCAAAGTGGGCCGAGCCCGGGCGGATGTCGACCGCCACGTCAAACACGCTGCCGCGCACCACGCGCACCAGCTTGCCTTGCGGCTGCTGGGTTTGGAAGTGCAAACCGCGCAGCACCCCGTAACCCGAGCGGCTGTGGTTGTCTTGCACAAAGGTCGCCTGCACGCTGGTGGCGGCTTCGAAAGCTTTTTGGTTGAAGCTCTCAAAAAAGAAACCCCGGGCGTCGCCAAACACCTTGGGCTCCAAGATCAGGACGCCGGGCAGGGCGGTTTCGATGGCTTTCATGCAATGGCTTTCATCTTGGGTCTTTGCTTTTGTTGTCTTGGCCTTTGTTTTTAGGCTTGTTCTTTGAGGAGTTTCATCAAATACTGGCCGTAGCCGTTTTTGAGCAAGGGTTTGGCGAGTTTTTCCACTTGGGCGTTGTCGATAAAGCCGTTGCGCCAAGCGATTTCTTCGGGACAGGCCACTTTCAAGCCCTGGCGGCGTTCCAAGGTGGCGATGAACTGGCTCGCATCGAGCAGGCTGTCGTGGGTGCCGGTGTCCAGCCAAGCAAAGCCGCGTTGCATCATTTGCACGCTCAGGCTGCCCGCTTTCAGATAGGTTTCATTGACGGTGGTGATTTCCAGCTCGCCCCGCGCGCTGGGTTGAATTGACTTGGCAATGTCCACGACCTGTTGGTCGTAAAAATACAAACCCGTGACGGCAAAGTTGCTCTTGGGGTGCGTTGGCTTTTCTTCAATGCTGGAGGCTTGGCCGGTTTTGTCAAAAGCCACCACGCCGTAGCGCTCGGGGTCGGTGACGTGGTACGCAAAGACCGTCGCACCTTGGGTTTTTTGGTCGGCGGCTTGCAGCAAGGGCACAAAGTCGTGGCCGTAAAAAATGTTGTCGCCCAAGACCAAGGCGCTGGGCGAGTTACCGATGAAGGACTCGCCAATCAAGAAGGCTTGCGCCAAGCCGTCCGGGCTGGGCTGCACGGCGTATTGCAGGTTCATGCCCCACTGGCTGCCGTCGCCCAGCAGTTGCTGAAAGCGCGGGGTGTCTTGCGGCGTGCTGATGATCAGCACCTCCCGAATGCCCGCCAGCATCAAGGTGCTGAGGGGGTAATAAATCATCGGCTTGTCATACACCGGCAAGAGTTGTTTGCTGATGGCCAGCGTGGCGGGGTGCAGCCGCGTGCCGGAGCCGCCAGCGAGGATGATGCCTTTGCGTTGGGTCATAGAAAAAGGGGAGGGGGAAGTAAAAGGGGTGTTGGGTTTTTTTTTAAAGAATTTCGTCCAGCATTCGGTCCACCCCCAGCTGCCAGTGCGGCAAAGTCAGACCAAAGGTGGTTTGAAACTTTTGCGTGTTGAGTCGTGAATTCAATGGGCGCTGCGCTGGGGTGGGGTAGGCGCTGGTGGGAATGGCATGAATGGCGTCTGGCGCGACCTTGATCGGTGGGACCGCTTGGCCCACTTGGCTAGCTTGGCCTACTTTGCTTACTTTACTTTGGGTGCTGTCCTGAGCTTGCTTGGCCCTGGCGCGCTCGATCACAAACTGCGCATAGCCATGCCACGAGGTGCTGCCGCTGGCGCTGAGGTGGTAGATGCCTGATAAGTTGCTCGACGAATCAGGCCCCGCGCCTTTGAAAACCCGAATGGCCTGCGCCGTGGCGTCGGCCAACAACTCGGCCCCCGTGGGCGCGCCGATTTGGTCGCTGATGACGGACAAGGCCTCGCGCTCAGACGCCAAGCGCAGCATGGTTTTGGCAAAGTTGCCCCCGCGCGCGGCATAAACCCAGCTGGTGCGAAAAATCAGGTGGGGCGCGCCCGAGGCGGCAATGCCCTCTTCGCCTTCCCGCTTGGTTTGGCCGTAAACGCTCAAGGGGTTGGTGGCATCGGTTTCCAGCCAGGGCGTGTCACCGCTGCCGTTGAACACATAGTCGGTGGAGTAGTGCACCAGCAAGGCCCCGAGTTGGGCAGCTTCTTGGGCCAACACCGTGGGCGCTTGGGCATTGAGCCGCCGCGCCAAATGGGGCTCCGACTCGGCTTTGTCGACCGCGGTGTGGGCGGCGGCGTTGACGATGACGTCGGGCCGCAGGGTTTGAACCGTGCGGGCCAAGCCAGCCAAGTCGTTCAGGTCGCCACAATGGCCCTGGGGCTCTGTGCCCGAGTGCCGGTCCAGCGCCGTCACTTCGCCCAACACGCTCAACGCGCGTTGCAACTCCCAGCCGACTTGCCCGTTTTTGCCCAGCAGCAGGATTTTCATGCGGCAGCCGTGGTTTCAGCGGTGGGTTCAGCCGTTGAATCATGCGTATATTGCTTACTTACCCAATCGCGGTAAGCCCCGCTTTGCACATGCGCCACCCACTCGGGGTTGTCCAAATACCACTGCACGGTTTTGCGGATGCCCGTCTCAAAGGTCTCAGCGGGCTTCCAGCCGAGTTCGCTTTCCAGCTTGCGCGCGTCAATCGCATAGCGGCGGTCGTGGCCGGGGCGGTCTTTGACGGTGGTGATCTGGGTTTTGTAGCTGCTGGCGTCGGCTTTGGGGCGCAGGCCATCGAGCAGTTCGCAAACCGTGTGAACAATCTCGATGTTGGGCTTTTCGTTCCAACCGCCAACGTTGTAGGTCTCGCCCAAACGACCGGCTTCCAGCACGCGTCGAATCGCGCTGCAGTGGTCCTTCACGTAGAGCCAATCGCGAATTTGCAGACCGTCGCCATAAATGGGCAAGGGCTTGCCAGCCAGGGCATTGACGATCATCAGCGGGATGAGTTTCTCAGGAAAGTGCAGCGGCCCATAATTGTTTGAGCAGTTGGTAGTTAGCACCGGCATGCCGTAAGTGTGGTGCCAAGCGCGC
>Ga0208874_1000438_pt1 | contig 14942 bp, 2 predicted proteins | sample CryBogCBH10Oct08_FD_184604 | JGI IMG/M metagenome (GOLD analysis project Ga0208874, IMG submission 184604) | Freshwater microbial communities from Crystal Bog, Wisconsin, USA - CBH10Oct08 (SPAdes) (version 2) | ecosystem: Environmental > Aquatic > Freshwater > Lake | place: Crystal Bog... | reverse complement strand
AATGGAGGGCGCAAAGGTAGAAGCACAGTATTATCACTGTGTTTGGTGTGCAATGAAATCTTTGCGCAAGACCACGCACTCTATACAGATTTGTTTGTTTGGGTGTTCGTTTTTTTCGAAAATCATCGTCATCAAATCTCTTCTGTGCTTAACTCTCTAACGTAATTTTCAGTGTCTATCGTATTTTCAGGGCTTAATTTATCTGACAAAAGTTTTTCGCTGCGCAAATCGACGCAGATTAACGTATTTACAAAAAAATCCAAAAACTTCGAGCTTCAACTCCAGAGCACTCGTCAATCTTAAAGTATCAGCTCCGCAGCAACCCAATAATCCTTCCTTCTACATAAAGAAACTTTTAGTAAATTTCCCAACTTCAGCGAAGCTCCTCAAACCACATAATAGGCCCATTTAACCAACTCACCACTACTTTCTCCGTTCGACCTTTTCGTGCCAACCCAAGACAATGTCTCGTGAATATGTATCTGTAGTGGGCTCTGCGAAGCCCATCTCCCCTGCGGATCTCCAGAAGTCCGCCCAATGGCCAAATTCTCTCCTCGCAACTTTCGATGGTACAACTCCAGGATCAAGTCTTGCTTCGACCTTTCAATCAAATATAATCTTTCTCAGCGGATTCCCAGATCAATGCCTCTTAGACACAAAAACCTTTCATGCCTGGATTCCCCATTTCCTGCCGCTGGCATCTGCAATTGTAGCCCACTATTCGAATGAAAGCATCGACTCGGCTCTGCTGTCATCTTGGCTCCAGCGTGATCGCCCCCTCATACATAAATATCATAAAGGATTTGGCCTCATCATCCAATTGCCGCGAGAGCGCTGGTTTGGTCCTGATGGTCATCTCAATGTGCATGATCCCGCTCCTGACGGCCTACCCATGATCCCCATATTTCATGTTCCTCCCTCCAAAACCTACAAAGGCCATCACCGCTCTCTCAGTGCTAGGACATACTCCATTCAGGCTCTTCGCAGCTCCGACCCCCATTTTCTCAGCCAGAACACCCCCATGGGAGCTCTCAGAATGTTTCCGTGCGACATCCTTCATGCGGGCGCCTTCTTGAGTGCGCTACTTAACCTGTGCGCCCATTATTTGGCAGCTCATGGTCACCCTCTCCTCTGGATGCTGCTGGTCCAAGTCCCCCTCGGTAACCACCACTCCTTTGAATACGTAGGCGAGCTCCTCATTCCCTCTGACTCCTCCGCCATTCAACACACGATACGCCAACACCTCAGCCTCGTCAATAAGATTGTCCAACTTATCGACATATCTCCTTGGCGCTTCCTTATCGCCACTTCCATTGAGAATGCCTTCGCAAACGAGGCGGGACCACTGCTTCATCTTATCACTCAACACCGCAATGCCCAGACCATCACCCGGCTGCCCCCAGGCTTCCCTCTCCCGGCCCTCATTACGGCCCTCCTGTCGGATTCCCATCCGCTGGTACTCGCTCCAGTCCATTTCCTCTGGGTCCACCGCTCTCTCATGTCCACTCCTGCGGGCGAACCTCTCACAGAAGGCGGAGACTCTCTTCACCTCCTCCTGGCCCCAGCGACTGACTCTCTCCCTGCTGCCTTTGCCGATCTCCACTTCAGCTCGAACTGTTATAACCTTCTCGAACAATACCACCCAATTCACCCCCCCTCTCCTATTCCAAGCTGGCAACACTTTCACGAGATTGTGGTCCGTCCTAATCGCTCACCGCATCCTCCATCCTCCACTACGGTTCCCCCCCGTACTTCCATTGACGCCCGCAAACCCAGTCGACGCCAAGGCTCCTCCCAGTCTGTCCTTCAACCCTCCTCTGCCCCTCTTCGCCCTCCCCAAACACCAACCTCTCGCTCTGCACGTTCAACCCCCATCACCCCAGAGGTTCACATCATCCGTCTCTCGCCGCTACAACCGTCTGCTCCCCCACCTCCTCCCCCGCTTGCTGCTATCCCGTTTGCCTCTGCGCACTTTCCCCCACTGCTTCCCTCGCTCCCCTCCTCTCCGGAATGGGAGATTCTACGCATCTCGGATAATCTTCGTACTGCTGTTCTCGACCACCCCATGATCTCCGGCTTCACAGCCACCCCGTCCCGCGACATGGAACTTCGCTGCTCTACTCTGCTGGGATCATCAGATCGCGACCTTCTCATTACTGTCTTCCAGTTCACTCGTGCTCAAATTCTCCTACTACACCGGATTTACCCTAACTGGCTTCCTCCATCCCTTGTCATTCCCATCGACTTCTTCTTCACCCACCCACTTCTGGCCCCCCCGTCCTTTCGCTCGCACAGTCTACCCTCTCTGCCTACGTTTCCTCCTGAACTGATTGGGATGTGCCCCCGCTTTGGCATCACCAATGAACGTTTAGCCACTGCTGGCCTTCAAGCTCTGAAGCTCCAATATGAAGCACTCACCACTCTTATCCATTCACACGACCCCTCTCTCCTCTCCCCCCGCTTTACCCTCTCCTCCTCCCCCATCTACTACACCCCTCACCTTTTTCGACGCCCAGATCTCTTCTCCCTTGCGGGACGCACTCTACTCAACCCCCCTGCTCTCACCGACGCTCTCACGGTCCACCTACTTGTCCTCCGCCGGGCCTTAGAACTTCCGCTAGACTTCTCGGATCAGATGTTCCTTAACCTTGTAAACCTGTACATCAACGAACTACCTCTCGCTCATTCCCCGCCATTCAACCTTTCCATCAGCAACTTCCCCTTCCTTCCTCAACTTTGTTGGGATGACTACACTGCAGGTATTCCAATCCTCAAACGCTCCAGTCTCTCAGCTGAGGTCCGTCGTGGACTTGGCTTGCTCCAAATCAACGTGGACCCAGTCCCTGGTCTTGTCCTTCGTGCGATCATCGCCTTCGATTGTGCTTTGGACGACCTATGGTCTCGGGGCTCCACTCCTCGCCGCTCCCCCCGCGGATGTTTCCGCCTCACGCACTCGGCCCCGAGCCCTGCCACCTCGGGCTATGTCGCCATGGAAACCGATCTTCCAACCAACATCGCTGTCCCGCGCCTGACAGATCTGGTCCAGGACAAAACCTTTACTGAGAAGCACCTGGTTCATTCCATTCAACAGGTCCCAAGCCTATGGGCCCGCCTCCTCCTGACCCTCACTCAACTGCGCGACCAAGACATTTATCTCCCGACGCTCTTCTCCAATTACCCGCCAATATGCGACCTTCTCCGTAATAGTCTTCTTGCTGAAGCCCACTTCCAAGAGCTCTATGAGGCCATGACAGCAGAACCGGCAGACTGGCATTCGACCATCTACCCGGCCCTGGAAAACGTGTGTCCCTGTCCTGACTTTGAACCCACCCTCGCCCAACCTCAGGTCCAGGAACATCACCTAGACATCATCTCCTACATGGCCCTTGGGTCCCGGGACGAAGAACTGCTGATCCTCTCGTCTATACTCCTCCGTGCCCCCTACTGGATTCGCGCTCTCCAGGCCATCACATCTCTCTCGCCCTCCATCGACTCATACCCCCCGGAGGGGTCTCTGCCGCTGCTACGTCACTACCTTTGGGCCCTGGGCCTCCTGTCAGTGTCCCAGATTGATGCATACCTCCTGCTGCTCTGGCAGCAGACGTCGAACTGGTCTCTTCTTGTGTCCAGCCTGGTCAGCCCGGCCCCGCCTCCAGCCCCCCTCATTACGGCGGATCAGCTCAAGACAGGGTTCCCAGTTGACGAGTATGTCTTTCTCCCGGGGATCGCAGTTGATCCCTCGGGCACGGACCAAAGCCTTGCGTCTCCATGAAGGCTCAACCTCCGAAGCCACGGAGCAAGCGTGGTCGCCTTAGCGCTCCGTCGGGGGTTGGAATCCCCGCTGTTGACCTAACTCATAATACTCACACTGCTTCTTCTCTTCTTACTTGTTTGTTTCCTCACCCCTACCCTGCTTCCACAAATTCTTCTCTTCCTACTTGTTTATTTCGCCCCTCCTCTCCTGCTCCCTCTGCCTTGTCTGCTACCCCCCAGCCTGCGTGTATTCGATTTGGCACACAGCCTGACCACCAGTCCCTACCACCGCTCACATGCCCTCCCAACCCGTCTCCGGCTCACTTCCCCGTTCCCCCCCCTCCCCCAGCTGACCCTCTATGCTCTGATAATCTAACTACAAATTTTTTATCCTCGCTCTCTCCTCCTCAACCCAAACGTCTCTGCGCCCCATCACCCCAACGTGCGAACACTGCATCGCCTGACCTCAACGTCTCGCATGATCCCACCTTCCTGGCCCGCAAACTCCAGTGCCCCTGTCCTTGTCCACGCCCCGTCTCCACTCCAATACGTACACTCCTACCTCGTAAATGCAAGTTCCCATTAATGTCCTCCCCTCCGCTCCCACATGACCTTGACGACGTTCGCCCAGCCACAGGATACCCAGGTGCCCAACGCCATCACCGTCTCGGCATCTCTAGCTCTCGTCACCCTGGAGCTGGCCTTGGAGTTTTCGCTCTGAGTACTCTACAGACTCGCTCCGGCGGATGGAGGCGCAATATCCTCTGCCGCTATACGGGCAAGAAAATCACTTATCAGGCGGCGACCGCGGACTCGTACTCCTCAGACTACCTCGTTGGATGGGAAGAGCATGATGAGGCCATTGATGGCGCCTTCGCCACCCCTCCCGCCCTTGGACACCTGATCAATGATGACTTCAGCCGTGACGGAGGCTCCGTGGAGGCTGTACGTGACCCCCGCCACCCTCACCACACCTTCCTTATCCTCGTCGAAGATGTTCCAAGGGGATCCGAACTCTCCTACGCGTATGGTGGCCCCTACTGGGAGCCTCGTCTCTGTGCCCTGCCACAGACCTCCCGTTCGCTCTGCATACTCAAATACCGGTCCTACTTTCACCCTGCTCGACTCGCCGCACTTGGTCTTTCCCCCACTGGGGCCTCCCCCACACCCGCCATTCCACTGGAGGTTCCGCCCCACCAGCGCCCTCAATCCATCCTCCACTGGTTACACTACCGCCCTTCTCTCCGGGGGCTGGCGCCGTCCTTCCTGCTCCACCCGCCCTGCTCTCCTCCCCCGCTCTGCATGGATGTTGTTGATCAGGAGACTCTACCCCTGGAGACTCTACCACAGCTATCCCGAGTTCCCTCTCTTCCTCCCGCTACCCACTCTCCGCCCAGCGTTGCCAGCCACCCTCTCGACTCAGAACCCATGCAACCTTCTCCCCTCCCCACCCTGTTGTTCCCCGTCTCCAGGCTTACCACCATACCATTTCCCCCGGACCATTGTATGTACTCTTCCCGCTGCTCTTCCCCCATGGACGGGTGCTCTCACCCGCCTTCCCCTGTCGCCCATTCCTCTATGGCCGATCCTCTGACTCCCACGCACCTTCCTGCCACTTCCCCCTTCGCCCCTACCCCCATGGACGTCTCCTCGCTCCCTATTTTCACGGGCCCTACCCCTCCCCCTGACCAATTCTCTCCACCCCATCCTCCTGACTCCCCTGCTCGGCCGCCTATGTTGGACATCTCTGAAGCTCCCCAGCCTCTTCCCCCTCCCCTCCTCCTTCCTTCGAATCTCTTGCTATCCCCCCCCAACTCCCCAACCCTCCCCTCTACCACTCCGATGGATCTCCCTGATTCCCCTCAATCCCGTCCTTCCAATCTCCTCCTTCCTCTGGACCGCCCGCCGTCTCCCCCCCAATTCCCAACCCGCCCCTCCCTCACCTGTCCCATGGATCTTCCGTCTCTGCTGTCACTCGACCCCTCCCGCATCACTCCTTCCCATTCTCTTCCTGTCCCGGATCATGTCTTTTTGCGTCCCCTAGTAGTCCAACATGGCAACATTCGTCTCTGGGTTCACCAAGCGTCCTCTGCATGCCTCCTCGACATGGATGCGGATCTTCCCATGGGACTCACTCACTGGATCCTCTCAGGACATGCCCGCCTAGGCTGTGCTATGAACCTTCCCACACCTCTCACGGCTGTATGTCGACCGGATGGCACCTGTGGACATCAGTTCGCGGCGTTCGCCGCCATCTGCAAAGGCTCCTTCCCGAGCACCCTCTCCTCCTCCTGGTTCTTTGCCGCCCCACCCCAACGTTCCCTTCTCCTCTCCACCCTTGGTCTTTGGGCCCATCGCCCGGACCTTCCAGTCTCAACCTCCCAAAAGGTTCAGGCCGCTGTCGACTGGTTATCCAAGGGCTGCCCCTCCCTATTTCCTATCGCCGACTGGCTCTCCTTTCAAGACGTCAGCGCCATCCTTACCCCCTCCATCCCGTGCTCCTTCTGGGGACCTGTATCTCGCTCTCCCCACTGGTCCAGCTGGCACCTATATGACGGCTCCTCTGATCATGGGCTTGATATTGCTGCCCGCGCCTGCACCTTTGCCTCCACTCTCCGGCCGTCTCGTCTCAACGGGTCCATTCTGCACCACCACTTTGTCCCCTGGCAAACCCCCCCGACACTCCACCAGGACTTCCAGTGTGCAGTCCAAGTCCTCTCTGAACTTCTCCTTACTTCCTTTCTCCACGATCCGAACGACCTCGGCTACACCTCCTCTGATACTTACCGGCTTATCATAGCAGGACATCCCTCTGTTTTACCCCAACGGGCGTCCACCTTCCGACCTACCCCCCCAGCGACTCGTCTAGCGCCCCCAACCCCTCCTACCACGCTCGACTCTCCCCCCCGAAGGACCCAACCCATCCCCACTTGCCCCTTAACTCCGCCACTCCCGGGCCCCCCCCATGTCATGGATCTCCGCTCTATCTCGCCGCTCCGATCACCGGATTCCCCCCTCCCAACCCTTCAGATACTCCCCACCGACCTTCCCCTGTCTCTAGTTCACTCACGAGCCCCCCCTGCCCCCTCACGGTCCACTCCCCTGGACGCGGCCGTCCCCCTTGCGACCTGCTCTCCGTTGTCCCTCCCTCTCAGTCCCTCACTCACTCACCTTGCTGTTCCCATGGATACGGATCCCTCACCCCTTCCCTCCCGGGCCACATTCCTTCGTCCTCCCCCTGCAGTCGCTTCCTTACCCAAACGGCGTACCCACCCGTCCTCCAAACACCTCCCACCGTCGGTCTCCCTGCTCTCCATCAAGCACTTCCTCCGACCCGCCCTTCAGACAAAGGAACTTCCTCTCTCCCCTCTCCTCACCATGACGCGCTCCCACCTTCTTGCACACCTTGCCTCCTCGCCATCTCCCACGATTTCGGCGCCCTCCCTTACGGCGCGCGGATACACCATTCTCCCCCCCGTACCTGCTCCGGAATCCATCCTCCTTGCCACCCTCTGTAGCGCCCCATTCCTTGAGACCTCCGCCTCTGACCTTTGGCAACTCCTCGTTGACCATGTCTCAGTCCACTGGCAACACTGTGCCTTCCGCCGCAACGCTAAGGATGTTTCCCTACCCTTCCTCGTCGACTCCCCAGTCTGCACTATTGACGCCTTAGCTCGCATTCGATCCAATCCGGATCCATCTGTCCTCCTGGGATGCCTTGCTCTCTCCATCCGATGTATCATCAGAGTCTTCAATCAGAAAGGGGAGCTCCTCCACTACCTCACCCCCCCCTGGTCCCGCCTAGCAGATCTCCCCCGTCGCGCCGTGGCTCTCCTCAGCCATGCACACTGCCTCTCCCCACTACTGTTCTCAAAACCGCTCCCCGTCCCCAGCCCCCTCCCCCCACTGCAGGAGCCCGACGCCCCACCCCCTAATGATACTGTCATCCGCTCTCGCCTCTCCCGTCAAAAGGACTTCCCCTACTGGCTCAACTCCTCCAACCTCCAAGCTCCTACCCTAGATCTTGATCGCGTCCGGCTCGGATCCCCTCTCCCCACAGACCTCATTCTGTCCTCCCTCAATGTCAATGGGCTCACAGATCATAAGTTTACAGCCATACTCTCCTTCATGTCGGCCCACCGCATTGGCGTCCTCTGCCTTCAGGACACCCGCTGCAAGCCTGGCGCAGAAAAATACTTTGGCCGCCGACTGCGCTCCAAGCTTGGAGATCTTGCCAAACTGTTCCACTCGGTCACTCTACCCCTCCCCCACCCCACGGATACCTCACCCCTCCGCGTGGGCGGGTCCATCATCCTCACCAATGATCTCTGGGGTAAATTCGCTCACTCCTTCAAGCCCGACCCCACCGGCCTGGGCGTTCTCAGCTCGCTCCAAATCACGGTTAAAGGCAAATTCAGCCTGCGTATTCTCAACACCTACTGGCCCCTGCCGGCCCCCAGCTCCATGACGGGGAGCCTCTGGAACCGCCTACAATCCACTGCCCCGTTCCAAACCCTCCTTCGCGCCACCAATCTCCCCGACCTCTCCCCCCTTCAGTACCTTCAGCATCACCTCAGCGCCCTCAGCGACACTCACTGCTCCAAGAGCCCCTCTCACATGGCCTTCATCTGTGGCGACCTCAACTCTCCCCTTCTCCCTGCCCCATTTTCCCAAGGGGGAACACACCCATCCTGTCTCCCTTGGGTGGAAGACTCGGGCTGGCGCCACCCTCTTCCGGCTCTTGACCCGGAACCTTCCTCCGCCTCCGCGTGGCTCTCCCACTTCAACCGTACAGGCACTAGCGGCTCCAGCTGGATAGACCAGATACTCTTCAAAGGGCCTGCTCCTATCTCTCCATCGTATCTGAACATTGATCAAGGCGGTTTTTGGTTAGGGCTCTCTGATCACCGTCCCATTACTGCCTCCTTCTCCTCCCCTCTCTTCGACCAACTCACACCCCCAGCGTTCCCCAAAGGACTTCTCCGCTTCCCCGCTCCCTCTCTGGGCAAGCGCCCGAAGGATGTCGAGGTCTTCGTTCAGAAATGCAATGCCTCACCCCTCCCTGCCCTCCCCCAGTCACCCTCCCCGGCGGACTGCCAAGCCGCCCTGGACCAACTTCTTCTCACCTCCCGTGCTGCTCTCCCCAAACACGCCCTCTATTCCCCCTCAGACCTCCGCTGCTCCTTCAAAGATGGATGGAGCCCCGTTGCTGCGGGGCTCAAACGGAAGCTCACCATGACCCGCACCATTCTCTCCCGTGTCCAACCGCGCAACCACTTCCCTACACCAAGGTGGTCCTCCCTATGCACTCGCAATGCCGGCATTCTCTCCGAAATTGAATCATGGGAAACTTACATCCACGGCATGTCCTGGCCCACAACGGAAGGTACTGCGACCGTTGATCCCATGGTCTGGTCTACGGGCACCTCCGCCCTGGAATGGCGTGAACTTGCCTCGCGAGGGGGCCTCCACGACATTGAAGCCACCTGCAAGCGTGACATTGTACTCCTTCTCCGGCGTCTCCAAGGTCGCAGTCGGCGCGACCTCCGCTCTAAGTTCCTTGCACACTCCCGGAAAATGGAAGATGAGTTCGCTCAGCTCGGTCGCCTGAAGGGTGCGGTCGCGCTCCTCTCCGCTGCCCCCCGCACTGACCTCCCTCAAAGCGCCATCAGCATGCCTCCACCTGAAGTCACCCTACCCTCCTCCATCCCCGACTCTCCAGAGGCACTACACCGGTACCTCACCTCCCATTTTGACTCCCTCTTCGCGGCAGACACCCCGTACCCCCCTCCTCACCTTGACCCTCTCTCCTGGGACAACATTCAAAGCTGGACCTCATTCCGCTCCTCCTTCTCTCACCTCGGGATCCCGGCGTCCGACCAATCCTCCGTCCTCTGGCGCCTCTGGGATGCCCTCTGTAACGTCCCTGGCCGCGCTGCGGTCGCTGACGATCTCCACTCCCCTGATTCCCTCACCCCCTCCCTAGAGGACTTCCTGTCGTGTCTCCGCGACAAGTCCGCCAACACTGCTGGGGGCCCCACCGGACTTGACTACCGCACCCTCCAGGCGTGGCCAGCACCCATGAAACACAAGGCCTACGAAATCCTCTCCGGCTTCTGGTCTCACAAGTCCCTTGCATCCCAGTTCAAATGGCGATGGCTCGTCCCCATCCCCAAGCCTTCGGCCACGTCCATCACGGACTTTCGCCCCATAATGCTCATCGACGTTTTGAGAAAGCTCTGGACCTCCCTGGTGGTAGCCCGCCTCGTCTCCACATTGCTCCGTCACCAGGTTCTCTCACCCTCTCACCATGCGTTCCTCCCAAGAAAAGGCACCGACACCGCTAACCTCCAGATTATCAACGCCATAGAGACCGCGTTCAACGACCGGAAATCCCTCTACGGCTCCAGCTGGGACATCAAACGAGCGTTTGACTCTGTCAGCAAACCCCTAATCCGCCTCGCGTGGAGGCGGCTGGGCATTCCCCCGGATATTGCGGAATGGCTTGTCCTGCTTGACCTTGACAGCCAAACGGTCGTCCGCACGGAATTTGCATACTCGCGATGGCTGGAAGGAGGCATCCCGGGGCTTACGGGTCTTGGCTTTACCCCAGGAAAGGGCACAGGGCAGGGGGATGTCTGCAGCCCCATCACCTGGCTCGCGGTCTTCGACATCCTGCTTACGGCGCTCTCTCGCGACCCCTCCCCTACTCCCTTCCAGCTCTACGACCCCTCGGGCTCATCGTACGCTGCCCCGGAAGTCAGCTTCGCCGACGACCTCGTCTCTATTGCTGCTGCCCTTCTCGGCCTCCAACGCAAGGCCGACATCGTCTCCGGCTTCACCATCCTAACAGGAATGTCCATCGCCTCCTCCAAGCTCCGCCTCTTTCACATCCCTGGAATTGATGAACCACCGCTCTCCCCTTCCTCTCCCCCCGGCATCACCATACACACCTTAGGCTGGGTCCCCTCTCTGATCCCTTTCCCCCGCGAACACTCGTTTAAGAACCTCGGTGTCTGGTATGACACGGTACTGCTGCCTGGTCAAGCCTCCCGCCAGTACTCCAAGCTCCGCACGGATATCGCCTCCTCTGCCCGCCTTCTCCGCACTCGTAAAGCCTCCCCTCGCCTCACCGCTGCCGTTCTCCGGTCTGCCCTTCTTCCTAAGAGCGCCTATCCTAGCGTCCTCTCGTCCTGGTCACTCACAGACCTCCAGGAATTCGATCGTATATTTGCGTCGCAATATCGACTGCTGGCCAAGGACTCATCCACCTCCCAACAAGACGCTCTCTTTCAGCCACGCGCCCAGGGGGGAATGGGCTTCCCTCGCTTCTCCCACTTAGTCATAGAAAGGAAACTTGCCCTCCTCCGTCGCGCTCTCTCCATGGAGGACTCTTACACCCGCTGGGCTGCCGAATCCATCCTACGGCGAGGCTGCCCGGGCCCCTGGACAAGTGCGACCCTTGCAGCCACGTATACCCGTCCTGGCTACTGGATATCCAGCGTAATTGAATATCTCCGCCAAGGGGATCTGTGTCTTGCGACTGGCCCAAGTCCTCCCCCGTCGCCCTCTCGGGAATCTCCATTCTCCGCCCAGTGGATTCTTGCGCTCTCTCCTCCTCAACGCCAATACCTTGCCTCGCACTCTATAACCTGCCCCGCGGACATCACCACCTTCTCTCCAGGGGAGCGCCTCACCACCTGGCTGACTCCCCTACCTCGATGGCTCCCCCCGTTGCTGCCCGCAGCTCCCCCTCCGCTCTCCCCATTCTTGCTCTCCTCGGGCCAATGGTGGTACTCGCAACTTGGTCCTCCGTCCTTGACTGCCCCCGCTCTGCTTGTCCTGATCCGAATGACGGCCCCGCACCATGCTCTCCCTACCCCCCCCGTCCTCTCTGCTCTCCTATGCACAATTGCCGCTCCATTTCCCTCCGCCATGATTCCACACCGGATTCTCCATACTCGTACCCTCACAGCACCGTTCTCCTCCATTTTTCCGTCGGAAGCCTCCCACTTCCGTCTATACCCCGCGCCGCCGGAGCTCACGGCTCCCCTTCCCCCGCACTCCCTCCTGTTTGGCCGCGTCCTGCGTGTACCACTGCCGTGCCCCCTCTCCCCCTCTCCCCCCTCCCTGCCAATCACTGCGCCTTTTCACATTGAGGACGTCTACATTGGCGCCTCTACGCTCCCCTCCCACGTCGAGCTCGCCCTCAGCCGGGCCCCCCTAGATATCCAAGGGTCCATTGCCTTCTCCTCTTCCTTACTCGGATGGCACACCTCGTCCTACCTTTATTCATGCCCTCCGTCTCACCACCCCCTACTCTCGCCTGCCTCCCGCACCACCCTACTGTATGCTCTCACCTTACGCGCGATCTGGGACTGCCGCCTGCACCCCGCCCCCATCCGTATCCTCCTCCCGTGCCCCAAACTTCTCGCCTATGTTCAACACTCCTCCTCGCTCCCCACATCCCCCACTCGCGCCTCCCTTATTGGTCACCTGCGTCCCCTGTTGACACCCAACTTCTCCTTTGCCCTCTACAAGCCCAGGGCGGCCACGTCTCTGCCCCAGGATGCCCCACCTTCCTCCCCGGACGAGATCGGCGCTTACTGGACTTCTTGGGGGCGTGCGTTCCGCCCCGCGGCGGTCCCTGGATTTACGCACAGCTGCCTCCCCCTTGCTTCCCTGCTCCCCGCACCACTCTCCCCTCCCTGGTCCACCTGGCACGCACCCTCCGGTTTCCTCCCGCTCCTGAGTCCTCCCGCTTTAATTGATCATGCCCTCCGCTGGCGTGCCCTCCTCCTTCGCGACCGCCGGCGCTCCTCTCGCCCCAACACTGGACCGTACTGGTACGACAACACCATTGCCCTGGCCTCCCAAGTTATGCGACTACCCAACCTCTCCATTGCAATGGCCGGGCATGCAACCCGCCTTCTCCACTGCCGACACCTCAGCGTCCGCTCAAACGTCATCAAGTCGCGCTGCCCCCACTCCCCTGAGTGGATCTCCCAGGGCGCCTGCCCCCTCCGCTGCCACCCAGAGGCCCGGGATTCCTACGATCATTGGGCCTCCGAATGCACGCACCCTCAACTCCTCGCTCTTCGCTCCGCCCTCCTCCACCGCCACCGAGAGGACCTCCTCGCGCTCTCCCTCCCCCAACAGGACCTTGCGAATGCCCTCTTGGACCTGTTTCTCCTCCCGGATGGCTTCCGGGTGGCGCTTGGCAACCTCTCCCACTCCCACAGCGTGCGCCTGTTCCCCCTCTATCTCCACCTCTCCGGGCCCCCCTCGTCGCGTGATGATACTTTCCTGATGGAGGTCCGGCGCCTCACTGCACTAGTGGATGCCCTCTGGACTGAACGAACCTATCTCCTGGACCCCTCGACTCCACGCTGGACCCCTCCCTCCGTCCCCAAAGGATCCTCATGGTACGCTGTCTTGCGCGGCCGAACCCCGGGGGTGTACAACTCATACGAACAGGCGCACGCTCAAATCCACCAATTCCCTGGAGGCAAACTCTCAGGTCACTCCAACGAACCGCTCGCGCAGGGCGCCCTCTCCATATGGCAATCTGCGTTTGCTCGCTTCCCGGCGCCAAACCCTGCACGCCCTCTACATCAGCTCTTCATTGATGGCTCGGCTTCCGGTCGTCCGTCCGCACCACCCCGCCTCGCCGGGTGGGGCCTCACTGTTCTCTCATCCAACCAACCTGAACCTCACTCCGATCAGTATGGCCCAGTCATCACGGACCCCTCGGATCCCGACTTTCTTGGAGCGTCGGCCCCCACCAACAATACAGGAGAAGTATCCGCTGTCATCTGGGCAATGCGTTGGATTGAGGCCCATCCCTTGGCCTCCACGCACGCCTTCGAAATCTGCTCCGACAGTTACTATGCCATGGACCACACCGCTGGCCTGCTCCCGACCCAGGACTGGGGACTCCTCCCCAACGGAGACCTACTCCACAGTGCGTCCAACGCACTGGCGTCACTTCTCTCCCGAGGGATCCACCTCGCCTTCCGCAAAGTGAAGGCACACTCGTCTCTACGCGACCGTGATGCTACACTCAACGACCGGGCAGACCAACTTGCCAAACGAGGTATGCGTCTCTCTGGGGACGCCACTCCCTCCCTCTCTCCCCCGGTCCCCCTCCCCCAGCCATCGTCTACTCTCACTGTCACAATCTCAATAGCCTCCGACGTTGCTCAATCTACGTTCACGTGGGGCCTCGCTATCACTCAAGTTCCTCCCGATGGGGGGCCGGAGGTCCTCCTTCATGCAGCGGCTGGGTTCCCGATCCTGTCCCCGTCTCATCGTCTCTTCATCCAATCCACGGCCACCTCCCCGCACTCCACGCTCCTGGCGGGTCTCCATGCCTCTGTCACTTGGCTCCTCCGACGGAAGCGCTCCCTCCCCCCCGGCTCCATACGTGTGCATTCCATCGACACGGGGATACTTACTGCCCCAGCTCCTCCCGAAATGCCTCTCAACTCGGACTGGAACTGCACCATGGCCCTCCTAACCCGCGCCAGGTCGGCCTCGTTCTCGTTCCTCCAGCTTCCCCCAAACCCTGCCCCGGCCTCCCTGGCAAGCGTCAGAGCCCTCAACGAAAATGTCCGTATTAACACGCCCGCGCTCCGTCGCCTCCGCCGCTGCGCGCCGCGCCCCCCTCCGGCCAGCGCCTCCAAGCACCCGTTCCTGATTCTCACCTCTCCTTCTACTAGTTCGCACGCTCCCACTGTTAACTCCCATGCGTCCTCGCCCCTGCCCCCACTGCCGTGCGATAATAGTAGTAGTAGTAGTAGTCCCAGTAGCACTAGCAATAGTACGTTAAGCTGCCCTATGCGGCCACTATATGCCCAACTCGACTGGCCACAGGAGGTCCCTGCCCAGGATGTCGTTGCAGACGACGGGAGGGGCTCCCGTTTCAGTTAGTGTGCCCCACCCCCTACCCCGGAAGCCTTCACCCTATTGCAGGGACTCGCTACCTAGCTCATGAAGGTAGTTTACATGCTATGCCATGGTAAATTTTAAATTTTTCGAATTCGGCAAATCATTAATGCACTTTATGACCCAAATCATCGACAAAATGCTTCCATACAGTACCAACACCTCCGTCAATCGACTACCCACTCTTTCGACTACTGGCTAAACATCATTCGTACTCTACCACCCTCCACATCCACTCTACC
>Ga0208874_1000435_pt1 | contig 14987 bp, 17 predicted proteins | sample CryBogCBH10Oct08_FD_184604 | JGI IMG/M metagenome (GOLD analysis project Ga0208874, IMG submission 184604) | Freshwater microbial communities from Crystal Bog, Wisconsin, USA - CBH10Oct08 (SPAdes) (version 2) | ecosystem: Environmental > Aquatic > Freshwater > Lake | place: Crystal Bog... | reverse complement strand
CGCAGCAACAAGCGACGGTAATCGTGAATTAACAGCGTGCGGCATAAAAAAGCCAAGGCGGGATCCAAAGACTTCAGTGGGTGACGCCGTTGTTTCAGATATTTTTCCAAGGGCGCGTAGCTCGCCAGAAAATCCAGGTAGGCCGCCGCCAATTGGTCCAAGGGCCACGTTTTGGCCACCCAATCCAAATCGGAAGCCAGCAAACCATGTCCTTCCAGAGGCTTGGCTTTGAAAGCGGTCAAGGTCTGTTGTAGGTCGCCCAAACCATCGGCGACCAAAGCGTCCAGCACCGCGTCTAAATCGGCGCCGGGATGCACAAAACTGCCCGTTTTCATTTCACCAAAGCCTTGCCAATACAAGGCACGTCGCAACTGCTCACGTTGGCGAGCTGGTAACTCGTCCAGCACGACAATCCAGCGCCATTGGCCATCCCAAGGCGGTGGCTTGTCGGCATAAATGTGCCGGGCCGATTCCTCGAAGCGCTGCAAACCCGAGGGGGTGAGTTGGTAATCCACCTTGCGGCCATGCGCCTCAGAGGCCAACCAATCGGACTTCACCAATCGATAGACGGCCGTGCGCACCCAGCGCTCACCGACGCCAAACGGCGCCATCAAGCCGATGAGGCTCCCCAACGCGATGCGTCCGCCGCGGGGCATCACCGAGTCGCCCAAAACCGAAATGATCAATGAACCCGCGTTCAACCGGTCTTGTTGACGGAATTTTTCCAGATGGGCGGCCAGCGGATTCAAGGCCAGTGGATTGACGGCGGTAGAGCTCAAAGTGGTGAAATTTTAGTGGTATTCCCTATTCAAAATGATACAAAAAAATTCAAAATATCAAAAAAAATGAATCATAATTTTGAATGGCTTGTTTTTTAGACGACAAGGCGTTGCCCTTCCTCCTGACTACTTCTTTCATTTTTCATCCATTCGTCAACCGCCATTAAAACCATGACCGTCCAGCCAGAATCCCCTGAAAACATGGATCCCCAGACCTTGGCAGAAAAGACCGCGGCGCAACTCTGGGCGCAAGACCAAGCCACTCAAAATTTGGGCATGTCGCTGGTGCGGGTCGCGCCGGGTCAAGCGGTCTTGCGCATGACGGTGCAAGCGCACATGCTCAACGGCCACCAAACCTGCCATGGCGGCTACCTGTTCACCTTGGCCGACAGTGCTTTTGCGTTTGCCTGCAACAGCCACAACCAAAACACCGTGGCCTCCGCTTGCAGCATCGACTTTTTGGCCCCTGCCCGCTTGGGCGACACCTTGGAGGCCACCGCCACTGAAGTGGCTCTGGCGGGCCGCAGCGGCGTCTACGACGTTGAAATTCGCCTCCTCAGCACCCCAACCCGCCCCAATAACCCAACGGACGAAAGCACCCCCGTGGCCTTGTTCAGGGGCAAAAGCCACACCATCAAAGGGACCGTTTTATGACAGGCTTGGAACCCATCGAAACCGCCAGTCGCGACGAAATTGCCGCTTTGCAGCTCGAGCGCCTGAAGTGGACCTTGCGCCACGCCCATGACAACGTGCCGCATTACCGCAAGACCTTTGCAGAAAAAGGGGTCCACCCGGACGACCTCCAAACACTGGCTGATCTGGCCAAGTTCCCTTTTTCAACCAAAGCGGATTTGCGGCAAAACTACCCCTACGGCTTGTTCGCTGTCCCGCGCGAGCAAGTGGCGCGTATCCACGCCTCGTCTGGCACCACGGGTCAGCCCATCGTCGTGGGTTACACCCAGAACGATGTGAACACCTGGGCGCAAGTGGTGGCCCGCTCCATTTATGCGGCCGGCGGGCGCCCGGGCGATAGCTGCCATGTGAGCTATGGCTACGGCTTGTTCACTGGCGGCCTTGGCGCGCATTACGGCGCTGAGCGACTCGGCTGCACCGTGATCCCGATGTCGGGCGGACAGACCGAAAAGCAAGTCCAAATGATCATCGACTTGAAACCCGATTTCATTATGGTGACGCCCTCGTATTCCTTGGTGATTGCTGAAGAATTTGAGCGACGCGGCATCAAGCCTCAAGACATTTCTTTGCGACTGGGTATTTTCGGCGCCGAACCTTGGGGCCAGGGCATGCGCCAAGAAATTGAAACCAAACTGGGCATCGACGCCTTGGACATCTATGGCCTGACCGAAGTCATTGGCCCCGGCGTGGCCTGTGAATGCATCGAGTCAAAAGACGGTCCGGTGATTTGGGAAGACCACTTTTACCCGGAAATCATCAACCCTGACACCGGCGAGGTGGTGGCCGATGGCGAAGAAGGCGAGCTGGTTTTCACCTCGCTGAGCAAAGAAGCCATGCCGGTTATTCGCTACCGCACCCGCGATTTGACTCGGCTGTTGCCACCCACTTCGCGCAGCTTCAGGCGCTTGGCGCGCATCACCGGCCGCAGCGACGACATGCTGATCGTTCGCGGGGTGAATGTGTTTCCCTCACAAATTGAAGAGCAAATCCTGCGTGACAAGCGGCTCTCGGGTAATTACCAAATTCACCTGAGCCGCGACAACCACTTGGACCAAGTTGAAATTCACTGCGAGTTGCAGTCGTACTTGTCCGAGCAAACCTCGCCCTCAGAGCGCGATGCCATGGCCAAGCAACTGCAAGATCACATCAAAACGGTCATTGGCATCTCGACCCAGGTGCGCATCATGGGTTTTGACTCCCTTCCCCGCACCTTGGTGGGCAAAGCACGGCGCGTTTACGACCAAAGACCCAAACAAAACTGACATCTCATTCCAACCCAGGGACCGCCCATGTACACCCAATCTTTCAATGTGCCGGACACCACCGAGCCCACTGGCGCCAAAGCACCACTGAGCCTCGTCGGCGTGGTCAGTCCGCTGAGCGAACAAGACGCCGCCGCTCAAACCCGTTTTGACACGAAACTCAATGCCGACCAAAAAATCGAGCCGCAAGACTGGATGCCAGAGGCCTACCGAAAAACCCTGGTGCGTCAAATCAGCCAACACGCGCACAGCGAAATTGTCGGCATGTTGCCCGAAGGCAACTGGATCAGCCGCGCCCCCAGCTTGAAGCGAAAAGCCATTCTGATTGCCAAAGTGCAAGACGAAGGTGGTCATGGCTTGTACCTTTACAGCGCCGCGGAAACGCTGGGCACGAGTCGCGACCAAATGCTGGCAGACCTGCACAGCGGGAAGGCCAAATACAGCTCGATCTTCAACTACCCGACCTTGACCTGGGCCGATGTGGGGGTGATTGGTTGGTTGGTCGATGGTGCGGCCATCATGAATCAAATCCCCCTTTGCCGCTGCTCCTACGGCCCCTATGCCCGCGCCATGATCCGGGTCTGCAAAGAAGAATCTTTCCACCAACGCCAAGGCTATGAATCGCTGTTGACCTTGATGCGCGGAACGGCTGAACAACAAGCCATGGTGCAAGACGCTGTGAACCGCTGGTGGTGGAAATGCCTGGCCATGTTTGGCCCCCCCGACAGCGACAGCCCGAACAGCGTGCAAGGCATGCGCTGGGGCATTAAACGGATCTCGAACGACGACTTGCGCCAAAAGTTTGTCGACGCAACGGTGCCCCAAGCGGAGGTTTTGGGCGTCCGTTTGCCCGACCCCGATTTGAAGTGGAATGAAGCGCGTCAACATTACGACTTTGGCGCCATCGATTGGGATGAGTTCTGGGCCACCGTAAACGGCAACGGCCCCTGCAACAAAGAGCGCCTCGCCACCCGCGTCAAAGCCCACCAAGAAGGCCAGTGGGTGCGGGAGGCGGCCTTGGCCTACGCCCACAAACAAGCGCAAAAGAATTCACTCAAGCAGGAGGCCGCATGAGCCAAGCCGACCCCAAAGCGACTCCGCCCGCAACGCCCTTAAAAGAATGGCCGTTGTGGGAAGTTTTTGTGCGCAGCAAACAAGGCTTGGAACACAAACACTGCGGCAGCTTGCACGCGGCAGACGCCGGCCAAGCACTGAACATGGCACGCGATGTCTACACGCGTCGCCAAGAAGGCGTGAGCATTTGGGTGGTGCCCTCAGCGGCCATTTCGGCGAGCGCACCCGACGAGAAAGGCCTTTTCTTCGAACCGGCAGCCGACAAGATTTACCGTCACCCGACCTTCTATGAAATTCCTGACCAAGTGGGGCACATGTAATGAAAGAGCTGGAGGCGCTTTCTGACTTCACCCTGCACTTGGCCGACAGTGCCTTGATTCTGGGGCAACGCAACGCCGAGTGGTGCGGACACGGACCGATTTTGGAAGAGGACTTGGCGATGGCCAACAACAGCCTGGACCTGATCGGCCAAGCCCGTTTGCTCTACCAACAAGTGGCCGAAGTACGCGGCAACCACTGCTCAGAAGACCAGTTGGCTTATTTCAGAGACGAGTCCGCATTCAAAAATTTCACCTTGCTGGAATTGCCCCACAGCACAGCGTTGGCACCCAGCGCGAAAGGGCAGCGCGACTATGCGGTGACGGTGGCGCGCAATTTTTTATACAGCGCCTACATGGTGGGCATCTGGTCGTCTTTGGCGTCTTCGCCCTCATTGGCAGCTTTTGCCGGCGCTGTCCACGAGGTGCCACTTCAGAACGCAAAGGCCCTTCAATGGGCGAATTTGTCCGCCAATTTAAAGGCGGTGGCCGCAAAATCCTATAAAGAAACCGAGTACCACTTACGCCACTCAAGCGATTGGGTGATCCGCATGGGCGATGGCAGCGCTGAATCTCACCAACGCATTCAGCAGGCGTTTCATCATTTGATGCCTTACACGCAAGAGTTTTGGACTCAGCAACATCCCGCTGCGTTGCAGCTCGATATGCCCTCAATCAAAGCCCAGTGGGACGTCACAGTCAGCGATGTTTTGAGTGAAGCCACTTTGGTGGTTCCCAGCGCCCAGGGCTTTTTACCGACCGGCACTCGAGGGGTGCACTCCGAGCACATGGGCTTTTTGCTGAGCGAAATGCAAGGCTTGGCCCGCGCCCACCCAGGAGCCGTTTGGTGAAGGCATCGCCGTCCGAGCGCTTGCCAAACACCGAATCGGTTTGGGCCTTGTTGGAGGCTGTCACCGACCCAGAAATTCCGGTGGTGAATTTGCGTGAAATGGGTATTTTGCGAAACGTCGAAGAAACTGCCACGGGCTTTGACATCACGCTCACGCCCACCTACAGCGGCTGCCCCGCCATGGACCAAATGGTGGACGATGTGCAATCTGCTTTGCACGCCGCCGGCCTGACCGCTCAAGTGAAAATTCAACTGGCGCCCGCATGGACGACGGATTGGATGAGCCCGACTGCCTTGGTCAAGTTGCGAGAATACGGCATCGCACCGCCCCACCCAAGACCCGTCACGTCGAACAACTCGACGACTTCCAATGCGCCGCCAGGCGGCTCACCGAGTCTCCAAAAAGTCACTTTTTCATGGCGCCGAAATTTGACTGCCAGCGATCCCATCGCCTGCCCGCAATGCGGCTCCCTAGACACCACCGAAATTTCGCACTTCGGCTCCACGGCTTGCAAGGCGCTTTACCGTTGCTTGGGTTGCTTGGAGCCATTTGACTATTTCAAGCCTTATTGATTAAACCGCCATGTCCAGCAAGCCCTCCTTTCACCCCCTTATCGTGGCCCAAGTTCGGCCCGAGGCCGCTGGTTCAGTGGCCGTTTCGCTTCAAGTGCCGGCCCCGCTGCTCCCCTTGTTTGAGTTTCAGCCCGGTCAGTTTTTGACCCTACGGGCCCAGATTCAAGGACAAGAATTGCGGCGCAATTACTCCATTTGCAGCACCCCCAAAGCCCTGCATGAAAAACAACAGCTCGAGATCGGTATCCGCGCTGTTCCGGGCGGTCAATTCTCCAACTGGGCGGTCGAAAACTTAAAGTCAGGGGATGTGCTCGACGTGTTGCCACCGGAGGGCCGATTCGTCTCTAAAAAACCGCGCGCCTTGCACCGGGTCGGCTTTGCGGCAGGCTCCGGTATCACGCCCATTTTGTCCATCATGCAGCACAGTCTGGAAACCCAGCCCGAGGCCAGATTCAGCTTGGTGTATGGCAACCGGAACATGGCCAGCGTGATGTTCAACGAGACTCTGCAAGACTTGAAAGACCGCTACGCCGACCGCGTCACCTTGCTGCACATCCTGTCCAAACAAGAGCAACCCGCGGACCTACTCGAAGGCCGAATTGACGCTGAAAAAGTGCGTACCTTATTGAACACCTTGTTGCCCGTGGGCAGCTTGGCCGAGGTGTTTGTCTGTGGCCCCGAAGGCATGATCGACGCGACCGAACAAGCCCTCTTGGCCGCGGGCGTGCCCGCTGACCGCGTGCACAGCGAGCGCTTTGGCAGCGCCCCTTCCCTGACTTCGGGCGCGGCGGGTTGGGCTCAAGAGACGTCGGCAGCGCAAACCGCTCAAACCCCAAACGGCGCCAATGTGGCCTTGACTTTGGTGATCGATGGCCAAACACACGCCCTCAGCATGACCACCGATCAACGTGTTTTGGAGGTGGCCTTGGCCGCCGGTCTCGATGTGCCTTACTCCTGCAAAGGCGGGGTTTGCTGCACCTGCCGAGCCAAGGTCATGCAAGGCAGCGTCCTCATGGATAAAAACTTTACCTTGGAAAAATGGGAAACCGAACAGGGTTTTGTTCTCTCGTGTCAGGCGCGCCCCACCAGCGAGCGCGTGACCCTGAGCTACGACGAGCGTTGATGTGCGTTGAAGATCGATTGGGGCTTCGAGCTGGATTCATTTTGGGTGTGGCACCCTAAACGCACGACCCAACGTGAGTGGTGAGGGATATGTGGGCTAGCATGGATTTCCACCTCCTGCGGCCCTTTATGCACCACAATGAATTCCCCGCTCTGTTCGAGCTTCAAGACACCGACCTCGAACGAATTGCCCAGTTTGGCCACGTCATGGCCCCGCACATTGACGAGGTGATCGAACCGCTTTATGACTTTTTAAAAATCGCCTTGGGCCAGGATTTCAACCTGAATTTCCCCGACGAGAAAGCCTTGAAGCGGGCCAAATCCTTGTCCCGTCATGCCTGGTTGGAATTTTTAAACGGCCGTTGGGATGATGACTACATCAAAAGTCGGGTCCGCATTGGTGAGGTGCACGCACAACTTCAAATCGAGCCCCGTCACTACATGGCGGCCATGGACAAGGTCAGCGACCTGCTCGCAGCATTCGTCAACCGGTTGGTAGAGCCTGCCAAAGCAACTGCCACCCAAGAATCCTTGCGTCGCTTGGCCCGCATGGAGTCGGCCTTCGTGGTGGACATTTACGCCAGTCGAACCACCGACATCATCACCAAGCAAAGCCGTGCCTTGACGGACATGAGTACGCCAATCACCGCCTTATGGGACGGCATCTTGATGCTGCCCGTCGTGGGCATTGTGGACAGCCGCCGCGCGCAAGACATCATGCAGCGCATGCTGGAGCAGATTTCTGAAAAGCGCGCAACCGTTTTTATTCTGGACATTTCCGGTGTGGCCGTGGTGGACACCGCCGTCGCCAACCACTTGATTCGCATGACCAAAGCCGCGCGCTTGATGGGGTCTTACACCATCGTTTCAGGCTTGTCGCCATCGGTGGCCCAAACCATTGTGGAGTTAGGCATTGAGGTCGGCGAAATGCGCACGACTGGCAATTTGCAAGATGCTTTGCGCATTGCCTTTGACCGCATTGGCAAGGAGCATCCGATTGCACATCGATGAGGCCCAGGGTGAACACCGCGTTGTCTTGCAAAAGTTCAACGAGGTGCTCATCGTTCCCTTGCCCGACCCGGTGAGCGATGGTTTTTTCAAAGACCTGAACACGCGTCTGTTGGCTTTTTTGCGTCTGGATAACGTGCGCGGGATTGTGTTGGACCTCTCCAGCGTCGAGGTCATGGACCACCACGACTTTGAGCAAATCAACCGAGTTTGGCAAACCACCCACCTGATGGGCACGCCCCTGGTTTTGGCTGGTCTGAAACCCGGCGTTGCCGCCGCATGGTCATTGCTGAATGTGAAGGACCACTGGGCCACCGGTGCGCTGTCTGTGGAGAGCGCCATGGAAATCTTGGCTGGAAATCAAGCCCGATGAGTTCACAAAGGATGCGCATTCTGAGTCCCCAAGATGCCAGTCTGGCGGTCTTGATTGTCAAAGACATCGCCCATGCAGCGGGACTGGGGGGACTCAAAATTTCGGCCCTCACCACCGCGGTGAGTGAGCTCACCACCAACGTTGTCAAATACGCTGAACATGGTCTGTTGACCGTGCAGGTTTTGGAGCGAAAACAGCTCCGGGGCATCGAGGTCATTGTGGAAGACCGAGGACCTGGTATTGCGAACATTCCGCTTGCGATGGAAGACCATGTCTCAACCGGTGGCACCTTGGGTTTGGGCTTGCCCGGCACCAAGCGCATGGTCGATGAGTTTGAGATTCAATCGACCTTGGGCTCAGGCACCTCGGTGAGAATTGTCAAATGGTCTTGAGCACCGATTTGGCTTTAGAGCCCCCCTTTGAAAGTCATTTTGAGCTCGACCACGGGATCTTTGTCCGTTCATTCCCAGGTTCACCACGCGGGGGCGACTTGGGCTTGGTGATGCCGACACCCAAGGGCGTTTTAGTGGCCCTGCTGGATGCATCTGGGCATGGCTTAGAGGCTTACGCCGTGGCGCAAAAGGCGCGCCAGGTGTTGCTCGAGAACGCCCACCTCTCACCCGCCGATTTACTTCGAGCCATTGACCATGTGTTGCAAGGGAGCATCGGCGCAGCGGCGGCGGCGGCCAGACTGGAAGACGATCAACTCGAATTTTGTGGCATCGGCAATGTGAATGGCAGGCTGATCGTCGGCGCGCACCAACAACCCTTGAAAGTCAAAGTGGGGGTCTTGGGCTGGCGCATGCGAACCCCCGAAACTCAGAGGATTGACTTTCCGCAAAACGCCTGTTTGGTCATGCACACCGACGGCGTTTCGCTGCCCGAGCGCGTCAACCGAGGCAGCGCCCAAAACATGGCGCAAGCCTTGGTTGAGCATCACGGGAGTTTCCACGACGATGCTTCGGTGCTGGTGTTGCAACGGCAAAGCAAGGTGGTTTGATGTTACTCGGCACCTTGCACATTGGTTCCGCAGAAGCGCTCCCTTTCGCCCGCGAAAAGCTGAGATCCGCCCTGATTTGTGCCGGCTTCAAAGCCACACAGGTGGGTCAATGGGCAGGGCTGTTATCGCAACTCGTGCGCGACCAAGGCCCCTGCGAATTGACCGTTTCGACCGATGACGAGCAAGAAGCTGAAACGATTTTGCTCGGCCCCGTTTCACTCACAGGACGCTTGCAACGGCTGACGTTGCCGGCACCCATTGACACGGCCCGGCAACATCAAATGCAGGCCATTCTGGCGCGCATGAGCCGCGAAGAGTTGCTGCATGATTTGGAGCGCCAAGTCGAAGAACGCACCGCCGATTTGAATGCCGCACGCGATCAATCTGAAAAGTTGCTGCGAAACATGCTGCCTGAGTCGATTGCCAAACGACTTAAGGAGGGTGAACGCATTGCCGACACGCACCACGCCTCGGTGGTTTTTGTTGACATGGTGGGCTTTACGAAATGGGCCTCCCAACTCAGCGCGGCGGAATTGGTGGTGCATTTGGGGCAGTTGTTTGGTGAGTTCGACGGCATCACGAAACGCCATGGCTTGGAGAAAATAAAAACGATTGGCGACTGCTACATGGCAGCCGCTGGCTTGCCTGAACCTCAAGCCGATCACGCCGAGCGCGCCGTGCGCATGGGCTTGGACATCATCAACGCCATGCCGCGAATTTGTACGGCGTTAAACGCCCCCGTTCAAGTGCGGGTGGGCATCCACAGCGGGCCGTTGGTGGCGGGCGTGATTGGCTCGGTCAAGCCGTTTTATGACATTTGGGGCGACACCGTGAACATCGCTTCGCGCATGGAAAGCCACGGCGTGCCGGGCCGCTTGCATGTTTCTGATGATGTTCGCGCTGCTCTTGGCGAGGGATTCGATTTAGAACAGCGCGGGGTGATCGACATCAAAAACCGGGGGGCCATGACCACCTGGTTTGTGAACAGCACAATTTAGACGGGCACTCCCACCAAATCGTGCCCCTGCACGCCCACGATTCGGGCTTTGGTGAACTCGCCCACCTTGAGGGTTTTGCTGATTTTTTCGGGCGGCAGCAAATGCACCACACCGTCGATTTCAGGGGCGTCGGCATACGTCCGGCCCACGCCGCCCTTTTTGCCTTGGCTCAGGGCCTTGTCAACCAGCACCTGCATGGTCGCACCGACTCGGCGTTGCAAGCGCTGGATAGACACCTCTTCGGCCACCGCCATGAAGCGGGCCCGGCGTTCTTCGCGCACTTCGGCAGGCAGCATGCCTGGCAACTCGTTCGCGGTCGCGCCCTTCACGGGGCTATAAGCAAAACAACCGGCGCGGTCAATTTGAGCTTCGCGCACAAATTGCAGCAGGTCTTCAAACTCGGCCTCGGTCTCGCCCGGAAAACCTGCAATGAAGGTGCTGCGCACGACCAGTTCAGGACAAGCTTCACGCCACTTTTGCAAGCGCTCCAAATTGCGTTCACCATGGGCAGGACGCTTCATGCGGCGCAACACATCGGGGTGGCTGTGTTGAAAAGGCACGTCCAAATAGGGCAGCACCAAGCCCTGCGCCATCAGGGGCAGCCATTCGTCCACGCTCGGGTAGGGGTAGACGTAGTGCAATCGAACCCAAGCCCCATAAGGCGCCGCCAAATCACCCAAGGCCTGAATCAATTCCTGAGAACGGGTTTTGACGGGCTTGCCGTCCCAAAAACCAGTGCGGTATTTCACGTCAACGCCGTAAGCCGAGGTGTCTTGGCTGACCACCAACAACTCTTTGATGCCGCCTTCAAACAAAGCCTGTGCCTCTTTCAGCACATCCCCAATTGGGCGCGACACCAAATCCCCGCGCATGGACGGGATGATGCAAAAGGTGCAGCGGTGGTTACAGCCCTCGCTGATCTTGAGGTAGGCGTAATGCCTTGGCGTCAGCTTGATGCCGGCCACGCCAAACGAATGGCGGTCGGGGGCAGGCACCAGATCCACAAAGGGATCGTGCGGTTTGGGCAAATGCTGGTGCACCGCGTCCATGACTTCTTGTGTGGCGTGAGGACCCGTCACGGCCAAAACGCTGGGGTGCATTTGGCGCACCAAATTGCCGCCGTCTTGCGCCTGCGTGGCGCCCAAACAGCCGGTCACAATGACCTTGCCGTTTTCAGCCAAGGCCTCCCCAATGGTGTCCAAGCTTTCTTTGACGGCGTCGTCAATGAAGCCGCAGGTGTTGACAATCACCAAGTCAGCGCCGGCGAAGGTTTTGGAGGTTTGGTATCCCTCGGCACTCAGTTGCGTGAGGATCAATTCGGAATCGGTCAGCGCTTTGGGGCACCCCAAGCTGACAAAACCAACTTTGGGTGACTGTTGAGAATCAGGGGAAAGGGAGATGACTTGGCTCATCCCCCAATTGTCCCAGAATGTCAGCGAAACCAAACTCAGTCAGGTCGACTTACTTTGAACAGGTTCAGCGCTTGAAGCCAAAAGCCCCCAACATCTGCTCTTGCATTTGTGCCAACATGTTCTTGGACTGCTCGTTGTAGGTGCCCATCATCCCCTGCAAAACCGGTGACTGGACATTCATGAACTGATTCCACATTTCGGGCGTCACACCACTCGATTTTTCAGCCACCTTGGCTTGCATTTCGGTGAAAGCCAAAATGTTCTTCTCAATAAAAGAGCCCATGAAACTCTGCATGGCATGACCATGAAAGCGAATGATGCTGGACAGCACTTCTTCGGTCAGCATGGGCGCGCCACCGGCTTCCTCTTCCAAAATAATTTGCATCAGGATCGAGCGGGTCAGGTCGCCTGAGGTTTTGGCATCGCGCACCACAAAAGGTTCGCGCTTCATCACCAAATCTTTGATTTCAGTCAGCGTGATGTAGGTGGACGTGGTCGTGTCGTAGAGGCGCCGATTCGGGTATTTTTTGATGACCCGACGCGTGTCGCTGCCATCGCTTGGAGCAGCTGAAGGCTTTTTCGCATTGGCAGTTTTTGGGGCAGGCACGAATCAACTCCCGGTGTTTAGGGGGCCATTCTAGGCAGTTTCGGTATTTAATTAAAACCCAAAGAATCCGCCATCAACTTCAGCGATACCCCCAGCAGACCCAGCTGCACGATCCTAAAAAACCATTGGTCGTCAATCTTGCGCGTCAGGTAAGCCCCTGTCACTGTGCCCACCAAGGCGGCCGGAACCAAGAAGGCAGCGCTCCACAAGCCCTCCAAGGTGTAAGGTCGGATGGCGTGGTAAGGGACGATTTTGACCCAGTTAATCAGTGCAAAAAACAAAGTGGCTGTACCGGCGTACTCGGTCTTTCTGAGCTTTTGTGGCAACACATAAATTTGAAATGGGGGCGCGCCAGCATGCGAAATGAAACTCGTGAAGCCCGATACAGCGCCCCAAAATCGGCCCTTCATCGGGTCCGCAGGTTCAGCCTGCGAGACTTGGTTCTTTCGAAGCCACGCATTGAGACAAAAGGCCACGCCCATCAGGCCAATTAAAAAGGTAATGACGTGCTCGGGCATCCAAGACGCCGTGGCCCAACCGATGGCCACGCCGAGGATTCCGGCTGGCACCAAGATGCGCAAATTGGCCACGCTGAATTCGTGGCGATAAAGCCATATGCCCACCATGTCGGAGACGACATAAATGGGCAACAGCATCATCGCGGCTTTCATGGGCGGCATTGCCAACGACAAAATGGGCACGGAGAGCATGCCCACAGCTGGCAAGCCGCCTTTGGACAGCCCCACCAAAAAGGCCCCCAAACTGGCCAGCCAGATGTAGAGAGTCGGGTTCAATTCATTCATTTTTATGGGTGTCTTTGGCTAGTGCCCCTGTCGGTTTCTGACCCTTTGAGTTCAGGCCATTTCAATTGGAGACCGGTTTGGGTAAATAGCAAATCAATGTCTTCTTGCGTGTCCACATCGGTTCGGTATCGGTGGTTAGGGCTTGCCCATCGATAAACTTGGTTTGGGTGAGTCGATTGCCATTGCCGCCCGCCCACATCGGGGCCACTGGCCAAAATATCGTCGCGCACTTTCGAACCGAACATGACGGGGTTGCCCGGCAAACCGGCCACATGGGGTTGCACAAAATGCGAGCCGTTGGGTCGGTTTTTGTAGGCGTCAATGAGGTCAAAAATTTCTTGCGCAGAAATTAAAGGCTGATCGGCCAAGGTCACGATGACTGAATCGACCGGCGCTGTGAGCGATTGCAAACCGAAGCGCAGAGACGAGATTTGTCCAGCATCGGGGTCACGGTTTCGAATGCGTTTGACCGAAAAATCGGGGATGACCGCCTCGATTCGGTCAGCATAATGGCCCAAAACGACCACCACCTCATCGACCCCAGCGTCAAGTAGAGCCCTCAGTTGACGCCGAATTAAAGGCTCACCCTCGAGTTCAAGGAGGCACTTGGGCCGATGCCCCATCCGCGAGGCCGAGCCAGCGGCCAACAACACCGTGCCAATTTTGAGAGCAGAACCCATATTTTTGTTTGCGACAAGGAAAACCCTCCGATGTTGCCACAGACCCTCGGGGTCATGCTGGGTTGGAAGAGGCGCTAGGCATCCTCGGAGACAATGACCGCATGAACGCTGAATCACCGTCTTCACCGCCCCCACCCGCTTCAAAAGTGCAACCGCGCAACCCTTTACATGGTCTCACGCTGGAAACCATCGTCACCGCCTTGTTCGAGGAATACGGCTGGAAGGGGCTTGATGAACGCATTCCGCTGCGCTGCTTTGCCTTCGATCCAAGTGTCAAATCGAGTCTCAAGTTTCTGCGCAAAACACCATGGGCGAGGGAGAAGGTCGAAAGTCTTTATTTGTTCATGTTGCGAGAAAGAAAACGCCAGGCAAACGAATGAAGTAAATGTGCATTGATCTCACATTTCTGAATCAACAAAAATGGTTTTCTAGCATTGACTCATAACGCAGACTGGATCAGATTTTTAAACTCAACTTCATTGATGATTCTGATGGGGTGGCCTGAGTCAGCCATTTGCTCAGCTTTTAGGTATTTGGTGGTTTTTTTATACCCCAATGGGTTGCTGAGATCCTGATGACCAACGACAAGAATTGTTGTTTTCTTAGTGATGCCTGCCGCTACCTGGCATCCGGCTAAAGAGGCCATCTCAGCAGCCTCTGATCTTGTCAAAACGAGTTCTCCGGTAAAAACAACGACCTCACCAAACAGCTTACCGACCGGATTGCCATTCCGGTTTATAACTTCCGGTCTAAATGACCTGCGATAGTTTTTCGGTTTATCAACATGAAAACTGGCTATCCAATCATCCAAATTTAGTTTGGATTCGGCAATAGCAGCCAACATGACGAAGCCAGCTGCTTTAGCATCCTCAAGAGCATTGTGATGGCTAAATTGATAGCCAATTTTGTTGCATATATTTTTTAAACCATAGCCACTTGAAGCCAGCTCAGGCCATGTACTTCTTACGACAAAAGCGGAATCAAGCCAATGAGTGGTTATTTGATTTAATTTATATTTTTGAAAGGATTGAAAGATCGAGATTCTGTCAAATGCGGTATGAGAGACCGTCACAGTGCCACGCATGAATTCATTTAAAACCTCACTGATTTCAGGCAATCTAGGCTGGCCAACGACCGCTTTTGCATCGATACCATGGATAAAAATATTCACCTTTGCGAAATATTCTTCTGGATTAACAAGTGTTGACCACTCTTCAACAAGTTGACCCGCTTCGAATCTTGCAAGGCCGATTTGGCATATGGAAGCCATATTCGAATTTGAAGTTTCAACATCAATAGCAACAAAATTCAAGGTAATGGCCTTTTAATGCTTCAAATTAAGTGAGTGAAATGAGCGTTAATGAAAATCACGGTTTGACCTGATTGAGAGCAAGTCAATTCAAGTCCTCCTATAAGATCAATGCAGAGGTCATCGT
>Ga0208874_1000422_pt1 | contig 15397 bp, 9 predicted proteins | sample CryBogCBH10Oct08_FD_184604 | JGI IMG/M metagenome (GOLD analysis project Ga0208874, IMG submission 184604) | Freshwater microbial communities from Crystal Bog, Wisconsin, USA - CBH10Oct08 (SPAdes) (version 2) | ecosystem: Environmental > Aquatic > Freshwater > Lake | place: Crystal Bog... | reverse complement strand
GTTCATTTTTTGCCAGACTTTGACCAAATCGCGGTCAGCGCCTTGCATCAGGCCGTCCATCATTTCCACCACGTCCAAGCGGGCGCCGAGGGTGCTGTAGACGGTGCCCATTTCCAGGCCAATGATGCCGCCGCCCAATATCAACATGCGCTTGGGCACTTCTTTCAACGCCAAAGCGCCGGTGGAGTCCACCACGCGCGGGTCTTCAGGCATGAAGGGCAATTTAACCGATTGCGAGCCCGCCGCGATGATGGCGTTCTTGAAGCCCACGGTTTGGGTTTTGCCGGTTTTCTCCTGGGCTGAGCCGGTGGTTTCTTCGACCTGCAACTGGTGCGGGCTCAAGAAGTGACCGGTGCCACGCAACACGCTGACCTTGCGCATCTTGCCCATGGCGGCCAAACCGCCGGTGAGCTTGCCGATCACTTTTTCTTTGTGCGCGCGCAGCTTGTCCAGGTTGACTTGCGGCTCACCAAAGTTCACGCCCAAGTCGGCAAAGTGCGCCACTTCGCCCATGACCGCCGCCACGTGCAGCAAGGCTTTGGACGGAATGCAGCCCACATTCAAGCAGACCCCGCCCAAGGTGGCATAGCGCTCGACCAGAACGACTTTAAGGCCCAAATCAGCGGCGCGGAAAGCGGCTGAATAGCCACCGGGGCCACCGCCCAAAACGAGCAAGTCGCATTCGACGTCGTTTTGGCCCACGGGGGCAGATGCCTGCGGTGTTGGCACAAGTAAAGGAGCAGGTGAAGGAGCAGATAAAGTTGCAGGCGCAGGCGAAGTTGTAGCCGCTGAGACAGGCGACGCTTGAGCGCCGGTCTCGGTGGTTTCCAAGGTCAGCACCAGCGTGCCCTCCGACACCTTGTCGCCCAGTTTGACCTTGAGTTCTTTCACCACGCCGGCGTGAGATGAAGGGATTTCCATCGAGGCCTTGTCGGACTCGACGGTGATCAAAGACTGTTCTGCTTTGATGGGGTCGCCGGCTTTCACCAGCAACTCAATCACGGTGACTTCGTCGAAGTCGCCAATGTCAGGAACTTGAATGTCGATTTGTGCCATCTTCAATTCCTCACAGCAAGACGCGACGGAAGTCGGCCAAGATTTGTCCCAAGAAAGCGTTGAAACGGGCGGCAGAAGCGCCGTCGATCACGCGGTGATCCCAGGTCAAGGACAGCGGGAGCATCAAACGGGGCTGGAAGGCCTTGCCGTCCCACTTGGGTTCAATTTGGCTTTTGCACACGCCCAAAATGGCCACTTCAGGCGCATTGATGATGGGCGTGAAATAGCGCCCGCCAATGCCACCCAAACTCGAGATTGTGAAGCTGGCGCCCGACATGTCGGCGGGGCCGAGCTTGCCATCGCGTGCTTTTTTGGCGAGTTCGCCCATTTCTTGGCTGATTTGTAAAACGCCTTTTTTGTCGGCGTCTTTGATGACCGGAACCACCAAACCATTGGGCGTGTCCGCTGCGAAACCGATGTGGTAGTACTGCTTGTAGATCAACGCTGAATGGTCTGAATCCGCATCCAACGAGCTGTTGAACTCAGGGAACTTCTTCAACGCGGCCACGCAGGCCTTGATCAGGAAAGCGAGCATGGTGACCTTGACGCCCGACTTTTCATTTTCTTTGTTGGTCAACAAGCGGAAAGCTTCGAGGTCGGTGATGTCAGCGTCGTCGTGGTTTGTGACAGCTGGAATCACAATGGCGTTGCGGGTCAGGTTGGCGCCGCTGATCTTCTTGATGCGGCTCATTTCCTTGCGCTCAATCGGACCGAACTTGGCAAAGTCAACCTTGGGCCAGGGCAGCAAATTCAGCTCACCACCGCCTGTGATTCCACCGCCAGAACCTGAACCCGTTGCTGGCGCTTTGGCCGCTTGCGCCAGGGTCTGCACAGCACCGGTCATGACCGAGCGCGTGAATTGCTGCACGTCCGTTTGCGTGATGCGGCCCTTTTGACCCGAGCCTTTGACTTCGTTCAAAGGCACGCCCAATTCACGGGCAAATTTGCGCACCGAAGGAGACGCGTGGGGCACACCGACGGCCAAGGCCGTGGGGTTGTGCGCTGGCGCGGCCACGGCGACAGACGAGGTGGGCGCCGTGGCCACAGCCAAGGCCGCAGGGGGCGTTGAGGCAGCAGCGCTGACCGCACTGACCGCACTGACCGCACTGATCGCACTCAGTGCTGCGACACTGCCTTCCAGCACCAAGACCACATCCCCGATGTTGACTTTGTCGCCCAGCTTGACGCGCAACTCTTTGATGACACCGGCCGCTGAGGAGGGGATTTCCATCGACGCTTTGTCCGATTCCACCGTGATCAACGACTGCTCGGCCTTGACCGTGTCGCCAACTTTCACCAAGACCTCGATCACCGCCACGTCTTTGAAATCACCAATATCGGGCACGCGCACTTCCACGGGGCCGGCAGTTGAAACGGCTTGGGGGACGAGTGAAGGTTGAGTCGGTTGAGTCGATTCAGCTGGTGCTGATGGCGCTGAAGTAGAAGCTGAAGTAGAAGCTGAAGTTGAAGAGGAGGCGGCCTCACCCGCTACTTCTAAAGACACAACAACGGAGCCTTCAGAAACTTTGTCGCCCAGTTTGACCTTGATTTCTTTCACCACACCAGCGTGCGAGGAAGGAATTTCCATCGACGCTTTATCGGACTCGACGGTGATCAGGGATTGTTCTGCCTTGACCGTATCGCCTACTTTGACCATCACTTCGATGACAGACACGGCGTCAAAATCGCCAATATCGGGAACTTGAATGTCTAACAATGCCATGTTGTTCTCCCGTCTTTAGGCGTACAGCGGGTTGATCTTGTCGGCTTGAATGCCGTATTTCTTGATGGCTTCAGCCACCTTCGTTGCCGGCAATTTGCCCTCGTCACTCAACGCTTTTAAGGCGGCAATGACGATGTAGTGGCGGTTCACTTCGAAGTGTTCGCGCAACTTGTAGCGGAAGTCGCTGCGACCAAAACCATCGGTGCCCAGCACGGTGTAAGAACGGCCTTTCGGAATGAAAGAGCGAATCTGTTCGGCATACGCCTTCATGTAGTCGGTCGACGCGACCACGGGGCCGCTGAGTTGCGACAGCTGTTTTGTCACAAACGGCACGCGGGGTGTTTCGAGCGGGTGCAGCAAATTGAAGCGCTCCGCGTCTTGGCCATCACGGGTCAATTCATTGAAGCTGGGGCAACTCCAAACGTCGGCGGCAATGCCCCAATCGACCGCGAGCAGTTCTTGGGCCGCCAAGCTTTCGCGCAGGATCGTGCCCGAGCCCAGCAATTGCACGCGCTTCTCGTTGTCAGCGCCGGGCTTGCAAAGGTACATGCCCTTGATGATTTGCTCTTCGGTCCCGGGGGTCAAACCGGGCATGGCGTAGTTTTCGTTCAACAACGTCAGGTAATAGAAGACGTTGTCTTGCTTTTCCACCATGCGCTTCAAACCGTGGTGCAAGATGACGCCCACTTCATGCGCAAAGGTGGGGTCGTAGCTGATGCAATTCGGAATGGTGTTGGCCAAAATTTGGCTGTGGCCATCTTCGTGCTGCAAGCCTTCTCCGTTCAAGGTCGTGCGACCCGAAGTGCCGCCCAACAAGAAGCCGCGGGCCTGCATGTCGCCTGCAGCCCAGGCCAAGTCGCCAATGCGCTGGAAGCCGAACATCGAGTAGTAGACATAGAAAGGCACCATGATGCGGTTGCTGGTGCTGTAGCTCGTGGCGGCGGCGATCCAACTCGACATGCCGCCGGCTTCATTGATGCCTTCTTGCAGAATTTGCCCCGCTTTGTCTTCGCGGTAATACATGACCTGGTCTTTATCGACCGGGGTGTATTGCTGCCCTGCCGGGTTGTAAATGCCGATTTGACGGAACAAGCCTTCCATACCAAAGGTGCGGGCTTCGTCCACCAAAATCGGAACGATGCGGGGGCCCAGGGCTTGGTCGCGCAGCAATTGCGTCAAGAAGCGCACATAGGCTTGCGTGGTGGAAATCTCACGGCCTTCGGGGGTGGGTTCCATGACCGACTTGAAGACTTCCAGCGAGGGCACAGTGAAGTGCTCGTCCGCTTTGGTGCGGCGGTGAGGCAAGTAGCCGCCCAAGGCCTGACGGCGCTCGTGGAGGTACTTCATTTCGGGGGTGTCGTCGGCCGGTTTGTAGAACGGAATGTTCGGCAATTCGCTGTCGGGAATTGGAATGTTGAAGCGGTCGCGGAAGATTTTGATGTCTTCATCGGTGAGCTTCTTGGTTTGGTGAACGTTGTTCTTGCCTTCACCCGATTTGCCCATGCCGTAACCTTTGACGGTCTTGATCAGCAAGACCGTGGGTTGACCCTTGTGCTTGACGGCTGCGGCGTAGGCGGCGTAGACCTTTTGCGGGTCGTGGCCACCGCGGCGCAGCGCAAAAATTTGTTCGTCGGTCATCTTGGAGACCATCTCCAAGGTGCGCGGATCGCGGCCGAAGAAGTTCTTGCGAACAAAAGCGCCATCGTTGGCCTTGAAGGCTTGGTAGTCGCCGTCCAGGGTTTCCATCATGATCTTGCGCAAAGCGCCGTCTTTGTCGCGGGCCAAGAGTTCGTCCCAATCGCTGCCCCAGAGCAGTTTGATGACGTTCCAACCGGAGCCGCGGAATTCGCCTTCGAGCTCTTGAACAATTTTGCCGTTGCCACGCACCGGGCCGTCCAAGCGCTGCAAATTGCAGTTCACCACAAAGATCAAGTTGTCGAGGTTTTCACGGGCCGCCAAACCGATCGCGCCCAAGGACTCCACTTCATCCATTTCACCGTCGCCGCAGAAAACCCAAACCTTGCGGTTTTCTGTGTTGGCAATGCCACGGGCGTGCAGGTATTTCAAAAAGCGCGCTTGGTAGATGGCCATCAACGGCCCCAGGCCCATGGAGACGGTGGGGAATTGCCAGAACTCGGGCATCAATTTGGGGTGCGGGTAGCTCGACAGGCCTTTGCCGTCGACTTCTTGGCGGAAGTTCAGCAACTGCTCTTCGGTCAAACGGCCTTCCAGGTAAGCACGGGCATAGACGCCGGGCGACACGTGGCCTTGGATGTACAACAGGTCGCCGCCTTGTTGCATGGCCTCGTTTTCTGCGTGCCAAAAATGGTTAAAACCCGCGCCAAACAAATGGGCCAGCGAGGCGAAGGAGCCAATGTGTCCGCCCAGATCGCCCCCATCAACGGGGTGATGGCGGTTCGCCTTGACCACCATCGCCATCGCGTTCCAACGCATGTAAGCGCGCAAACGCTCTTCAATTTCGATGTTGCCAGCGCAACGCTCTTCGTCTTCAGGGGCAATGGTGTTGACATAGCCTGTGTTCGCGGAGAACGGCATGTCGATGCTTTTGCCACGGGCATGTTCGAGCAATTGCTCCAACAAGAAGTGGGCGCGTTCAGGGCCTTCGGCCTGAATGACGGCGGACAAGGCGTCCATCCACTCGCGTGTTTCTTGCGAGTCGGAATCCGAAATGCGGGATTTTGTCGAGTCTTGGCTGGACATGGTTTGTCTCCACTTTTGAAAGCGTTTTAGCGAGCCACCTTAGCGCGCTTGATCGTCAGTTTCGCATAAGTTTTAAATAATTTCAAATTATGATTAAACTTTTTATATTACGAAATTTAGGAGGGAAACATCGGCTCTAAACTTTGAGACATGTCCAAAAACTTGTCCCCCGCCAATCTCGTCAAGGGGCGTGTTTCACCACAACGCCTGTGGCGGCGTTGGTGGCGTCAGCATCCAAGCGCTTGGCAAGACCGCATGGCCTTTGCGGTTCCCTTGCTATCGGTGCTGTTGTTCATGCTGGCCATCGTGACGGTGTTTTGGTACTTGCACCTCGACGAGCAAGACCGTGACCACGACGCCATGCTGCACGACGTGCAAATGACCCAACAAAACATTCGGCTGCGTCTGATCGATCACCAAGAACGCTTGCTCAGGCTGGCCAAAACGCTGAGCAACGCCGACAACGATAAAAGCCTTCTCGCTCGCTTCAGGGCCAATGTCGAAGCTCAATTTGAAGAAACACCCGAGTTGCTGATGGTGTTCCGTGTGGACCATCGGGGCTTGGTACATGAGGGTTTGGCCAACCCCGATCACCTCATCAATCTACCGGTCTACATAGGCCAGCAACTCAGTCACGGACCTCAAGGGCAATTGTTCAAGAAAGCGCACATTCAGTCCGGACCGGTTTACAGCTCGCCCGTCATCACAGCCGATGGACAAGGTCAGGTGAGTTTGTGGCTGCCGGAAGGGTTGCGAGAAGATGGGGGGGAAGGCACTTTGGTGGCCGTTTTCTCTTTGGAATCCTTGCTGCAAACCGCCACCACGCCGGAATTGAGACGACAGTACGCCATTTCGATGGTCGATCAAGAAGGCCAATGGTTGGCCGGTGCCAGCCTGCCCAAAGAGCAAAACCGCTTTTTATCCCCTTGGCTAAAACCGCCTGAAGTACAAAAACAGACCGTGGCGCCCATTGGCAATCGATTGGTTCTGCAATACCAAGCCTTTCGGACCCCTTACGGCTGGGCTGGCAATCGTTTGTTTTGGCTGATCGGCATCTTGAGCCTGATGACGGCTTGGATGTTGATTGGCAATTGGCGACACACCCGCCGTCGTGCTCAGGCCCAAGAAGAATTATTGGCGGAAACCAATTTCCGACGGGCCATGGAAAACTCCGTGCTGATTGGCATGCGGGCCATGGACATGGAAGGCAAAGTGACCTATGTGAATGCGGCTTTTTGTCAGATGACCGGTTGGCAAGAAAACGAACTTGTGGGTCAAACACCACCCTATTCCTATTGGCGCAAAGAAGACCACCAAAGTCTCATGCAACGGATGAACAACGGCTATGAAGCCCTCAACCCGCGCGCAGGCTACCAAATGAAAGTCAAGCGCAAAGACGGATCGGTCTTTGACGCTCGCATCTACCTGTCTCCTTTGGTCGATGCCTTTGGCACCCAAACGGGCTGGATGTCGTCGATGACCGACATCACCGAGCCCACCCAAATTCGGGAGCAGCTCTCTGCCTCTTACGAGCGATTCACCGTCGTGTTGGAGTCTTTGGACGCGGCCGTATCGGTCGCCCCCTTGGGCAGTGAAGAGCTTTTGTTTGCCAACAAGTTGTATCGGTTGTGGTTTGGCGGCGATGCCAAAGGCCATTTGAATTTGGTCATACAAGCTGGCCAACCGTCTGCCCAGAAACAAAGCAACAACTTTCAAACCGAAGATGCCGATGATTTTGCCGGCCTGCCCACCACCTCGCTGCAAGAGGCCAAAACCGACAATGCTCGAATTTATTTACCCGAACTGGGCAAGTGGATCGAAGTGCGATCGCGTTATCTGAATTGGGTTGATGGCCGCTTGGCTCAAATGGTGATTTGCACCGACATCACCCAGCGCACCTTGGCCGAAGAGCAAGCACAGGCCCAGGCCGAGCAGGCTCAAGCCGCCAGTCGACTGATCACCATGGGCGAAATGGCTTCCAGCGTCGCCCATGAATTGGGGCAACCCTTGACCGCCATCAACAACTACTGCAACGGCATGTTGTCGCGCTTGCAAAACGACCAGTTCAACGAAGAAACCTTTGTGGCCGCCTTGGAAAAGACCGCGAAACAGGCGCAACGTGCGGGGCAAATCATCCAGCGCATCCGCTCCTTTGTGAAACGCAGCGAGCCCAACCGAAGCCCGGCACAAGTCGCGCATTTGGTGGAGGAGGCGGTGGAGTTGGCACAAATTGAAATGCGCCGACGCCAAGTGCGCCTGAGCTTTTATGTGGCGGCGCGTTTGCCGCCCTTGAACGTCGATCGAATCTTGATTGAGCAAGTGCTGATCAACTTATTGAAAAACGCCGCGGAAGCGATTGACGGGGCGCAACGTCCGATGACGCAACGGGAAGTGGAGTTGCGCGTCTTGCCCAAGCAGGTCGAAGGGCAAGAGGTCATTGAATTTTCTGTGTCTGATACAGGGACGGGCTTGGCCCCTGAGGTCATCGATAAAATTTTTGATGCCTTCTTCACCTCCAAGTTGGAAGGCATGGGAATCGGCCTGAATTTATGCCGTTCGATTGTGGAATCCCATGATGGACGCATGCATTGCGAGAACCTTTACAATGGCCAAGAGCTTGCCGGTTGCCAGTTTTCATTCTGGTTGCCTGTGAATTCAAGCCCTCCAAGTCTAAAAACACACGAGATACTGACGGTCCCTGGAGTTTAGTCAATGAGTTTGATCCCCAAAAAAGGCAGCGTTTACGTTGTCGATGATGACGAAGCGGTGCGAGATTCCTTGCAATGGTTGCTCGAGGGCAAAGACTATCGCGTGCGTTGCTTTGATTCCGCAGAAACCTTTTTAAACCGCTACGACCCGCGCGAAGTGGCTTGTTTGATTGTCGACATCCGCATGGGCGGCATGACCGGACTCGAGCTTCAAGACCGTCTCATCGAACGCAAATCGCCCTTACCCATTGTCTTCATCACCGGCCACGGCGACGTGCCCATGGCCGTTGACACCATGAAAAAAGGCGCCATGGATTTCATCCAAAAGCCCTTCAAAGAGGACGAGCTGGTGAACGTGGTGGAGCGCATGCTTGAAAAGGCCAAAGACGCTTTTTCCGATTCTTTGCAAGCCGCTAGCCGCGACGCCTTGATGTCCAAATTGACCTCGCGTGAAGCCCAAGTGCTGGAACGCATCGTGGCGGGTCGCCTGAACAAACAAATTGCAGACGATTTGGGCATCAGCATCAAAACCGTGGAAGCCCACCGGGCCAACATCATGGAAAAACTGAGCGCCAACACCGTGGCCGATTTGCTAAAAATCGCTTTGGGTCAAACCGGAGCGAAATCCTGAGCGCCCAAATCATCGACGGCAACGCCCTGTCACGCCAACTGCGCGGCGAAGTAGCGCAACGCACCACCGCCCTCAAAGCCCGTGGCATCACCCCCGGCTTGGCTGTCATTTTGGTGGGTGACAACCCTGCCAGCCACGTTTATGTGCGTAACAAGGTCAAAGCCTGTGAGGACAGTGGTCTGCATTCCGTCCTTGAAAAGTACGAGTCCCACCTCAGTGAAGCCGATTTGTTGGCCCGCATCGACGCCCTGAACCAAGACCCCAGCATCCACGGCATCTTGGTCCAACTCCCCTTGCCCGCCCACATGGACGCGCAAAAGGTGATCGAAGCGATATCGCCGGCCAAAGATGTGGATGGTTTTCACATTGCCAGCGCGGGGGCCTTGATGACCGGTCTGCCCGGCTTTTGGCCTTGCACGCCTTACGGTTGCATGAAAATGCTCGAGTCGATTGGCTACAACTTGCGCGGCAAACACGCCGTGGTCATTGGCCGGTCGAACATCGTGGGCAAGCCCATGGCCTTGATGTTGCTGCAACAAAACGCCACCGTCACGATTTGCCACAGCGCCACCCCCAACCTCAAGGCCATGACTCTGCAAGCCGATGTGATCGTCGCGGCGGTGGGTCAACGCAATGTGCTGACGGCCGACATGGTCAAACCCGGCGCCGTGGTGCTGGACGTGGGCATGAACCGCAACGATGAAGGCAAACTCTGCGGTGACGTCGACTTTGCGGGCGTCTCAGAAGTGGCTTCCTACATCACGCCCGTGCCCGGCGGCGTGGGGCCCATGACCATCACCATGCTCTTGGTCAACACCGTCGAAGCTGCCGAAAAAACACTTCACGCCTGACGTGATAGCCGCCATGCCTGTTGACAATCCCTTATTGCACTTTGACGGTGCGCCTCTGTTTGATCAGATTCGTCCTGAGCAGGTTGCCCCTGCCATGGAGCAACTCATGGCAGAGGCCGAAACCGCTTTGGCCACTTGCACGGCGGCCGATTTCCCCGCCGATTGGTTGGCCGTTTCTAAAGTGTTGGACGTCGCCACCGAACGATTGAGTCGGGCTTGGGGCGCTGTCAATCACCTCAACTCGGTGGCCGATACGCCCGAGCTGCGTGCTGCCTACAACGAGGCGTTGCCCAAGGTCACCGATTTTTGGACCCGCTTGGGCGCCAACGAGGCTTTGTATGCCAAATACAAAGCCATCGACCCCGCGACCTTGAATGCCGAACAAACCCAGGCGCATAAAAATGCCCTGCGCAACTTTGTTTTGTCCGGCGCTGAGTTGCAAGGGGCGCAGCGCGCGCGTTTTGCAGAAATTCAAGAACAACAAGCCGAAGCGGGTCAAAAGTTCAGCGAAAACGCCCTGGACGCCACCGACGTCTTCCATTGGGATGTCAGCCTGAACGAATTGAAGGGCGTGCCCGCCGATGTCATCGCCGCCGCTTGGTCCCAATTCAAGAGCCAAAATGGCTTAGACGCGGCTGAGACCGCGCCGACAGATTCCGAGCGCGCTTGCTACCGCTTGACACTGAAAATGCCGTGCTATTTGCCGGTCATGCAATACGCGCACAGCAGCGCTTTGCGCGAAAAGTTATACACCGCCTACGTCACCCGCGCCAGCGAGTTGGGCGACACGCGTTTTGACAACACCGCACTGATTCACACCATTTTGGCTTTGCGCCAAGAAGAATCACAGTTGCTCGGTTTTGACCATTTTGCGGCGCTTTCTGTTGCCACCAAGATGGCCGATTCGCCTGCACAAATCTTGGCCTTTTTGCGCGACTTGGCACAAAGAGCCCGCCCTTATGCCGAGCAAGACGTGGCCGACATGCGGCAATTTGCCAGCGAGCACCTGCATCTCTCCGATCCCAAACCTTGGGACTGGACTTTCATCGGCGAAAAGCTGAAAGAAGCGCGCTACGCCTTCAGCGAGCAAGAGGTGAAAAGTTATTTCACCGCACCCAAGGTACTGGCGGGCTTGTTCAAAATCATCGAAACCCTTTTCGAGGTCAGCATCCAGCGCGCCACGGCGCCTGTTTGGAACGCGGGTGTCGAGTTTTACGAACTGCGCCGAGGCGGCCAGCTCATGGGGCAGTTCTTCCTCGACCCTTCTGCACGCCAAGGCAAGCGCGGCGGCGCGTGGATGGACGATGTATGCGCCCGTTGGCTGCGCCCCGACACCGGCCAATTGCAAACCCCCATCGCCCATTTGGTCTGCAACTTTGCCTCAGGCGTCAATGGCCAACCCGCCTTGCTGACGCACGACGACGTCATCACCCTGTTCCACGAATTCGGTCACGGTCTGCACCATTTGCTGACGCAAGTCAGCGAGCGCGATGTGTCGGGCATCAGCGGTGTCGAATGGGACGCTGTGGAGCTGCCCAGCCAATTCATGGAAAACTTCTGCTGGGAATGGCCCGTGCTTCGCCACATGACCGCCCACGTCGACACCGGCGAGCCTTTGCCACGCGCCTTGTTCGACAAAATGCTAAAGGCCAAAAATTTCCAGAGCGGTTTGCAAACCTTGCGCCAGGTGGAATTTGCCTTGTTCGACATGTTGCTGCACAGCCAGCCCATTTCAGCCGACCAAGCCATTGACTTTCAAAAGGTGTTGAACGACGTGCGCCGTGAAGTGGCCGTTTTACCGTCACCCGCTTTCAGCCGAACGGCCAATACCTTCAGCCACATTTTTGCGGGGGGTTATGCCGCCGGCTATTACAGCTACAAGTGGGCCGAAGTTTTGAGTGCCGATGCCTACGCGGCCTTTGAAGAAACCGCCCTGCCCGATGGTTCTGCCAACCCGGAAACCGGTCGGCGTTACCGCACCGCCATTTTGGAAGCCGGCGGCAGCCGCGATGCAATGGATTCGTTCAAGGCATTTCGGGGTCGCGCCCCGGAGATTGACGCCTTGCTGCGTCATCAGGGCATGTCTTCAAAGTCTTAATCCTGACGCCTTTAAGCACAAGGCTCACTGAGCTTTGGCTCGGGGCTTTGGCTTAAAAAACAAGGGTCTTCACGCCGCTGGGGGTGCCGAGCAAACAAACTTGGGCTTTCTGACGCGCAAACACGCCCACGGTCACCACGCCGGCCCACTGGTTAACTTCCCGCTCAAAGCCCAGGGGATCCTCTATTTTCAGACCGCGAACATCCACGATGTGCTGGCCGTTGTCGGTCACCAAAGGCGCGCCTTCTTTCAGTCGCACCGCGGCTTGACCGCCCAAAGCCTCAAAGTGGCGCATCACCTGCGCTGTGGCCATGGGCAAGACCTCGACGGGCAGTGGAAATTCGCCCAAGGTGCTGACCCATTTGGATTCATCGGCAATGCACACAAATTGTTTGGCCAGGCTGGCGACAATTTTTTCACGGGTCAAGGCCGCGCCCCCACCTTTGACCATGAAACCGTGGTGATCGATTTCATCGGCGCCGTCGATGTAAACCGCGAGTTCAGTCACGGCATTGGCGTCCAGCACCGGAATGCCCAACGCCAGCAAGCGTTCGGTGGAGGCCACGGAACTGGACACCGCGCCCGGGATTTGGTCTTTGATCGTCGCCAACGCATCGATGAACTTGTTCACCGTCGAGCCCGTTCCCACGCCCACAATTTGGCCCGGCACCACGTAGGTCAAGGCGGCCTGGCCGACCCGTGTTTTCAATTCGTCTTGGCTGATGGGGGAGGCGATAGGGGAGGAAGCAGAGGTCATGGCGAGGCTTGAGGGAAAATAGGGAATTATCCTTTTTCTTCCCTTGCTTTTTGCAAACCCACTGAATGTCGCACTCTTTTTCATTACCTGCCTTGGGCTACGCTTTGGCCCGTCCTTTGTTGTTCCAAATGGACGCCGAACAGGCCCACGACCTCACGCTCAACCGTTTGGCCAAATGGCAGAACACACCGCTGCAAACGCTATGGTCATCGCCCCAAGTGGCGGACCCGGTCACTTTGGCGGGTTTGGCCTTTCCAAACCGAGTCGGCTTGGCGGCCGGCCTGGACAAAAATGCCCGCTGTATCGACGCGTTTGCCGCCATGGGTTTTGGCTTCATCGAAGTCGGCACCGTGACCCCGCTGGCACAACCGGGCAACCCCCAGCCGCGGATGTTTCGCCTGCCCCAAGCCGAGGCGCTGATCAACCGCTTGGGCTTCAACAACCAAGGCTTGGAGAGCTTTGTTAAAAATGTGCAGCAGTCCCGCCGTCGTCAACAACCTGGCGCCCCGTTATTGGGGCTGAACATCGGCAAAAACGCCGCCACGCCCATCGAGCGGGCCACGGACGATTATTTAATCGGTCTCAGCGGCGTCTACCCGTTTGCCGACTACGTCACCATCAACATCTCCAGCCCCAATACCAAGAACTTGCGCGCCTTGCAAAGCGACGAGGCCCTGGACGGTTTGTTGGGGGCTTTGGCAGAACGGCGCGAAAGTCTGTCGTTAACGCACCAAAAACGCATCCCCCTGTTCGTGAAAATCGCGCCCGATCTGGACGAATCACAAATCAAATTGATCGCAGCCACAATGCGTCGCCACGGCATGGACGGCGTGATTGCCACCAACACCACGCTGGCCCGGAGCGCGGTGCAGGGTTTGCGCCATGCAGAGGAAGCCGGCGGCCTCAGCGGGCGTCCCGTGTTAGAGGCCAGCAACCACGTGATTCAACAACTGCGCGCCGAATTGGGTGCGGGCTACCCCATCATCGGCGTCGGTGGCATCCTGAGCGCTGCCGATGCGCTGGCCAAACGCCAAGCCGGGGCCGATGTGGTTCAAATTTACACCGGTTTGATTTACCGGGGGCCCGCGTTGGTCAACGAAGTGGCCAAGGCCTTAGCGGCCTGAGGCCCTTGCCGGTTTAACTTAAATCGTCACCCCACCGTCGACCACCAGGCTTTGGCCGGTCATGTAGGTGCTGGCGTTTGAGGCCAAGTAGACGGCAGCGCCGGCAATTTCGTCGGCCTCGCCGATGCGGCGCAGGGGCGTGGTTTGCATGCGCTCGTCCAAGGCAGGCGCGTCTTCCCAAAGCGCGCGGGCAAAGTCGGTTTTGATCAAGCCGGGGGCAATGCAGTTCACCCGCACGTTGAACGGGCCATATTCCACCGCCAAATTGCGCGCCAACTGCATGTCGGCCGCTTTGCTGATGCAATAAGCGCCAATGATGGGCGAACCGCGCAACCCACCAATCGAAGAAACGATGATGATCGACCCACTTTTCCGCGCCAACATGGCGGGGGAGACCAAGTTGATCAACCAGTGGTTGGCAATGATGTTGTTGTCCAAAATTTTACGGAACTGCTCATCGGCAATGCCGGCTTGAGGGCCGTAATACGGGTTACTGGCGGCGTTGCAAACCAGGGTGTCGATGCGCCCCCATTTGGCCAGGGTTTGCGCCACCACGTTTTCCAGGTCGCTCTTGGACGAAATATTGGCGGTCACCACAATGGCCCGCTCTTCGCCATAGCGGGCGTTGATGGCATCGGCCACCTCTTGGCAAGCCGGTGCTTTGCGCGAGGAAATGACCACGCGAGCGCCCTGCTCGGCCATGCGTTCGGCAATGGCACGGCCGATGCCGCGGGAAGAACCGGTGATCAAAGCGACTTGGCCCGTTAAATCAAACAAACTCATGTTGGCTCCTTTATTTATTTTTTTACAATCCCAAGGGTAATGGCAATGAGACCATTTGACACGGTCGCCTTGTCACTCACGTGGCACACACCAACTCAAAATGAACACCGAGACGCCGTGACTCCCCTTACAACGCTGTACAACGTTGTAAAACGTTGTTTGAGGAGGGGTTGGGGTTGGGCGACAATCCGTTCAATGACCCCCAACGCGAACACCGTCCACAGCCTTGATACGCCTCATGATCCTCATGCGCCTCATGTGCCCAATGACCCTTATGCGCCCTACGCTGTCCCCAATGCGGTCAGTGCGCTGGCGGCCATTTGGCTGGCCGTCGCCTTAGGCGCTTTGGACACGGCCATCGCCAACACGGCGCTGCCCGCCATTGGCACCGACCTTCACAGCTCAGCGGCCGCCTCGGTGTGGGTCATCAACGCCTACCAAATGGCCGTGGTGGCTTGCTTGCTGCCTTTGGCCGCATTCAGCGATGTTGTCGGACCCAAGCGCGTTTTCATTTGGGGGAATGTGGTGTTCACGGCCGGGTCTTTGTGTTGCTTGTTGGCACCCAGTTTGGTCTGGCTGGCGTTGGCCAGAGGCCTCCAAGGCATTGGCGCTGCTGGCGTCATGGCCGTCAATTTGTCCCTGATTCGTTTGATCTTTCTGCCCACCCAATTGGGCCGGGGCGTGGGCATGAATGCCTTCGTGGTGGGTCTGGGTTTTTGCATGGGCCCAACCGTCGCGTCTTTGGTGCTCTCCGTGGCGTCTTGGCCTTGGTTGTTCGGCATCAATTTGCCCGTGGGCCTATTGGGTTGGTATTTGGGAACTCGCTACATCCCAGGGCGGGCTTCCCAAGCCATCAAACGATTTGACGTCCCCTTGGCGGCGCTCACCGGCTTGACCTTTGGGGCTTTCATTTTCACCTTGACCTCCGCTGCCCAACAGTCGGAC
>Ga0208874_1000421_pt1 | contig 15438 bp, 2 predicted proteins | sample CryBogCBH10Oct08_FD_184604 | JGI IMG/M metagenome (GOLD analysis project Ga0208874, IMG submission 184604) | Freshwater microbial communities from Crystal Bog, Wisconsin, USA - CBH10Oct08 (SPAdes) (version 2) | ecosystem: Environmental > Aquatic > Freshwater > Lake | place: Crystal Bog... | reverse complement strand
TTTAACAAGGTCATCTTTTGTAATGTCAACAATGAACTAGATGCTTGGGCAACCGACATTTTTGGTGATACAGCCATTTACGGTGGTGGTGGATCCGTTTCTGTCAGCGCCTTGAGATTGGCTCTGTTCACTGGTGCGAATTCGATTGCCTTGGTGGGCCAAGACTTGGCCTTGACTGACGGAAAGGTCTACTCCAACCAATCCGTCTTGGGTGGCGTGGATGTGGAAGTCGACGAAAAAACGGGTTCTTTTGTTTATAAGAACTGCACCGATGATTTTTTGCGAACAGGCCTTGAGCAAGGGGAAGACCGGAAAAATGGCCGTGCACAACTTTTCAAGTTGCCTGGCTATTTCGGTGGTGAAGTCAACACACGCACTGACTTTTTTACCTTTCACCAAGAATTTGTTGGTATAGCCAAAGGATTGAATTTGGAAGATTCTGCGGTCAAACTTTACAACTGCACGGAAGGCGGCGCCTTCATTGAAGGCTTTGAACACTTGGCTTTAAAAGACTGGATAGCCAGTCTTCAACTCACGGATTATTTTTCGGTGAGCGATTTGTTGGCGCAATCCTTTAAAAATATAGATTGGCCGCAGCGTGAAAAGCGTTTGGCCACAAAAACCAAGTTGATGAAAACCCAGTTGCGTGAGGCCAGCCGTTTGGCGCGAGAGTGTCGATTAGAGTTGGGTGGGGTTGTAGAGAAAGCGCTGACAAGCAGTCAAATTAAAAAAATTAACAGGCTTGAAAAAAAGTTGATTCAAACTGTCCGATCCATCCCCTTTTTATCGATGCTGATGCAAGAACACTTGAGCTCTCAGATGCTTCGCGAAGAATCCATTCAAACGGTAGAAGGCCACAACATGGCGGCCATGAGTCTCTATCAATCGATCATGGACGGTTGTGAAAATTGCCTGGATTTGTTGCATTTTGATCAGCAACCCCATTGAATTCTTGAAATGAAAAAAGCGCTCTTTCGCGAATATGAATCACGCCCACTGAGGTTTCTCCGAATTGGGACATGGATTGCACTCATCTCAGCTGGTTTGGTCTCGTGCGCCTCGGTTCAGCCACCACCCAATCCGCCCATGCCGGTCACCCAAGCGTGGCCTGCGAATTTGAATTTGGCCAGTCCAGAAGCCTCCTCAAAATTAGCGGCCCAAGTCCATTGGCGCTCTTATTTCATTGACCCGCGTTTGCAGGCCTTGATTGAATCATCCTTGAAGAACAACCGCGATTTGCGCATGGCGGTCGCCCGTGTTCAGGAAGCCCGTGCTCAGTATCAAGTGGCTTTGGCTGACGAATGGCCCACCTTGATGGCCAATACCAATTACGCGATCAACAGCACGCCTGCCAATGTCTCGGGCGGTGTGCCCAGCAAAAGCTTGGCTGTTAATTTGGCCGCACTGTCTTATGAGGTGGACTTTTGGGGGCGCATTGCGAGTTTGTCTGAATCGGCCAAATCCAGTTATTTGGCCACTGACGAAGCGCGTCGCAACACGGAATTGGCCTTGATTGCGGAAGTGGCAAATGCCTATTTCAACCTGCGTCAATTGGAAGAAATGCAGGACTTTACCGCCACCATCACGGCGTCTCGTGAGGTCAGCTACGAGCTGGTTTTACAAGCCCAAAAATTGGGTGGCAGTTACGACTTTGAAGTTGAGCAACAACGCGGCTTGATGGAAACCGCCAAAGGCCAGTTGGCCAGTTTGGACCACCAAGTCAAAGTGGCCCAGAATTTATTGAACTTCTTGGTGGGCGATGCCACCCAAAATTTGCCCTCCGGCATTCCCTTGAGCCAGGCGTTGTCCGGTGTTCTTTTGAGCCCCGGCGTTCCCAGTGAAGTCTTGTTGATGCGCCCCGATGTCATGGCAGCCGAACACCGCCTGGTTGCTGCGCATGCGGACATTCAAGCCGCTAGAGCCGCCTTCTTTCCGAAGGTTTCACTCACCGGGGCCTTGGGTCTGGCCAGCCCCGGTTTGGCAGGCTTGTTCAGTGGCAGAGCGTGGTCGTTTGCACCTGCCATGACATTGCCGATTTTCGACCGAGGCCGCTTGCAAGCCAACTTGGACATTGCCGAAGCCCGTAAAAATGGGGTGGTGGCAGATTATGAAAAAACCATTCAACAAGCCTTCCGCGAAGTATCCGACCAACTCTCAGCCCGCAGCTCGTTGGAGAGACAGTTGCATGCTGCCGTGCAAAATGAGGCGGCGCAAAGGCGCCGCTTGCTGGTCACGCAAGGCCGGTACAAAGCCGGTTTGATTGCTTTCCCCGAATACCTGGAAGTCGAGCGCGAAAACTTGCAAGCGTTGCAAAATACGGCCCAAGTCCGGCATGCGCAGCTAGAAGCGGCCACGCTTTTGTACAAAGCGCTTGGGGGCGGCGTCGAGCCGGCCACTTCCGTTTCACTAGCCTCACCTTAATCTTTCAGTCATGGTCAATTCTTCTCCCCGCGTTTCCAAAAAAAACACCAACGTCGCTGAACTGACCCAAGCGGCGCTGGCCGATCACCGGGCGGGCAATTTGGACAAGGCTGCCGCCCAGTTTTTGGAAGTGCTCAAGCAGCAGCCCCGTCAATTCGAATCCCTCTATTCGATGGGGGTGATTTCGCATGCAAAAAATCAACCCCAGGAAGCCTTGGCTTACTTGGACCGAGCTGCCAAAGTGCACCCCCGATTCGCTCCAACCTATGTGGCCAGAGCCACCGTTTTGCAGGGCTTGGGTGAGCTAGAAAAAGCCAAAGCCGATTTGGCCCTGGCGCAGCAAGTGCAACAAGTCAAAGAGGGCGTTGCAGCACCTGCTAAGAATTTGTCTGAAACGATTGCGTTGGTCTCTGCACTGTCTGCCAAAGGCGACGTTGAGGGCTCATTGGCTGTCTACCGGCAATACCTTGCCGGTGCCGACGATGGTCAGTTTTACGCCTGCTTCTTCAACATGGGCGTGGCCTTGACGGGAGCAGGCAGGGACGCAGAAGCCGAGGCCTGCTTTAGGCAAGCGGTGACCTTGAAGCCTGATTTTTTGCTGGGCCACATCAGTTTGGGCACCGTGCTCGAGCGCATGGGCAACCCAGAAAAAGCGTTGGCTCATTGGAAGTCAGCCGTGGAAAGTCAGCCCGAAGGCTGGGAATCCAACGTGGCTGAAGCCACCCAGCTTTATAACAACTTGGGTCGTGTGCATGAGATTCTGAAGGAATACGACTTAGCTGAACATTATTTGTCGCTCAGTTTGAAGCTCAACACCGATCAACCCCCCGCTTTGCAGCATTGGATTCATTTAAGACAAAAACAATGCCGTTGGCCGGTTCTTTATGGCTTTAACAAAACAGAAACCGAGCTCATGCAAGGCGCTTCTTCTTTGGCCATGCTGAGTTTGAACGACGAGCCGGCCATTCAATTGAAGGCCGCGCAACGATTTGTCTCTGAGAAAGTCGGCCAATTTCAACGCATGGTGCCTTTCAAGCACCGCTATGGCCATGACAAGTTGCGCATTGGTTATTTGTCTTCAGACTTGTCGACTCACGCGGTTTCTTTGCTGACCGTTGAGTTATTTGAGTCCCACCACCGCGATGAATTTGAAGTTCATGCCTTTTGCTGGAGCAAGGAAGACGGCACGGCTTTCCGCGAACGGGTTCGTTCCGCCTTTGACCATTTTCACAAAGTGGGCGGCCTGAGCGACGAAGAGGTCGCCAAACTCATTGTGGCTCAAGAAATTGATGTGTTGGTCGATCTGCAGGGCATTACCTCAGGCGCACGTCCGAACATCGTGGCCCGAGGTCCGGCGCCGGTCCAAGTGGCTTACTTGGGCTTTGTCGGCAGTTCGGCTTTGCCCTACGTGGACTACGTGGTGGCAGATGCCTTTATTTTCCCCGAGGTACTGAAGCAACATTTCACCGAAGCACCTTTGTACTTGCCCACGCTTTATCAGGTGAGCGACTCACAACGTCGCTTCGGCCCCACACCCACAAGGGAAGCTTTGGGCTTGCCGCAAGATGCTTTTGTGCTTTGTGCCTTCAACAACAACTACAAAATCACCCCCGAGATGTTTGAGAGTTGGATGCGCATTTTGCGTCGCTCGCCCAACAGCATTTTGTGGTTGTTGGAAGACAACGTTTGGAGCAAAGAGAATTTAAAAACCTACGCGCTGGCCCACGGCGTCGCGCCAGAGCGTTTGTATTTTGCCGGCCGCGTTTTGCCGCAAGACTATTTGGCCCGCTTCAGAGCCGCTGATTTGTTCTTGGACACCAGTCCCTACAATGCCGGCACCACCGCCAATGATGCTTTGTGGGCAGGATTGCCTTTGTTGACTTGTCCCGGCAAGACCTATGTCTCCAGAATGGCCGGCAGCTTATTGAACAGCGCTGGGCTGCATGAACTGATTGCCAAAGACTTGGCCGACTATGAGAACATTGCTGTTCGAATGTCGCAACAGCCCTCAGAATTGGCAGCGATTCGCAGCCGCTTGCAAGAAGTCAAAGACGCCGGTGACTTGTTCAATACCGAACGATTCACCCAAGAGTTTGAGCAAGCGCTGAAAGCAATCTTCTAAAAAAAAGAACCGACTCTTTCGAGTCAATTCTTTCTTCCCTCAACAAAGCCCCGGAACCATCAGTTCCGGGGCTTTGTTTTATTTCGCCGACTTGCCAGCGGTCAAGAAGCCCATGGCACTTGGGTCATCCAAGGCCTTGAGTTTGGCGACAGCCGTTTGTGTGGGCGCCTGAGTCGCGGCGCTGGACGGCGCTGCGGCAGAGGTCAGCTGACCATTCGCGTCAAACTGGCTCATCACACTCACCAAACTCGACACCATGGCCGTGTTCGGTCCATCGCTGGCCAAATCAGCAGGATTGGTGGTCGTGGTGTGCTGATCACCCAGCAAACCATGATCCGACAAATCACTTTGGATCGAGCTGTTCATGGCTTGAACCAAGTTGCTCACCGCCGATTGCAAGCCAGCCGCTGGGCGCAATGCCTTCGGTTCGCTGGCGGTCAAGGCAGACAAGGCGCTGGTGCTGATTCCCGTCAACGAGGCGGCGCTGGCATCCGCGGCTGTGGTGACATTCGCGACCGACGTGGCCGGAGCAACCGGTGTGGCCGGGGCCCCCGTTGTCGTCGGCGTGATGCCCGTGGCAGACGCTGCGGCGGTTCGGAACCACACGTCGTCCAAGGCATGGGTTTGACCGTCTGCCGTGGTGAAGGTGGAAGTCAAACCGATCACGTTGCCGTTGTCCAGGGTGCTCGAGGCTTGGGCGTTCAGGTTCAGGCTCACGATGCCCAAGTCACTCAGGCTCTTCAAAGTGCCAGTTCCGTCGGCATTGGTCTGGACCCAAACACCCAACTTCGAGAAGATGGGGTCGGCCGCATCAATGATGCCCGAACCATTCGTGTCGTACTGCGCCAAAGCTTGGAAGCCGTTGAGCGCCGTCGTGCCATTCGGCAGCGAGGTGTCATTACCGAACAGTTGAGCGCCGCTGGTAATTTGACCGTCGCTCGGCAACATCACCAGCAAACCATTGCCAGTCGCGACCCAGCCCGTGCTGACCGTGGTACCAGTCAAATTGAACTGAACGCCCGCCGTGATGCTTTCGGTCAACGGACCGGTGCCGTTCAAGTCCAAGACCAGGGGGGTGTTGTTCTGAGTCAAAGTCAACTGCATCTCTTGAGCATTGGACATGGCGTTGTACTGGGCTTGTGTGAAAGCCGCGGCATTCGTCATGCTGATACCCGCCAATTGAGTGGTGGTCAGTTGCTGTACTTGCCCGTTGGTCAATTCAGTGATTTGCAAGGTTGTCAAAGCACTCAGTTGGGTCGTTGACAAGTTGCTGATCTGGGCGTTAGTCAGAGACATCACTTGACTTGAGGTCAGCGCTTGAAGGTTGTTCGAACTCAATGCATTCAACTGCGAGGTGGTCAAAGCCTTCACTTCGGTCAAGGACAAAGCCATGGCTTGGCTGGTTGTCAACACATTGAGCTGGCTGGTGCTCAAGTTGGCAACTTGACTGGTGGTCAAACCTTGCAATTGGCTTGCGGTCAAGGCCTGCAAGTTGGTCGAGCTCAGATTGTTCAACTGGGCAGTTGAAAGAGCATCAAGTTGCTTGGTCGTCATGGCTGAAATGTCAGTGACGCTCAAAGCCCCCAAATTATCGGTGCTCAAGTTGGCCACTTGGCTGGTCGACAAGCCAACAATTTGTCTTGTTGTCAACGCCCCCAAGTTGGTTGTACCCAAAGCATTGATTTGGTCGGTGCTAAAGGCGTTCAACTGAGTGGTCGACAAGGCCTGGACGTCATCGGTGGTCAACCCCACCAAGCTGGCAGTTAACAAGTTAGTCAACTGGGCTGTTGTCAAAACGGCCACTTGGTTGGCGGCCAAATTAGCCAATGCAGAAGAACTCAAGCTGTGAATTTGCGCCGTGCTCAAGGCCTTGATCATGTTCGCACTCAAGGCTTGCAGGTTGTTCGAATTCAACCCATTCAACTGGCTGCTGGTCAAGCTGGAAACTTGCTTGGTCGTCAAGGCGCTGACTTGGCCGGCTGTCAAGTTATTCAACTGGGCCGTGTTCAGCAAGGGCACTTGAGTGGTGGTGAGCTGAATGATTTCAGCATTGGTTAAGGCCTGCAGATTCGTCGAACTTAAGTTGTTCAACTGGCTGCTGGTGAGGCTGTTCAATTGAGCCACTTTCAGATCAGTGATCTGATCGGTGGTCAAGTTATTCAATTGTGTCGAGGTCAAAGCAGCCACTTGGGCTGTCGTCAGACCAAATTGAATTTGATTGAAAGTCAAAGCCTCCAGATTGTTAGAGCTTAGGCCATTGAGTTGATCAGTGGTCAACGCAGCAACTTGGTTGTAGCTTAAGCTGGCCACTTGATCGGGGTTCAAGTTCCCCAATTGGGCGGTGCTCAAACTGCTGATTTGGGCTGTCGTCAAGAATGGAATCTGGGCAGCATCATTCAAGGCTTCCAAGTTGTTTGAGCTCAAGCCATTCAACTGGGCCGTGCTCAAGGCAACCAGTTGGCTGGTGCTCAGGCTAGACACTTGGTCTGGATTGAGGAAATTCAACTGGGTGGTTGAAAGCCCCCGAATTTGCGCCGTTGTCAAATAGCCCATCTGTGGCGTGTCCAAGAAGGCTTCCAAATTGGAGGAGCTCAAGCCATTGAGTTGGCTGGTGGTCAAGGCTGCAATTTGAACTTGAGTCAAACTGCTGATTTCCGATGAAGTTAGGAAGTTGAGCTGAGTTGTGCTGAGGTTCGCAATTTGATTCGTCGTCAAATTGAGGAACTGATCGGCCGTGTTGAATGCCTGCAAGTTGTTAGAACTCAAGGCGTTCAATTGGGCTGTTGTCAGTGCAACAACATGGGCATCATCCAAATTGAAGAACTGACTGGTGGTCAAGCTGTTCAATTGGCTCGAATTCAATGCCGCCAGTTGATCCGTTGTCAATGAGTTCACATTGCTGTTCAAGGCTTGCAAATTGTTTGAGCTCAACGCATTCAATTGTGAAGTTGTCTGCGCCATGAGCTCAGTGCTGCTCAAGCTGGCCACTTGTTGGGTGGTCAAAAAGTTGAGCTGTGCTGTGTACAAGGCAGCAATTTGGGTGGTTGTCAAATTGGGCAGTTGGGCATCTACCGTCAAAGCCTTCAAATTGGCTGAGCTCAAATTATTCAGTTGTGATGTGGTCAAGGCATCCAACTGCGTGGCATTCAAGCTGGCAATCTGCGCGGTGGTCAAAAGGTTGAGCTGAGCGGAGTTCAAGCTGGCCACTTGGCTGGTCGTCAAGTTAGGCAACTGGGTATCCACTGTCAATGCTTGCAAGTTGGTTGAACCTAAGGCATTGAGCTGTGTAGAAGTGAAAGCTGCAATTTCTGACGCTGACAGGGTATTGAAAACACTGCTGTTCAATCCATTGAGCTGAGAACTCGTCAAAGCTGCGAACTGATCGGTGGTCAAGTTTTGAACCACTTGGTTGGCGTTGAGCAAGTTCAGTTGCGTGGTGCTCAAACCCACAACCTGTGAAGTTGTCAGCTGTTGCACCTCATTTTGACTCAAGGCCTGCAAATTGGTTGATGACAGTGCATTCAATTGCGCAGTCGTCAAGGCCTGCAATTCAGCCGCGTTTAGAGCACCAATTTGAGTAGGTGTCAGCAAATTCAGCGTAGACGATGTCAAGCCAGGAATCTGAGCAGAGCTCAAACCTGGAATTTCGTCGGCCGTCAAAGCTTGTAGATTGGTGGAGCTCAGGGCGTTCAATTGAACGCTGGTCAACGAAACCACATTGGTCACATTCAAGGCACGAACTTGTGTGGTGGTCAAAGCGTTGAGCTGATCAGTCGACAAGCCACCAATTTGAACAGAGGTCAAAGCACCCATCTGGGTGGCCGATAGCGCCCCCAAATTGGTCGAATTCAAGGCATTGAGTTTGGTGGCGCTCAATGCGGCAATATCGTTCCCGGAAAGCGAAACCAGTTGATTCGTGGTCAGTAAATTCAACCGCGAAGTCAACAAGTTGCCCACGGTGCTGCTGGATAGACCTTGCAATTGCAAAGTGGTCAGCGACTGCAAGTTGGCCGAGCCCAATCCATTCAATTGGTCTGAAGTCAGGTTGCCCAGCTGGGCTGAGGTGAGTGCCTGCAGATTGGTTGAGCTCAAGTTAGTAAATTGAGAGGTCGTCAGGGCCCCCAAATCAACTGCCGTCAATGACACCACCTGATTGGTTCCCAACAAATTCAATTGCGAGGTGGTCAAGGTGCTGATTTGCAAGGTCGTCAAAGCGGCCAATTCGCTGCTGGTCAAAGCTTGCAAGTTGGTCGAGCTCAGCTTGCTCAGTTGGTAGGTTGTCAATGCTGGAATCTGAGTCGATGTCAGTACTGTCAACTGGTTGGTGCCCAGGGCGCCCAACTGGGTGCTGTTCAAGGTGCTCACTTGGGCCGTGGTCAAACTCACGATCTGACTGGTTCCCAAGGCTTGAAGATTGGTCGAACTCAGGTTGTTCAGCTGGGCTGAAGTCAGGTTTGTTAACTCGGCCGTCGTCAGCGCCACGACTTGGTCCGTCGTCAAGTAGTTCAACTCGGTGCTGCTCAAATTGATGATTTGGCTGTTACTGAGCGCTTGTATTTGCAACGTGGTCAGCGCTTGCAATGCACTTGAATTCAGTGCGTTCAAGGTCGCGGTGCTGATACTGGCGACTTGACCGCTGGTCAGCGCCTTCAAGTTGGTCGAGCTCAAGTTGTTAACTTGCGCACTGGACAGGGCGCCGATCGCTGTGTTTGACAGGGCAGTGACTTGGCCAGTGCCCAAGAAATTCAACTGGGCGCTCGACAGAATGGACACTTCATTACCGCTCAGGCCATTGAGTTGGCTGGAGGTCAGGGCCTGCAGGTTGGTCGAGCTCAGCGCATTGAATTGATCTGAGGACAGTGCATTCAAATCTGCTACCGTCAACTTGGTGACCTGGTTGGTACCCAAGTAATTCAATTGAGCAGAGTTCAAGCCTTGAACTTGGCTCAAGTTGAGGGCTTGAATTTGGCTGCTGGTCAGGGCTTGCAGGTTGGTTGAGCTCAAATTATTGAGCTGATCCACCAACAATTTTGGAATGTCTGCGGTCGTCACTGCTGCTATTTGACTGGTGGTCAAATAATTGAGCTGCGCGCTGTTAAGCATGGGCACTTGAGTCAGAGTTAAATTCTGAATCTCGCCGGTGGTCAATGCCTGCAAATTGCTGGAACTGAGGTTGTTCAATTGAGCATAGGTCAATGAGCCAATTTCCGCAGAGTTTAGTGACGCCAGCTGTGAGGTGGTTAGTAAATTCAGCTGACTCGGTGTGAGCGCTGAAATTTGAGTCGGCGTCAACTGTTGAACTTGCTGCGTGGTCAAGGTCTGCAAGTTGCTGGAAGTCAAGCCGTTCAATGCAGGGCTGCCCAGCACATCCAATTGGATAGAGGTCAAATTGGTGAGCTGGCTGGTGGTCAATTGGTTCAATTGAGTACTCGACAAGCCATAAATTTGACTGGTCGTTAGCTCTTGAACTTCTGCGCTGGTCAGTGCTTGTAAGTTATTAGAGCTCAGGGCGTTGAGCTGTGTCACCGTCATGCCAACGACCTGAGCAGAGGTCAAATTGGTCATTTGGCTGGTGTTCAAAAAGCCCAACTGCGTGCTGTTCAACGCCGACACTTGGATTGGGTTCAGCTGTTGAATTTCAGTGCTGGTCAATGCCTGCAAATTGGTCGAGCTCAAGCTGTTGAGCTGTGAGCTGGTGAGCGCAGGCACTTCAGCTGAGCTCAAGTTGACCATTTGATTGGTCGTCAATAAATTCAATTGCGCGCTGCTGAGCTTGGCCAATTGAGTGGTGCTCAATTGCTGCAACTGAGCGGTTGTCAAAGCTTGTAAGTTGGTAGAACTCAGGCTGTTCAATTGCGAGCTGGTCAAGGCAGGCACTTCTGCTGAGCTCAAATTCACAATTTGGCTGGTTGTCAGTAAGTTGAGTTGCGTACTGTTCAGCTGGGCAAATTGGCCTGTTCCCAACTGCTGAAGTTGAGTGGTGGTCAAGGCTTGCAGGTTGTTGGAGCTCAGGTTGTTGAGCTGTGTCACGCTGAGGCCAGCCACATCGGCGGAGGTCAACTGAACCACTTGGCTGGTGGTCAAGAGGTTCAATTGTGAAGTCGTCAATGACGAGGTCTGCGCCGCTGTCAAGGTCTGAATTTGGCTGGAGGTCAGAGCTTGCAAATTGCCAGAGCTCAGTTTGTTCAGCTGAGCGCTACTGAGCGCTTGCAGTTGGTTGCTTTGCAACTGGGTCACATTGGCGGTCGTCAACGCGGCCAAACTGGTGCTGGTCAGGCCCTGGACCAGGTTCGTGGTCAAGGCCTGAATTTGAGAGGAGCTCAGGGCATTGAGGTTGGCAGTGCCGAGGGCATTGAGTTGTCCAATGCTCAGTGTGTCTAATTGAGTGGTCGAAAGGGCAACTACATCGGCAGTGTTCAGTCCAATCAAGCTGGCACTTGCTAAAGAGGGCAATTGATTGGTGGTCAAGGCATGAACTTGATCGGTCGTCAAATTACCCAAAGTGGCTGAGCTTAAACCTTGAATCTGGGCTGTCGCCAATTGCTGAATTTGACCTGTGGTCAATGCCTGGAGATTGCTAGAGCTCAAAGCATTCAGCTGGGAGCTGCTCAGGGCATTGAGCTCTGAAGAGTTTAGGTTGGTCAGTTGGTTGGTACCCAAAAGATTCAGTTGCGCAGTCGCAAGGGCCGCGATTTGGCCAGTGGTCAACTGAGCAACTTGGTCCGTGGTCAACGATTGCAAGTTGCTCGAAGTCAAGGCATTAAGTTGGGCGCTGGTCAGCGCACCCAACTCTGAAGAATTCAGTTTCGTCAGTTGGCTGGTGGTCAATAGATTCAGTTGCGCACTGGTCAACGATGAAACCTGATTGAGCGCGAGAGCCTGAATTTGACTGCTGGTCAAGGCTTGCAAGTTATTGGAGGTCAACTTGTTCAGTTGACTACTTGTTAAGGCTTGAATTTGGCTGCTGGTCAATACAGCAATATCGGCTGTATTGATGGCGGACAAGTTGCTGCTTGTCAGACCTTGCAGTTGGCTGCTGTTGAGAGCAACAGTTTGGGCAGTGGTGAGCGCCTTTAGGTCAGCGGAAACCAAACCACTCAATTGACTGGTGCTAAGAGCCTGGATTTGAGTCGTTGTCAAGGCGACCGTTTGGGCAGTGCTTAAACCCAAAAGCGTCGAGGTGCTCAAATTGTTGAGTTGGGTACCGGTCAGTTGGGTGATCTCAGACGTGCTGAAATTCGCCAAGGCACTCGACGTCAAGGCCGTCAATTGGTCATTGGTAATGGCTTGTAATTGCGTTGAGGTCAATGCCTGCAGGTTGTTAGAGCTGAGCGCGTTCAGTTGCGTACTGGTCAAGGTTTTGACTTGATTTGGGCTCAACTGCGCAATCTGAGCCGTTCTCAATGCATTAAGTTGAGCGGTGGTCAAGTTGGTCAAAACACCGTTACTTAAGCCTTGCAGTTGAGCGCTGGTCAATGCTTGCCAATTGGCTGAGCTCAAATTGTTGACTTGATCGCTAGAAAGCGCGGTCAATTGAGACAAGCTCAGGACCGCGGCATCTGCCGTTGACAAGGCGTTCAGTGTTGAACTGGTCATGGCTGCCAGTTGGCCCGAGGACAAACCAGCTATTTGAGAGGTTGTCAAGGCATTCAAAACACCAGAACCCAATGTGTTGAGTTCGGTTGAGGTCAAGGCTGCCAAGTTGGTCGAACTGATGGCTTTGATTTGAGCAGAGGACAAGCCTGCCAATGCAGAAGTCGTCAAGTTGGCCAATTGAGGGCCACTCAAAGCCGCGATTTGGCTGCTGGTCAAATTGCCTAATTGAGTACTCGATAAATTGCTGATTTCCAGTGTGGTCAAGCTGGCCAGCTGTACCGAGTTCAATGCTTGCAAATTGGTCGAACTCAACGCATTGAGTTGTGTGCTGGTCAGGGCCTTCAGTTCGTTGGCGCTCAAGTTGGTCATTTGACCGGTGGTCAGTAAATTGAGTTGAGCGGTGCTGAGGTTCACCAATTGGGTGGTTGCTAAACCCTGCAATTGGGTGCTGGTCAAGGCCCTGAGGTTGTTCGAGCTCAAGGCGTTGAGTTGTGAGCTGGTGAGGCCGTTCAGCTGGCTCACGGTCAAAGCGGCCGCATCGGTGGTGCTGAAATTGCTGAAGGTGCTGCTTGTCAAACCTGCCAATTGCTTGGCAGTCAGGGCCGCCGTTTGCGCAGTCGTTAAGGCGCCAAAATCACTGGTGCTCAAGGCATTGAGCTGATCGGTGGTCAGCGCGGTGATGTTGTTCACACTGATGGCTTGAACCCCAGCTGTCGTCAAACCGACCAAGTTGCCAGTGGCGAGCGCTGCCAATTGGCTGCCCGACAAGCTGGCAATTTGGTTTGTGTAAAGCGTTTTGATCTGCCCGCTGGCCAAGTTGCTCAACTGCGTAGTGGTGAAACCGGCCAACTCAGTCCCTGTCAACGCATGGAGGTTATTCGAGACCATGGCGTTCAGTTGCGTGGATGTCAACGAAGCGATTTCGACGGGTGTCAAAGCAGCGACTTGGCCGGTGGTCAGCAAGTTCAACTGGGTGGTGCTCAAATTCACCACCTGTGTGGTGGTCAGACCCTGAACTTGCTTGACGCTCAAGGCTTGCAAGTTGTTGGAGCTCAACGTATTGAGTTGATCGGTGCTGAGCGCGGCCACCGTTGAAACGGATAGCGCTGCGGTGTCGGTCGTGGTCAGGGCTTTGAGGGTGGTGCTGGTCAGCCCCACCATTTGGGCCGCACTCAATCCGGCTGCCTGCGTGGTAGTCAATGCCGCCAAGTTTGAGGTGCTCAAAGCATTCAATTGGTCCGAGGTCAGAGAGACCAAGTTGGCCACGCTGATGGCTTGAATATCAGCAGTGTTTAGGCCCGCCAAATTAACGGTGGCCAAAGCGGCCAATTGGGCACCGCTCAAAGTAGCGACTTGGCTCGTGGTTAGGAGGCCAATTTGGGGACTGGAGAGTTTGTTCAATTGGGCCGTGGTCAAGCTGTGCAACTCTGAACCTGTCAAGGCTTGCAAGTTGTTTGAGCTCAAGGCGTTCAGCTGGTCTGTGGTCAAAGAGGCCACTTCAGTCCCACTCAGGGCCATGATTTGGGCCGTTGTCAGTGTTTTTAACTGGTTGGTGGCCAAGTTCGCCACTTGACTGGTTGTCAAACTTTGCAGTTGCTTGTTACCAAGAGCCTGTAAGTTGTTGGAGCTCAAGGCATTCAGTTGGTCGCTGCCCAAGGCGGCTACTTGGCTGGCACTCAAAGAGGCCATATTGGCAGTGGTCAAGGCGTTCAAGTTGGCCGTGCTCAAAGCCGACAATTGGCCTACTGTCAAAGCCAATGCTTGAGCGCTGGTGAGGGCATTAACAGCACCTGTGCTCAAGCCGTTCAACTGAGCTGAGGTGAGCGGTTGCACAAAGCTGACACCCATGGCCACTTGGTCGGCAGTTCCCAAGCCAGTCAAATTGGCGGTGGCAATGGAGGATAACTGGGTGGCAGACAGTGCAGCCAATTGGTTTGTCAACAGCGCTTGGAGTTGGGTGGTAGACAGTGCAGCCACTTGAGCCGTTGTTAGGCTTTGCAGTTCGGACCCACTCAGTGCTTGTAGGTGGGTTGAATCCAGAGCGTTCAGGTTGGCGGTGGTTAACGCCTTCACTTCAGCGGCCGTCAATTGAGAAATTTGGCCTGTGCCCAACAAATTGAGTTGGACAGAAGTCAAGTTGGCCACTTGGTTGGTCGTGAGCCCCTGCAATTGCGTCACTTTAAGGGCTTGCAGGTTGTTGGAGCTCAGGTTGTTGAGCTGGCTGGTGCTTAACGCAGCAATCTGGGCCACCGTCATGCCCGCGGCAGCCGCGGTGGACAAGGCGTTCAAGGTGCTGCTGTTCAATCCACTCAATTGGGCTGGGGTCAATCCAACGATTTGCGATGAAGTGAGGGCCCCCAAGTTGCCTGTGCTCAACGCATTGAGCTCGGTCGTGGTGAGCTGCGCCAAGTTATTGGCGCTGATGGATTGCACACCGGCGGTGGTCAGACCATTTAGGTTGGCAGTGGCCAAGGCGGCCAATTGAGAACCCGAGAGGGCAGCCACTTGGCTAGTCGTCAAGGTGGCCAATTGAGCACTGTTCAAGTTGAGCAGTTGTACCGTGGTCAATTTGCCCAGTTCCCCAGCTGTCAGCGCTTTGAGGTTGTTTGAGCTCAAGGCATTCAACTGGCTGGTGGTCAGGGCGCTGATTTCAGTGCCGCTCAAACCAGTTATTTGGCCAGTTCCGAGTAAATTCAACTGTGAAGTGGACAAGTTGGCGATTTGTGAAGTCGACAAACCTTGTAACTGAGCAGCGCTTAAAACCTGTAGATTGTTGGAGGTCAAGGCATTGAGCTGGGCCGATGTCAAGTTGGACAACTCAGCGGGCGTCAGTGCAGTCGCTTGGAGCGTCGTCAGTGTGTTCAACTGGCTGGTGCTGAGGTTGCTGATCTGCGCATTGGACAAACCTTGCAATTGCTTGGCATTCAAAGCTTGCAAGTTGTTTGAGCTCAAACCGTTGAGCTGAACGCTCGTGAGGGCGCCCAATTGGCTCACACTTAGGGTGGCTGCATCAGCAGTCGACAAAGCGTTCAAAGTCGTGCTGGTCAGACCTGGCAGTTGGCTGGCGCTCAAAGAGGCCGCTTGGCTGGTGGTGAGGGCGCCCAAATTGACAGAGCTCAGGGCATTCAATTGGGCTGTGGTGAGCGAGGCGATGTTGCCCGCTGGAATGGCTTGAATGTCAGCGGTGCTCAATCCCACCAAATTGGCGGTGGCCAATGCGGCCAATTGGATGCCCGACAAGGCCGCCACTTGATTGGTGTTCAAAAGGCTGATTTGGCTGCTGTTCAAGTTGGCCAATT
>Ga0208874_1000412_pt1 | contig 15556 bp, 14 predicted proteins | sample CryBogCBH10Oct08_FD_184604 | JGI IMG/M metagenome (GOLD analysis project Ga0208874, IMG submission 184604) | Freshwater microbial communities from Crystal Bog, Wisconsin, USA - CBH10Oct08 (SPAdes) (version 2) | ecosystem: Environmental > Aquatic > Freshwater > Lake | place: Crystal Bog... | reverse complement strand
TGGGCATCATCAACCCCAGCGAAATGAGCACGGCCGCCTCGATTGAGATGGTGGTTTGGACGGCAGTAGGGGGCCGAGCCACCCTGATTGGCCCCATCTTGGGCGCCTTCTTGGTCAACGGCGTGAAGAGTTGGCTGACCGTGGTGGCCCCTGAATTTTGGTTGTATTTCTTGGGCGCTTTGTTCATTGGTGTGACCCTGTTTTTGCCCACTGGTGTGGTGGGCTTAATCAAGAAACTAAAGAAACTGCGCGGGGAGGGCCAACCATGAGCGTGGTGACCAACGACGAAGGCGTGAATGTCGATCACGGCCGCATCCTTTATTTGGAAGACGTGAACGTGAGTTTTGATGGTTTTAAAGCCATCAACAACCTGTCGCTGGACATTGCGCCCGGGGAGTTGCGTTGCATCATTGGCCCCAACGGTGCCGGCAAAACCACGATGATGGACATCATCACCGGCAAAACCAAGCCCGATTCGGGCACGGTTTTCTTTGGCAGCACAATTGACTTGCTGCGCTACCGCGAGGCTGAAATTGCCCAGTTGGGCATAGGCCGTAAGTTCCAGAAACCCACCGTGTTTGAGAACCTCACGGTGTTCGAAAATCTGGAGCTGGCCTTGAAGACCGACAAAGGTTTTCGCGCTTCGATGTTCTTCAAATTGAACTCCGAGCAAACCGATCGTTTGGCCGAGGTCTTGCACACCATTCACTTGGCCGAGCAGGTCACGCGGCAAGCAGGCAACCTGAGTCATGGTCAAAAGCAATGGCTAGAAATTGGCATGTTGTTGGTGCAAGAACCCAAGTTGTTGTTGCTTGACGAACCGGTGGCGGGCATGACCGACGAGGAAACGGCGCGCACAGCCGAATTGTTTTTATCGCTGAAAGGCAAGCACTCCCTGATGGTGGTGGAACACGACATGGGCTTCATCAAAACCATTTCTGAGATCGTGACGGTGCTCTGCGATGGCTCGGTGCTGGCGCAAGGCACGCTGGATCAGGTGCAAGCCGATGAGCGCGTGATTGAGGTTTATTTGGGTCGCTGATTGGCCGCCAAACGCTATGCTCACAGTTCAAAACATCCATCAATATTACGGCGGTTCCAACATCTTGCGCGACGTGAGTCTGCAAGCGCCCTTGGGCCAAGTGACGGTGCTCTTGGGACGCAACGGCGTCGGTAAGACCACCTTGCTCAAATGCCTGATGGGCTTGGTGCCCATCCGCAGTGGGCACATTCAGTTGGATGGCCAACCGATAGAGAAGTTCACGCCCTATGAACGGGCCAAGGCAGGCATTGGTTATGTGCCTCAAGGGCGTGAAATATTTGCCCGCTTGACGGTGGAAGAAAACCTGCGCATGGGCTTGGCCACCCAGTCTGGCCGCACCCCGATTCCCGCTGAGTTGTTTGAACTTTTCCCGATTCTGCAGCAGATGAAACACCGCCGCGGGGGTGATTTGTCGGGGGGGCAACAGCAACAACTGGCGATTGCCCGGGCCCTCGCCGCAGGCCCTAAATTGCTGATCTTGGACGAGCCCACCGAAGGCATTCAGCCCAGCATCATCAAAGACATTGGCCGCGTGATCCGCATGTTGGCGGACCGGGGCGACATGGCCATTTTGCTGTGTGAACAATATTACGATTTTGCAGAAGCCTTGGCCGATCACTATTGTGTGATGGAACGCGGTGAAGTGATTGCCAGCGGACCGGGCAGCGACATGCCAAGCAAGGGCATTCGCCAATTGGTGGCGATTTAACCCTGACTTTTAACCGAAGTCGACCACCACCGTTTCACTTCACATCGCCCAAATGCGCGGCGTGTTGTCGCTCAATTGGTGACCAACGCCCCACAGGTCTTGGCGCCATTGCAACCAAACGGCTTTCAAAGTTTGCATCACGGGTTCCACTTGCGGCCCCAAGACGCGCAACACCACCACTTGGTCGTTCGGACAGGTAACCCCTGTCAAGGCAGCCAAAGGCATTTGCGCACTGATTTCACGGGCGCTGTTTAGGGCCAGTTCGACCCCTTTGTGCTGCTTGAGGTCGGCGCCACGCAACCAAAAGAGCGTGCCCACACAACGCATGCCGTCCAACCCCAGGCGGCTCTGCAGCCAACGTTGATCAAGGGCGGTATTGGCCGATAAGCACCCGCGCTCCAGCCAAACCCCAGGCACTTCCAGGTGTTGCCACAGGCTGCCGGCTTCAAACGGCTGATTCGCGTGCGGCAAACCGAGGGCGGTCACGTCCCAACCCATGATCTGTGCTGTGGGCGCCAATTGGGCGCGCACTTCGTTGCGCCCACGGCAGGCGTTGTAGGCGATGGCCTCCAGGGGCAGCCATTCAAGGCGGCCTTCGTTGGCTACTTTCAAAGTTGTTTTTTGGACCGCTTCGGCGTCAGCAGAACGGTAAAAACGCGTCGCGCCGGGCGTGGTAATGAGGCCGTGAGCACCGGGCTCAACATGGACATTAAGTTCTAGGGTGTCTCCGCCCACAAGCCCACTCGGGGGGTGCACCATGACGTTATGGCAAATGGCAGGGCCTTCAGGATAAAGGCTTTGCAAGATGCGCAGCGGCCCTTGGTGCAGGTAGCGGGCCACGGTTTGACGCCCTGCTTGATTGAGTGAGTAGCGCAGATCCAGTTGCGCGTGCCAAGACATGAAAAAAATTTCCCATTAAAAAAGGCATTTGGGAACGAGTCCCAAATGCCTTGTGCCCTAAAAAAAGGGGTGATTAGAAATTGTGACGAATACCCACGCCGTAGCTGTCGCCAGTCGCGTAAGTGGTGATCTTATCGTTCATGTAGTTGGCATAAACGTCGGTGCGAGCCGACAGTTTGTAGTCATAGCCAATGGTGGCGGTTTGACGGGTCTTGCCTGCATCGACCTTGGTGCTGGCGTAGTCGGCCATGATGCTGCCGCCGCCCGCAGGGATGGAAGCGCCCACGGAGTTGGTTTTGGTCGAAATGGACGAACCGCTGGCCTTGGCAGAACCGGTGGTGGCGTAAAACTTGACCACGGACAAGTCGTAAGAGCCGCCGATCATCCAGTCGTTTTTGGTCACGCTGTAAGCGGTGCTGGTGACAGGGTTAGGCAATTGGTCTTGTTCAACAAAACCAGTCAAAGCCAAGGGGCCGGCGAAGTACAAGAAGTTACCACCGATGTTGCTCTTGCTTTGACCGGCAATACCGCCGATTTGGTAGTGCAAGTTGGCCGACAAGCCACCGAAGTTGGGGGTGGAGTAAATGACTTCGTTGTTCCAACCAGTGTCAGAAGGCGAAGTGGCCGACCAGCCGGTGCCGTTGAACAAAGGCACGTTGGCGTGCAATACCAAAGGTGAGTAGGTGAAAGAATCGCCGAAGGGATTGAAAATCACCGTGGGCAAGAAGTTGGGCGCCAAACCGCGGCCCAACAACACCGTACCGAAACCACCGCTCAAGGACACGTTGGCGTCGCGTGAGAACAAGGTATCACCGGGAATTCCACGGCCCGATGCGCCATTGGCGTTGTTGAAAAAGCCGTCCAAAGCAAAGCTGGCCTTCAAGCCACCGCCCAAGTCTTCAGTGCCTGCAAAACCAATCCAAGGGGTGGTCATGCCACCGCTAACCGATTGGGTCGCAGCCGCTTTGTCACCTGCCATGCGAATGGAGGCAACGCCTTCGTCCATCGTGCCTTGGACTTTCACCGAGGACTGGGCTTGCGCCAAGCAGGCCATGCTGGCCAAGGTGATCGCGGTCAAAAGTTGCTTTTTCATATTTACTTACTCCTGGTTAAAAAAACGAACACAACAAAAAATCAATTCGACTCATTGGGCGTTGGAGCCCCGATGGGCCCAGGCGGTGGTGTGCCGCTCCACCCAGCTGAACAATTCATACATGACCATGGCCATGGCCCCCACCACCACCAAACCGGCAAAGGCCAAGCCCATTTGCATGGAGGAGCCCGCCGAGATCAGCAGGTAGCCAATGCCTTCGTTGGCCGCGGTCATTTCAGACACGGTGGTGCCCACAAAGGCGAGCGTGATGGCCACTTTGAGAGAACCATAAAAATAGGGCAATGAGCGGGGCAACCCCACTTTGACGAGCACGTCCCAACGCTTGGCACCGAGCACGCGCAGCACATCTTCGAGTTCGGGCTCCAGCGTGGCGAGTCCGGTGGCAATGTTCACCATGATGGGAAAGAAGCTGATCAGAAACGCCGTCAGAATGGCTGGGCCCGCGCCAATGCCAAACCAAACCACCAAGATCGGCACAAAAGCCGCCTTTGGCAGCGCGTTGAAGGCCGTCATCAAGGGGTAAACAGCGGCGTAGGCCAAACGGGAGCTGCCAATCACAAAACCCAGCAAAACGCCGACCACAATCGCCAGGCCAAAGCCACTCATCGTCACCCAAAAGGTGCGCCAAGCATGGCCGGCAATGATGCCTTTGAATTCATTGAGTTGTTCGGCGATGCGCAAGGGGCTTGGGAAAATGAATTCGGACACATTCAAGCCCGTGCACAACACTTGCCACAAGACAATCACCGCGATGAGCAGCACCCATGGGGCGCATTTTTCTAAGGTTTTGGCGTTCATGTTTAAACCTTTAAGCCGCTGGCTTTCTCACGGCGCCAATGTGTTCGCGCAACTCGAACACCAAATCGCCAAACGCTTTGGAATAGGTGAGTTCCAGCTCACGTGGCCTTGGCAGATCAATGTCGCGTTTCACCACAAATCGACCAGGGCTTTTGCTCATCACATATACCGTGTCGGCCAAAAAAACAGATTCGCGCAAATCGTGCGTGACCAAAATCACGTTGAACTGTTGCTCGGCCTGCAAGTCACGCAAAATGCACCAGAGCTCCTCGCGGGTAAAGGCGTCCAAAGCGCCAAAAGGTTCGTCGAGCAAGAGCATATGTGGCTCATGAATCAAGGCCCGGCAAATGCTGGCGCGTTGTTGCATGCCGCCAGAAAGCTGCCATGGGAACTTGTCCTCGTAACCGGCCAAGCCCACTTTTTGCAGCAAGGCGCGGGCACGTGCTTCAAATTCAGGGCGTTTCTTTTTGAACTGGCCGCGGTAAGGCTCTACGATTTCCAGCGGCAACAACACATTCTCGACGGTGGTGCGCCAAGGCAACAAAGACGGTGCTTGAAAGGCCATGCCCGAAATTTTTAGGGGGCCGGTGACGGCTTGGCCATCGATGCGGATACTGCCCTTGGAGGGCATTTTCAAACCCGTGGTCAACTTCATGAAGGTCGATTTGCCGCAGCCTGACGGCCCCACGATGGCGATGAATTCGCCCCGTTGGACTTGCAGATCGATGCCCTCGACCGCATAGTGGCCTTGGGCCAGCAGCTCGTGGTTGTAGGCCAGCCAAACGTCTTTGAATTCAACGAATGGCGCTTTCATGGCGTCACTCATTTTTTAGGCAGAACGTCCAGCTCTTTGGCCGTGGGCAGGTAAGCCGCGCTCCACAACACATCGGGATTGACGCGGGACTTGGTGGCGAAGGCGTCCGACACTTGTGAGGCCATCAAAGACAAACGACCCGGGTTCAGTTGGCCAAAGCCCTCAGCGCGGGCGTCGGGGCTGTTGACCACGGTGTCAATGGCCAATTTGAGTCGACGGGTTTCCAGGTCGGTGTTGACGATGCCGTCGCGTTCCTTCACAAAAGCCACGGCAGCGCTGGGGTTGGCAATGACTTCCTTGGCCCCTTTGGTGAAAGCCTTCAGGAAGGCTTTCACCGCGGCGGGGTTTTCTTTTAGCAATTTGGGTGAGGCGATGATGACGTTGCCATACAACTTCACGCCATGGCTGGCATAGGGCAGGATGGTCACGTCCTCCGCCTTGATGCCGCGGGCTTCCAGGTTCAACAGCGAGGTGAAGGTGAAGCCGGTGATGGCGTCCACGTCACCGCGGACCAACATGGTTTCGCGCAAGGGCGGGTCCATCGTGGTCCATTGCACGCTGTTCACATTGTTGGCTTTGGCAAAAATGGGGAAGGCACGGCGACCGGCGTCAAACACCGGCGCCCCCAGTTTTTTGCCACTCAGGTCGGCGGTCGACTGGATGCCTGATTTTTTCAAGGCCATGACCGAAGCGGGGGTGTTGTTGTAGACCACCATGACCGCCACAGGCTTGTTGGGCACGTCGGGGTTGTTGGCCCAGAATTCCATCAAGGCCGCCAAATCGGCAAAGCCCATGTCGTAGTTACCGGTGGCCACGCGTTGCACGGCGACCCCCGATCCGTTGCCCGCATCGATCGTGACGTCGAGGTTGGCGTCTTTGAAATAGCCTTTGGCCGTGGGCAACAAGAAAAAAGCCGAAGGGCCTTCAAAGCGCCAGTCGAGTTGGAATTTGATCGGGGTGGGTGCACTGCTCTGCGCCAAGGCGGTCTGGGTTAACAGCGGCACAGTCAAAGCAGCCACGCTGCAACCAAGGGCCAAGACGAGGGAACGACGAACATTCATAGCAACAAAATCCAAAAGTTGTATCTTTGCGGAAGCAAGAAAAATGCCTGTATTTTAGGCTCGCTTGCGCCTATTTGGTGCATCTGTCCCCCGGTTTAAGGGGCTTCCTGGTGCCAAAGGGGCAAAATATGCACCAAAACTGTATATAAGGTTAAGGAATGGGTCAAGCTGTAACGGCATGAAGGGGGTGATTGCCCCTTCATTCCTTTCACTTTTGTTGCGTTTTTGCACATGAAGCGAGTCCGTAAAAACTGTATACAATTTTTTCCAAATGATTTTACTTTTGGGGTTCCAATGGGATTGAGCACTCATGTTTTAGACACCATGCATGGCACCCCAGCCGCTGGCATGTGGGTTTCGTTGCTCACCACCGAGCAAGACGCCGCGACGCTGGTGAGGCGTTTCCAATTGAACGCCGACGGCCGCTCAGAGGCACCGCTTTACGACAATGCCAGCCTCCAAGTCGGGACTTATCGCTTGGTCTTTGAAGTCGCCGATTATTTTGAAAAGCAGGGCGTCGACTTGCCACAGCCCCCTTTTTTGAATCGTGTCAGCCTGGACTTTGGCGTCGCCCATGCCGACCAGCATTACCACGTGCCCTTGTTGGTCAGCCCTTGGAGTTACTCCACCTACCGGGGCTCTTGATCCCGCTTCCTCGAACTTGGCTCGATTCTTGAATGCATAACTTTGCACCGCAGGGTGACATGAATTTGGAGTAAGTGGTGGAGAGTTACTTTCTCGATTGGGGCAATTTGCTTTTGCGGTGGGTCCATGTGATCACGGCGATTGCCTGGGTGGGGTCGTCCTTTTATTTTGTGTTTTTGGACAGCAGCCTGACCCCACCGCAAGACCCTGAACTCAAAAAACAAGGGGTCAGTGGCGAGTTGTGGGCCGTGCATGGCGGGGGCTTTTATCACCCGGTCAAGTTCGCGGTCCGCCCGCCGGAATTGCCCCAACACCTGCATTGGTTTTTTTGGGAAAGCTACAGCACCTGGCTCAGTGGTTTTGCCCTGTTCACCCTGACCTACCTTTGGCAAGCGGGCACTTATTTGGTCGACAAGTCCTTGGTCAACTGGCCGCCTGCACAGGCGGTGGTGGTGGCCTTGGGCTTTTTGGTGGTGTTTTGGTTGTTGTACGACACGGTCTGCCGCGTCTTTGGTCAGCGTGAAAAGGGTGACGCCATCGTCGGCGCTTTGGTGTTGGGTTTGGTCTGCGTGGCGTCTTATTGGGCCTGCCACTGGTTTGCCGGACGTGCCGCCTTTTTGTTGGTCGGCGCCATGATTGCCACCAGCATGAGCGCCAACGTGTTCTTCTGGATCATTCCAGGGCAAAAAACCGTGGTGAAATCGATTCGGGAAGGTCAACCCGTTGACCCGATTCACGGCATTCGTGGCAAACAGCGCAGCGTCCACAACACCTACTTCACGCTGCCGGTCCTATTTGCCATGCTGTCCAACCACTACAGCTTCACCTATAACCAGCCGCACAACTGGCTCGTGTTGATCGGCATGATGTTCGCAGGCGCGGCCATTCGCCAGTTCTTTGTCATGCGACACGGTTATTTGCTGGGCAAACACCGCCACCCCTGGCCCTACGCCGCCGTTGGCGTGGCGGTGATTTTGGCGATGATTTGGGCCTTGCGGCCTGCTCCCACTGCGGTCAATGGATCGGAAGCGACCCCGGTCACCTTGGACCAAGTTCGCCCCGTCATTCAATCGCGTTGCCTCAGCTGCCATGGCCCGGTTGTGCAAATGAAAAACCTGCGCTTTGATTCGGATGAGGCGATTGAGAGTAACGCCGCCAATATCTACCAACAGGTGGTGGTGAGCCAGGCCATGCCCATGAACAATGCAACGGGCATCACACCGCCAGAGCGCGCCCTGTTGGGGGCTTGGTTCAAGAGCCGCCAAGTCGTTCCTGACGCCCCTAGCACCACTAACGCCCCACTCAAACAGTCTCCTCATCAAACGCCGAACCCCGACGTTGGCGGACCCAAGTGACCCCAGTGACCCCAGTGACACCCTCTCACCCACGTCCCGCTCGCCTGGAACTCAAGGGCATCACCAAACGCTACCCGGCGGTGGTGGCGAACAACCAGGTGTCGCTGAAGGTCATGCCGGGTGAAATTCACGCCATCTTGGGCGAGAACGGCGCTGGCAAATCCACCTTGATGAAAATCATCTACGGCGCGGTCAAGCCCGATGCGGGTGAAATTTGGGTGGATGGGGAGCCCTTGCCGGTTCGAAATCCCCAAGAGGCGCGGGCTGCTGGCATCAGCATGGTGTTTCAACACTTCAGCCTCTTCAACACCCTGAGCGTGGCTGAGAATGTGTGGCTCGGCTTAAGCCGGCAATTGAGCTTGCCTGAAGTCACGACGCGCATCACGCAAAAGGCCGCCGATTACGGCTTGGACATCGACCCTTTGCGGCCGGTGCACAGCCTCAGCGTGGGCGAGATGCAGCGGGTTGAAATCATCCGTGCCTTGTTGAGTGAACCCAAAATTTTGATTCTTGACGAGCCCACCTCGGTCCTGACACCGCAGGCTGTCGAAAAGTTGTTTACGGTGCTGCGTCGCTTGGCCGCTGAGGGCTGCAGCATTTTGTACATCAGCCACAAGCTGCACGAAATCCGCGCCTTGTGCACCGCCTGCACCGTGCTGCGGGCCGGCGAGGTGACGGGCCAAATTGACCCCAGCAGCGCGAGCAATGCCGCCTTGTCCCAGTTGATGATTGGCGCTGAACCCCCCGCCTTACCCCCACGCCAAGGTCAGGCGGGTGAGCCGGTTTTGAGCATCAATGGCTTGAGCCTGAAATCAGAGCAGGCTTTTGGCACCGATCTGCAGGCCATTTCCTTCACGGTGCGTGCTGGCGAGGTGTTGGGCATTGCGGGCGTATCGGGCAATGGCCAACAAGAGCTGATGTTCGCCTTGTCTGGTGAAGACCCGCGTGCAACAACGGGCATGGTGGTGCTGAGCGGCCAAGACTTGTCGGGCTTGGGCCCGGTCGAGCGAAGGCGCTTGGGACTGCACTTTGTGCCCGAAGAGCGCTTGGGTCGCGGCGCGGTGCCCAACGAATCGTTGGCCAACAACCTGCTCTTGACGCGCCAAGAAGCCGTTCAGACCTTGCCTTGGGTGGGTGGCTGGATTCGGGTTCCCTCTTTGCGGCAACAGGCCGCTGACATCATTCAGCGGTTCAAGGTCAAAGCGGGCGGCCCGAGCGCGCTGGCGCGCTCTTTGTCGGGGGGAAATTTGCAAAAATTTCTGGTCGGTCGTGAGATTTCGGCCCGCCCCAAACTCTTGATCATTTCCCAGCCGACCTGGGGCGTCGACGTGGGCGCTGCGGCCCTCATTCGATCAGAAATCTTGGCCCTTCGCGATGCGGGCTGTGCCGTCTTGGTGGTCAGTGAAGAGTTGGACGAGTTGTTTGAAATCAGCGATCAAATGCACGTCATCGCGCAAGGTCGTTTGTCGCCTGCCCGGGTGACCTCAGAGGCGTCTGTCGCTCAAATTGGCGAATGGATGAGCGGCCTTTGGCACGCCGCGGGTCCAGCGAAGGAGCCCCATGTTCAAGCTTGAAGTGCGAGCCCAGCCCAGTGCTTTTTGGCGCTATGCCTCGCCGATTTTGGCGCTGCTGGTGACGGTGCTGATCGGCATTGCTTTGTTTTTGAGTTTGGGCAAGGACCCCGTTCGCGGCTTGCAAATGTTTTTTTGGCTGCCGATGCAAAACGCCTACGCCTGGGGCGAGTTGTTGGTGAAAGCCACGCCCCTGCTCATCATGGCCTTGGGGCTGGCGGTTTGTTTTCGCGCCAATGTGTGGAACATCGGGGCCGAAGGCCAATACATTTTGGGCGCCATTTTTGCCAGCGCCGTGGCCCTTCAGGCCGACAAAACCAGTTCGCCTTGGATCGTGGTTGGGGTGCTCTTGGCAGGCATTGCCGGCGGATTGGTTTGGGCCAGCATCACGGCTTTTTTGCGGGACCGCTTCAACGCCAGCGAAATTTTGGTCAGTTTGATGCTCGTTTATGTGGCTGTGCAATTGCTGCTTTATTTGGTCAATGGACCTTGGAAAGACCCGCATGGCTATAACTTTCCGCAAACCGCCACGTTTGAAGCCGTGACGCGAATTCCCCGTTTGTTCAGCGGCTCGCGCGTCAATGCGGGGGTTTTACTGGCGGTCTTGGAGGCGGTCCTGGTCTGGTTCTTTTTGTTCAGAACCCAACTCGGTTTTGCACATGCGGTGAGCGGGGCGGCCCCCGCCGCTGCACGCTATGCTGGTTTTTCTGCCCGTGGCGCGGTCTGGGGGGCGCTGCTTATTTCGGGGGGCTTGGCTGGTTTGGCCGGGGCCTTGGAGGTGGCGGGCCCGATCGGTCAGCTGACCCCCTATGTGCCGGCGGGTTATGGTTTCGCCGCGATCATCGTGGCCTACGTGGGACGCTTGCATCCGGTGGGCATGGTGTTTTCTTCGGTGCTGATGAGCCTGTTCTACATCGGCGGTGAAATGGCGCAATCGCGCATGGGCTTGACCAAGTCCTTGACGGGTGTTTTTCAAGGTCTGCTGTTGTTCAGCTTATTGGCTTGCGACACCTTGCTTTATTACCGCTTGTCATGGGTGCGCCCCGCCTCAACCAACGCCGTCAACCCGGGACCAGGAGCCTGAACGCCATGGACACCTATGCATTGTTGTTGGCCGCTTCGCTGAACGCGGGCACGGTCTTGGCCTTGGCTTCGCTCGGCTTGTTGGTGAATGAAAAAGTGGGCATTGTGAATTTGGGCGCCGAGGGCATGATGCTGTGCGCCGCCATCGCTGGTTTTGCTTGTGTGGTGCACACCGGCAACGAAGGATTGGGCTTTCTGGCCGGTGCCTTGGCCGGCGCTTTGCTCGCGGCTGTCTTTGGTGTTTTGGTGATTTGGTTGAACACCAATCCTTATGCGACGGGCTTGGCGTTGACCCTTTTTGGCACCGGCTTTTCCGCTTTTATGGGCACCTCATATGTGCAGGCCTCCTTGCCTGTTCGCTCACAAGCCGACGTTTGGGCCTTGCCTTATTTGTCTGACCTTCCTTGGCTGGGCAACGCCTTGTTCAAGCACCATCCCTTTGTTTATGGCGCGGTGTTGCTGGCGTTGGGCTTGATTTGGTTTTTTAACAGAACCCGCAGTGGTTTGATTTTGAAAAGCATTGGCGAAAGCCCCGAATCGGCGCACGCGCTGGGTTATCCGGTGCGCCGAATTCGTTTTGCGGCTGTCCTTTTTGGGGGCGCCCTGTGTGGTTTGGCTGGCGCGTATTTGTCGATCATTTACACGCCGCTGTGGGTGGAAGGCATGGTGGCTGGTAAAGGCTGGATTGCCTTGGCTTTGACCACCTTTGCCACGTGGCGTCCAGCGCGGGTGCTGCTGGGGGCTTATTTGTTTGGCTTCGTCACCATGCTGCAATTCCATTTGCAAGGTTTGGGCATTGAGGTACCGGCCGAGTTTTTGTCGATGTTGCCTTATCTGGCCACGATTTTTGTGTTGGTGGTGATTTCGCGCAATGCGCAGTGGATTCGATTGAACATCCCCGCGTCGATGGGCAAACCCTTTACGCCGGGCTCCTAAAATTTTTGTCAGTGCTAGTTTGGGTATTTTGTTAGTTCCACTTTTTAAAAAAGGAAAATGTATGAAAGATGTGCGTAAACGTTCAACTCTGAGCCTCGTGGCCTTGTCCGCGGTGGCGGCAGCCAGCATCGCCCTGGTTGGCTGCGGCAAAAAAGAAGAGGCTGCAGCGCCTGCGGCAGCCCCTGCGACAGCGGCCAAGGCCGAGCCTTTGAAAATCGCCTTCGCCTACATCGGTCCCGTCGGTGATGGCGGCTGGACCTATGCCCACGACAACGGTCGCAAAGCCGTTGAAAAAGAATTTGGCGACAAAGTGGTCACCACCTTTGTGGAAAACGTGCCCGAATCGGCTGACGCCGAACGCGTGCTGCGTGACATGGCCAGCCAAGGCAACAAGCTGATTTTTGGCACGACCTTTGGCTACATGGAACCCATGTTGAAAGTGGCCCCTGACTTCAAGGACGTGAAGTTCGAACACGCCACCGGCTACAAACAAGCCGAAAACATGAACACCTACGACAGCCGCACCTACGAAGGCGCTTACATGGCGGGTGTGATTGCCGGCAAGATGAGCAAGAGCGGCACCTTGGGGGTCGTCGCTTCGGTGCCAATTCCTGAAGTCATTCGCAACATCGACAGCTTCACATTGGGCGCGCAATCCAGCAACCCCAAAATCAAGACCAAAGTGGTTTGGGTCAACGCCTGGTTTGATCCACCAAAAGAAACCGAAGCCGCAACCTCATTGATCAACGGCGGCGCCGATGTGTTGTTCCAAAACACCGATTCACCGGCTGTTTTGAAAACCGCCGAAAGCAAGGGCAAGCGCGCCTTTGGTTGGGATTCCGACATGACCGCCTACGGCCCCAAAGCCCACTTGGCGTCCAGCGTGATCAACTGGGGTCCTTACTACGTCAAGGCCACCAAAGACGCTTTGGAAGGCAACTGGAAGGGCGGCGCCGCTTCTTGGTGGGGCGTGAAAGAAGGCGCGATTGACATCGTCTCCATCGCGCCCGATGTGCCCGCTGAAACCGTCGCCAAAATCGACGAAATCAAGAAGGGTTTGAAGGACGGCACCTTCGCCATCTGGAAGGGTCCTCTGAAAGACCAAGCAGGCAAAGAAGTCTTGAAAGACGGCGAAACCGCCGACGACAAGTTCTTGAGCGGCATCACCTTCTACGTCAAGGGCGTGGAAGGCAAGGTGCCCGGTGGTAAGTAAATCCAGCCGAATTCATTCCAACGGATTGGCATGAAGGCCTACCGCGCCGATGTGTTGACGTTCCAAGGCCAAGGGGTCGAAGCGTCAGCCCATCTGCAGCGGGATGGTTATCTGGTGGTGGGGCAGAGCAGGGGCTCGCCTCACCCGATTTTTTTAGCGGTCGGAGATGCCGCTGCGGTCAAGCAACAGTTAATCGATGGGCTCGGCCCTGAGGGCGACGTTGATTGGGCGTCCATCCCTTGCGAGCACCTGCCCGGCAAAATCTTGGCGCCGGGATTTGTCGATTTGCATGTGCATTACCCGCAGGTCGATGTGATCGGTTCACCCGCCACGGGCTTGTTGCCCTGGTTGGAAAATTACACCTTTCCACAAGAAATGCGTTTTGCCGACCCCGCCCACTGCGCGGCCGTGGCAGACGTTTTTATACAAGAATTGATGCGCCACGGCGTGACCACGGCGCTGGCTTTTGCCACCTCGCATCCCGCTTCCGTGAACGCCTTGTTTGAGCGGGCACAACAAGCACACATGCGCCTCATCACCGGCAAGTGTTTGATGGACCAACACGCCCCCGAGGGCCTGCGCGACACCACCGAGCAAAGCCTGCTGGACAGTGAAACCTTGATTCAACGCTGGCATGGCGTTGACCGATTGGGCTACGCCCTGACTCCCCGATTTGTCCCGACTTGCAGTGAAGCGCAATTGCGCGGCGCGGGCGAGTTGGCCGCGCGCTACCCCAGCACTTGGATTCAATCGCATGTCGCCGAAAACCGCGACGAGGTGGCTTGGGTGGCTCAACTTTTTCCGAAGGCGCGCAGCTACTTGAGTGTCTACGAGCAGTTTGGTTTGCTGCGCGAGCGAGCGCTTTATGCGCATGGTATTTATTTGGACGATGCAGACCGACAGTTGTTGGCGCAGACACAAGCGGCGGTGGCGGTCAGCCCCACCAGCAATTTGTTTTTAGGCAGTGGTTTTTTTGACCACGCGGCGGCTGAGCGAATCCCCTTTCACTACGGATTGGCCAGTGATGTGGGGGGAGGGACCTCGTTCAGTCCGTTTCAAACCATGTTGGCCAATTTTTATGCGGGCCAAGCGAGTGCTTTGACCACGGGCCAACGGGCCAAAAGTGCCTTAACGCCCCAACACCTGTGGTGGCGTCACACCGCGGGTGCGGCTGAAGCGCTGGGCTTGGGCGGCGTGGTCGGCAATTTGGCCCCCGGCCATGAGGCCGATTTTTTGGTGCTGAACCCACAAGCCACGCCTTTGTTGGCGCGACGTGTATCGCAAGCAAAAAACTTGGACGAGCTTCTTTTTGCCATGATCGTTTTGGGCGACGATCGGCTGATCGAACGCACGGTGATGGCTGGTGAAACAAGAGGATTGATATGAAAAAACGGGGGCCCGTTCTGGATCCAACGTCCAGCCAAAGGGAAGCGCCGCTCGGCCACGGCTTGAAGCCGATACGGTTTGTGCGTCGGGGTGAAATCGTCACCCTCCACGATGTGCCGCCGACCCGCACCTTGTTGCAAGTGCTTCGTGAAGACTTGGGTTTGACCGGCACCAAAGAAGGCTGCGGCGAAGGGGACTGCGGCGCTTGCACTGTGGTGGTGGCCGAATTGAATCCAGACGCCCCAACACCCTCTGGCCCTTTGCAATTCAAGACCATCAACAGCTGCATTCGCTTTGCCCACGCCGTCGACGGCATGGCCTTGTGGACCGTTCAAGACTTGGCGACCCAAGCGGGAGGCGTTGAGCGCCAACACCCCGTGCAAGAAGCCATGGTGGAGCACCATGGATCGCAATGCGGTTTTTGCACGCCCGGTTTTGTCATGGGTTTATTTGGGCTCTATGAAAACACCGTCTGCGCCGGCCAACCCGTGAGCCGAGGTTTGGCGCAGCGGCAACTCTCAGGCAACCTCTGCCGTTGCACCGGGTACCGACCCATCTTGGACGCGGCACAAAGCTTGCCAAAACGGCATCGGGCTCGGCCTTGTGCGGTCGATCAAGCGCCCCTCATCGAAAAACTCCATGCGATCCAATCGATTCAAAAAAGCCCTGTCGTTCACCCGTCAGCAGAGCGCTACGATTTGCCAACCACCTTGGCCGAATTGCTCGCCTTGCGTGCCGACTTTCCGAAGGCCCAACTGGTCGCGGGGGGCACCGATGTGGGGTTGTGGGTCACCAAGCAACACCGCCATTGGCCGCATGTGATTGACCTGACGCAGGTCAAGGCGTTGCGACGCATCGAGGCTTACCCACACCACTTGGCGATTGGCGCTGGCGTGAGTTTGGAGTCGGCCTTCCAAGCCTTGTGCGAA
>Ga0208874_1000388_pt1 | contig 16108 bp, 18 predicted proteins | sample CryBogCBH10Oct08_FD_184604 | JGI IMG/M metagenome (GOLD analysis project Ga0208874, IMG submission 184604) | Freshwater microbial communities from Crystal Bog, Wisconsin, USA - CBH10Oct08 (SPAdes) (version 2) | ecosystem: Environmental > Aquatic > Freshwater > Lake | place: Crystal Bog... | reverse complement strand
GGCCACCAAAGCGGCTTTGGCCCCCATCACCCCTTTGGCTGCCCCTTTGGCTGCCCCTTTGTTAGCCCCGCTTGCTGCCCCATCGACCAGCCCCAAGAAAAAACTCAGCTACAAAGAACAGCGCGAATTTGATGCCCTGCCCGATTTAATGGCCAAACTCGAGGCCGAGCAAAACAGCATCCAAGCCGAACTGGCCGACGGCAGCTTGTATGCCACCGACCCCAACCGCGCGATGCAACTCAACACGCGATTTGCCTCCCTCGAAGACCAGTTATTGCAAGCCTTGGAGCGCTTAGAAGCTTTGAGTTGACGCACACGGGACTGCGAACGCTGGGTGACTTTGACAGAATGAATCCATGGGAACTCTCTACCTCGTGCGCCACGGCCAGGCCTCATTTGGCGCAGAAAATTACGACCAACTCAGCGAGTTGGGGCATCGCCAAAGCCATCGACTTGGCGAGTACTTGGCCAGCCGGGGCCTTCAGTTTTCAGCCACGATTCGCGGCAGTTTGAAGCGTCAAGCCGATACCTTGACGGGCATTCAAAAAGGAATGGGGGAAGGCGCAAGCATCGCCAACCAAGAGACGGTTTGGCCCGGCTTGAATGAATACGACAGCCATGCGGTCATTGCGGCCATTCACCCCATGCCGCTGCCCAAACCCGATACACCGGCGTTGTATCGCCAGCACTTTCGGATTTTGCGTGACGGATTGACGCAGTGGATGGCAGGCGTCACCTCGCCGCACGGCATGCCCAGTTACGTTGAATTTGTTGAAGGCGTCGCCAGCGCCTTGGCCCATGTGCGCAAAAACACCGATGGCAATGTGCTGATGGTCTCGAGCGGCGGCCCGATTTCAACCGCGGTCGGCCATGTGCTGGGCTGTCCTGCAGAGAGCACGATCGAGCTGAACATGCGCATCCGCAACACCGCGGTGAGTGAGTTCAACTTCAACCCCAAGCGCATGAGCTTAATCAGCTTCAACAACCTGCCGCACTTAGACGGCAGCGACTATGCGAATTGGATTACCCACGCTTGAAATCGCGCGTGCCCGCAATTGGCCGCAGCCCGCGTCCACATCTTGTCCCGCTGAATGGCGGAGCTTGGTGAGAATGCCTTGCTGGTGTAGCGATCTGGCCATCGCAGCCGCCCGCTCCCAAGTGGGTCGTTGGTAGGGCAAATCGGGCACACTGTTGTAGGGAATGAGGTTCAGCACACCGTAACGGCCTTTGAGCAATTCAACCAGGCCAGCCACTTCATCGTCACCATCGTTGACGCCCGCCAACAAAGTCCATTGGTATTGAATCGGGTAGCCCGTCTGATGCGCATAAGCATCGGCGGCCTCCACCAAGGCTTGCGGAGAAAATTCAGGCGCGCGTGGCAACAAAGCTTGCCGCAGTTCTGGTTGTGTCGTGTGCAAGGATACGGCCAAGGCGGGTTTAACGCGTCCCAAGGGCAAGCGCTCAAAAACCCGAGCGTCCCCAACGGTGGAGAACACCAAGTTTTTATGCCCAATATTGCCTTGGGTTCCCAACAAATCGATGGCCTCCAGCACATTGTCTAAATTGTGCGCGGGCTCTCCCATGCCCATGAAAACCACCTTGTTAACAGGCCTCAAAGTGCGCGCCAAAGCCACTTGGGCGACGATTTCCCCGCTGCTCAATTGGCGCAGCAACCCGCTTTGACCCGTCATGCAAAAGCGGCAACCCACCGCACAACCGACTTGACTGGAAACGCACAAACCGCCGCGTGGCAACAAGACACTCTCCACGGTTTGTCCCTCTTGCAGACCGACCAGCAAACGCACTGAGCCGTCTTCACCCGGGTGACTGCTTTGCAGCACCGCCAGGTCTTTTAATGATTGGGCCAACTCAGGCAAAGCGGCCCGCAGCGCAGCCGGCATGAAGGCTTCCAGCGGGCGACGCCCACTGTCTTGGGGTTTGGCTTGGGTCCACAGACGCAGCACCCGTTCTTCGTGAATCGGGCGAGCCCCTAAAGCCCGCAGTTGTTGGCGCAAGGTTGCGATTTGCATGGGCGAACTTTAGCCCACCTGAAAGCCCAACTTGCGCTTGGGTTTTATAGAAATAGAGAGAACTTAAGCGCCAGTCCTCGCCAACCAACGCTTGGCCAGCTGAACCCAATACGTGCCCCCCAAGGGAATCAAATCGTCGTTGAAGTCGTAACTGGGATTGTGCAAGGTGCAGGGACCCGCGCCATGGCCCAAAGCACGGTGCTGGCCTTCGCCGTTGGCGATGAACACATAAGCGCCCGGCTTGGCTTGAAGCATATAAGCGAAGTCTTCCGCACCCATGGTGGGCTCTTGTGGCAAGACATGGGATGCACCGACGATGTCGGCCATGACATCACGCGCAAACTGCGCTTCATCGGCATGGTTGATGGTGGGCGGGTAGTTGCGATCAAACTCAAAATCACACTGGCAGTCAAAAGCGGCAGCGATGTTTTTGGCCACATCCCGCATGCGTTGTTCAATCAGGTCCAAGACCTCCAATGTGAAGGTGCGTACCGTGCCTTGCAATTCGCAAAAGTCAGGCACCACATTGGTGGCAGACCCCGCGTGGATCATGGTGACGGAAATCACGCCGGCATCAATCGGCTTTTTGTTGCGGCTGATGATGGTTTGAAAACCTTGCACCATTTGGCAAGCCACTGGCACTGGGTCGATGCCCATGTCGGGCATGGCCGCGTGGGCACCTTTGCCGCGCACCGTGATCTTGAACTCGTTACTGGACGCCATGACCGGCCCTGGGCTGACCGCAAATTGCCCGATGTGACCGCCTGGCCAGTTGTGCATGCCAAACACAGCCTCCATCGGGAATTGCTCAAACAGGCCATCGGCGATCATTTCACGTGCCCCGCCACCGCCCTCTTCGGCGGGTTGGAAAATGAAATAAACCGTGCCATCAAAGTCGCGGTTTTTGGCCAGGTTTTGCGCCGCGGCCAACAACATGGCCGTGTGGCCGTCGTGTCCACACGCGTGCATCTTGCCCGCGTGGCGGCTGGCATGGGCGAAGGTGTTGACCTCGCTCATGGGCAGCGCATCCATGTCTGCCCGGAGACCAATGGCGCGCGAACTGGTGCCGTTTTTCAAAATGCCGACCACGCCGGTTTTGCCCATACCGCGGTGAATGGGAATGCCCCATTCGGTCAGTTTTTTCGCGACCACATCGGCGGTGCGAACCTCTTCAAAACACAGCTCAGGGTGGGCATGCAAATCACGGCGAATTGACGCGATGGCAGGCGCATCAGCCAAAATCGATTCATTCAGTTTCATGGCTATTACCTTATCACTCGGCTTCAAACTTGGCAAACCAAGTCAGCAAAACGGTTTTTCGGCACAATGGGCGTCATGATGCCAGCACTTTCTGAAAACCCGATGAACCCAGTCCTGGGGGCCTGCCCGCATGACTGCCCCGACACCTGCTCCTTGGTCACCCAAGTGAAAGACGGCGTGGCGATCTCCGTGAAAGGCAACCCCAATCACCCTTTAACCGATGGGGTTTTGTGCACCAAGGTCAGCCGCTATACCGAGCGCACCTACCACCCTGAACGATTGCTCTACCCCATGAAACGGGTGGGCCCCAAAGGCCCGAATGCCAAGTTCGAGCGCGTTACTTGGGCGCAGGCCCTCGCTGACATTGGAGAACGCCTCAGAACGCTCGCGTCCATTGACCCTCAAGCCATCCTGCCTTACAGCTACGCCGGGACCATGGGCCAGGTGCAGGGCGAGGCCATGGCCAGCCGTTTTTTTAACCGCTTGGGCGCCTCTTTTTTAGACCGAACCATTTGTTCATCCGCCGGTGGTACCGCTTTGGCCCACACTTTTGGTGGCAAGCTGGGCATGCGGGTGGAGTTCTTTTCTGAAGCCCGATTGATCGTGATCTGGGGCAGCAACTCGATTGGCAGCAACCTGCACTTTTGGCGACTCGCCATGGAGGCCAAGCGCCAAGGCGCGAAACTGGTCTGCATTGACCCGCGCCGCAGTGAAACCGCCGACAAATGCGACGTCCACCTGGCCTTAAAACCTGGCACCGATGCGGCCTTGGCTTTTGCGATCATGCACCAGCTCATTACGCGCGATGCGCAAGAACATTGGCTGGACCATGGGTATTTGGCGGCGCACACTTTGGGCTGGCCCGAACTGCGCGATCGCGCCTTGGAATGGCCGCCCGAACGGGCTGCTGAGTTCTGTGGATTACCCGTCGATCAAATCATTCAACTGGCCGAGGATTACGGCCGCACCCGGCCTGCGGCCATCCGCCTGAACTACGGCGTGCAACGCGCCCATGGCGGTGGCAATGCGGTGCGCGCCATCGCCTGCTTGCCGGCGCTGATTGGGGCCTGGCGCGAGCGCAGCGGGGGGGTGTTGCTGTCGAACTCGAGCCGTTTTTCAGTCAATAAACAGGCGCTGCAAAGGCCCGATTTGCTGGGCGATCGCCGCCCACGCACCTTGAACATGTCGACCATCGGCAACGACTTGCTGCGCAGCACCTCTGCGGCCTTTGGCCCCCAGGTTCAAGCCTTGATTGTCTACAACAGCAACCCCGTGGCCGTGGCCCCCGACTCACCCAAAGTGGTGGCCGGCTTTGCACGAGAAGATTTGTTCACGGTGGTGCTCGAGCACTTCCAAACAGACACCGCCGACTACGCCGACTATGTGTTGCCAGCCACCACGCAGCTGGAGCATTGGGACATTCATGCCTCTTACGGCCACACCGATGTGCTCTTGAACCGCCCCGCGATTAAACCCCTGGGTGAGGCCAAAACCAACACCGACATTTTTAGAGCGTTGGCCCAAGAAATGGGCTTTATGGACCCCTGCTTTCAAGAAGATGACCTGAGCCTTTGTCGCCAAGTTTTTGGCGAATCGGTCGACTTTGAGTTGTTGCTTCAACAAGGCTTTGCGCACCTTGAAGTTCCTGAGGCGCCTTTTGCCAATGGCGGTTTCATGACGCCCACCGGCCGTTGCGAAATGGCCAGCAGCAGCTTGGCAGCGTTGGGTGAAGACCCCTTGCCCCAAGTGCTGCCTAACCACGAGCCGGCTTCAGCCCAGTGGCCACTGGCCATGATTTCACCGCCTGCGCGAAATTTTTTGAATTCCAGTTTTGTGAATCTCAAAAGCCTGCGAGACATTGAAATCGAACCCAAGATTGAAATTCACCCCCAGGATGCCATACACCGCCAGATTGAAACGGGGCAGACGGTGAGGGTATTCAACGAGCGCGGCAGTTATGTCTGCCTGGCCGAGGTCAGCACACGGGCACGGCCTGGCTTGGTGGTGGGTTTGGGCATTTGGTGGCGCAAGTTGGGCCGAGAGGGCAGCAACGTCAACGAGCTCACCAGCCAGGCATTGACCGACATGGGCCGCGCGCCCACTTTTTACGATTGCGCCGTGGAGGTTGCCAAAATTGAAGCCTAAACTTTCCATGCTCGATTTGGTCTCTGTCCGAGAAGGGCAGAGCGTTGGCCAAGCCTTGCAAATAGCGCTTCGCACGGCCCAACACGCCGAGTCACTCGGCTTTGAGCGCTATTGGGTGGCCGAGCACCACAACATGCCCGGCATCGCCAGCTCAGCCACCGCCGTGGTGGTGGGCTACATCGCGGGGCAAACCGAACGCATCCGCGTCGGCTCAGGCGGCATCATGCTGCCCAACCATGCGCCCTTGGTGGTGGCAGAAGCCTTTGGCACTTTGGCAGAGTTGTACCCCAATCGCATTGATTTGGGGCTGGGCCGTGCACCCGGCACCGACCCCCTCACGATGCGCGCCTTGCGCCGCGACCGCGTGGAAACCGAAGACGATTTTCCGCGTGACGTGTCCGAGTTGCAGCACTTGCTCGGCCCTTTGCAGCCCGGCCAGCGCGTGGTCGCCATGCCCGGCGCCAATACCCAGGTGCCACTGTGGTTGCTGGGCTCCAGCCTCTTTTCAGCGCGCCTGGCGGCGTCCAAAGGCCTGCCCTTTGCTTTTGCCTCGCACTTTGCACCGCGTTACCTCATGCAAGCCTTGCAGGTTTACCGCGCAGAATTCAAGCCCTCCGCGACGTTGTCGACACCCTATGCAGCCATTGGCGTGCCTTTGATGGCTGCCGACACCGATGAGGAGGCCCAGTTTCTGGCCAGTAGCACCTTCCAGCGGGTGCTGGGCATCCTCACCGGGCAACGGCGCCGTTTGCAACCCCCAACGCCCCACTTCTTGTCTCAACTGCAGCCCCAAGAACGCGCTGCGATTGCCGACTTCCTAGGCGCCGCCGTGATCGGCGGCCCTGAAACCGTCAAACAAGGCTTGCAGCAGTTGGCCACCCTCACGCAAGCCGATGAATTGATTTTGGTGTCTGACATTTTTGACCTCGACAAGCGTTTGCACAGCCTCAGCTTGGCGGCAGCGGCCCTTCAAGAACTGAGCAAAGATGCGTCCTCAGACACCGAAAGTACCCTAACAGCTGAAGCCTGATGACCTCAGTCCCCTCTTTGCCCCTTCTGACGGTAGACAACGCGGTCGCCACCATCACCCTGAACCGACCTGCACACCGCAACCGGCTTGAGGACGCTGATTTACAAGAATTGCTGCGTCACTTCGAACGCATCAACCACGACACGAGCATCAAAGTGATGGTGCTGCAAGCCAATACCCAGGGCCAAAAACGCCCCGTTTTTTCGGCGGGCTACCACGTGGGCGGCTTTGACGGCGAGACGCATGACCCGGCTTTCTTCCAAAAAATCCCCGACGCCTTGGCGTCGCTTCGCCCCCTCACGGTCTGCGCCTTGAATGGCAGCGTTTATGGCGGCGCGACCGATTTGCTCATGGCCTGCGACCTGCGCCTTGGGCTCAAAGGCGCTGAACTGCGCATGCCCGCAGTCGCTTTGGGGTTGCATTACTACCCCAGCGGTCTGCAACGTTATGTGGCGTTGCTGGGTTTGGCCCTGACGCAAAGGGCTTTCTTAACCGCCCGCGCCTTGCCATTAGAGGCCTTGGCTCAGCAAGGCCTTTTCGAGGCACTTTGTGAACCCGAAGACTTTGACATCACCTTGCAAAAACTGGTTCAAGACCTGCGTCAACTCGCGCCCTTGTCTGCAGAAACCACCAAGGCCTCGTTGACTGAATTCGCCCAAGGTCAAAGCGAGGAATGGCTGCAAAAGGTATGGGAGCGAGAAGCATTGACCTCACAAAGTGCCGACTTCGCCGAAGGCCGTTTGGCCTTCTTGGAAAAGCGTCAACCTCAATTTAAACGCTGTTAAAGGGTTTATTTCAAAGGGTTGATTTCGTCTTGCAATCTGGTTGAGGTCGGTTGCTAAGCGCCTTGGGTCCTCTCGAACTCACCCTCCAACCCGATGGGGCCCCTCTGTCACGTTCATGACTTGAATTCAGCGCAAGCTAGGCCTGCGACGCTGTGTCGCCCCTGCCAACGACATCAAGGAAACACCATGAACACAGAAATCACCTCTGAAGCCCTGCTCGAAGAATTGGATGACGACGTTTATGAGAGCACCACGGAATGCCATATTCAGGCTGCCAACCATTTTCAAGCCGCGGCCAAGCACCACATTCAAGCGGCCCACGCCCAAGACGAAGGGGATTTCGAACGCCGTGACCTGAACGCCTACCAAGCCCACCGCCACCAACTGATTGCCACCCAATACGCTGAAGTGGCGACCATGGAAGGCACCGAAGAGTTTGACGAGTCAGACGATTTGAGCGTTGAAATTCAAGCCGACTGATCAGCGCATGAATTGTTTGACGTAGTCAGCGCCGAGCCCGACTTTTTCAAAATGGGCTCGGTATTTTTCGATTCGTGTGAACACGTCGTCGTAGCCGGTGGCTTCGCCTTGTGGGTCCACAAACATCAAAGCACCGTGCACGGTGAACAAGGTGACCATCTCGTTGCATTCAGGGGGCACCACCAAGGTGTGCGTTTCGCCCGGTGGCTCGTAAATGTAGGCCCCTTCGGTAGCGACCCAATCGTGCTCCAAATAGCGCCATTTCCCCTTCAGCACATAGGCGTGAACAGCGCCTGAGTGTCGATGCCGTTGCAGCAACCCAGAACGTGTCACTTTCAACAAGTGAACGTAATAGCCCGCCGACGTATTGAGGTGAATCGGCCGAGAAAAAACGCCCGGTGACAACTCCGCCCAAAGCCTTTCGTCATCGGTGTCAATGGAAGGGACCACCATGTCGGCGGACATGCCCCAAGGCTGGGGTTTTTGGTAAGGAATCAGATCGGGGTTGGGGGTCATTGGGGGTGGACGATGGGTATCAACAACCCTCAATCTATCAAACTTGTGGCGTTTCGCTTGACCCAGCGGCGACACCTTGGCCCTGCTCGACGGCCGCTCAATCACTGCCGTTTTTGGGTGGATTGTTTTGACTTGTCGGGATGATGGGGGTGCAGCAAGACCACAGGACTCATGCACTGCGGATGAAAGCCCTGGGTCCCTTCGTAGACTTGGGCAATGTGGGCCATGTCCTGCGCTTCATCGCCCGTCAATCGATAAAACGCACTGATGCCAATGTGCCGACGTCCAAAGTCGATGGTGGCCAAGCAAAGTGGGACACCCGCCTCGAGCCCCAATCGATAAAAACCCGTTCTGAATCCATCGGTTTTTTTGCGTGTTCCTTCGGGCGTCACCACCAACCAAAAGTACGGCGCCGCCAACATTTCTTTCGAAAGTTCTTTGACGTAGCCTTGTGGACTGGAGCGGTCTACAGCCCGACCGCCAATCCAAGCAAACCATCGCCCGAGGAGGGGCAGCTTCAGGTAGAGGTCTTTGATTAAAAAGTTAGCCTGCATGCCCGTGGCCCATTTGGCCAACAGCCCCACCGGAAAGTCCCAGTTAGAGGTGTGTGGATAAACCACCAAGACCCCGCGAGAACCGGGAAAACCTTGGAAATCCAAGGTCCATCCGAGGGTCTTTAAGACAAAGCCCGCCAACTTATTGGGCTTGAACTGCACGTCCAGATTCATAATCCTTGGTGATGAATATGCGTGGCTTACAAAGGCAAAGTCCGCAGGGTTTCATAACTTTTCTTTAGCCAGCTTTTGACACGTTGACGTTCCAACAAGCCCAGCGCCTCGGGTCCTGAAGTTTGATGGACGGCCGCCCAAAAGCTGGTGTCTTGGCGGTCGATCTTGCGCATGCTGCTTTCATGCAATTGACCCAAGCTCACCACATGAGCCCCTTTGCTGAGCGCTTTTTGAAGCGCTTCAGAATGGTCGAGCTGAGAAAAATCACTGCCCCGACCCTCGTTTTTGACGACGATGTAATTCGGGCCTTCGCCGTAAGTTTCAATCAAGCGGTCCAGCAGATCAACCGAGTCTTTACCTGAATCTGCAATGTGCCAAAGATTAACCGTGATGCCCATCTCTGCCATGAGCGTCAACAAATCGGATTCTTTGATCCAACGCGCCACCGGTGAGGCGGTTTGCGCCGCCAAATCGACAATGATGCTCGGCGTTGTTTCCCCTGTGTGGTCGACCAGCGCTTGGGCGATGGCGTCCAAGCTCTCAAAACGATCAACGATCACCGGCGAGGCGTAGCCTTGGTAAAAGCGGGTGAAGGTGGTGTGTGATCGGTCGGTGTCGAAGCCCGTAAAGGGCAACTCGTTGTCGATGAAATACTGCGCCAAAACTCGGGCGACAACCGATTTGCCCACGCCCCCTTTTTCGCCGCCGATGAAATTGAGTGAGCTCATGAGTGGTGTTGCCAGTTAAGCATTTGAAACAAAATGTTCTGCAAATTATCGAGCAAGAATGGCAGCACCTGGGTCGACTCGCGTCATTTCTGACTCATTGCTTGGTGAAAATCAAATAAAAAAGCCCATTGAGCAGGTGCGTCAAGGGGCTTTGGAAGGATTTGGTCGGGGTGAGAGGATTCGAACCTCCGGTCTCTACGTCCCGAACGTAGCGCTTTACCAGACTAAGCTACACCCCGATTGTGTAGGTTGCTCACCAATTCAAAGGCCCACTCGAGTGGGCCTTTTTTAAGGGAATGTCCCTTTTTTGATTGGTTGCGCGAGAAGGATTTGAACCTCCGACCTTTGCTTAAAGACCAAACCAAAACTATATCAAATTTTGTGCACGCAGAGCATGCTTTGACGGAGCTTGATATTGCGCTAAACCTTGATAACGTAACAGCAGACATAAATCGATTACAAGGTGTTTATCGAGCCCACGGTTTTATGAAAACCTTGGTATTGATTGAGGTAGCTTTCAATCGTCCGTAGTTTTAGACTGGGGTTATGAGCAGGGTCAGATTCCAAAAATATTCATTTGTCTTGCTTCAACTGCTAGTGATGACTTTCCTGCTGAAGTATGGGCTAGTGAATTTTGCCAACAGGTCCCCAGGCCTGTTGCGGTCGATGAGGTTGGCTTGGAAGATCCAAAAGTTCAATGCCAAGATGCGTCGGCAAAGTGGTCGAATCAATCGGAGGAACTGAATAAGCAGAGCACTCAATCACCATGTAATTCTGAGCGCGATGGGCATCGATTTTGAAGTGTCCGAAATCTAATTTCTTTGCTTGTTTGGGCTGCTGCCATAGAAGCGTCGTTTCAAACGCCCCATGCATAACCTCCGGCGCTTTGCGTCAAATTAGCCCTACAACGCGTGATTTGACCCAGCCGAATACTTGGGTGCTGGAACTCAAAAAAGCTGCTTGTAGGGCTTCATTTCCAGAGTCCGTTCACTTTGCCTGGACTTCGGTTGTCCATCAGTGTCGTTGAAAACAAACTGTGGACTACAAAGGCAAACGAGGACACAGAAATGGATAGGAAATTTGACGCCGCACAACTCACCCACTTCACTGGCACTGAGCACTATTACCGAATCAGCCGCAGACACCTGCTGACGGATGGCACAAAGTATTTGGCTGAAATGGCTGGGGCGTTTTGGATGATGGATGCCATGGCCAGCCACTTGAACGAGATCGGCACTGAGGATTGGTTTGTCGTGGTCAAGGTCAAAGTCCAAGACTCAAAAGCCACGATGCTCTATGAGGATGGCAACGGCAATGAATACGCCCGCCAAGACATCCCCTACACAGACTTCCCCATTGATGAAATTTCTATCTATGCGTGTTGGGATGGAGAGCACTGGGTGCTGATGCTGCCCAGTGAATACTGATCAGTCATCAATCAAAGCACTACCCATATTCCGCATCAATTGAAGGTTTTCAAGGCCTTTATCAGATTGAGCAATCATTAGGATGGTGATCATCTTCTCCATAGGGTCGATGACAAAATTAGTTCCGGATGCGCCTAACCAAAAATACTCGCCGGACGAACCTAACAATGCGCCTCGACCTTGCTCAGTTCTCACGGCAAAACCGAGTCCAAATCCGAGTCCACTTTCAAAACGGGGGACAAAATTAGCCCAACTGCTGGGCACTTTGACAGCTTGAACACCAGGCGGCAAGTGGTTCGAGGTCATCAGTTCCACACTTTTTCGGGATAGAACTCTGGTTCCTTCTAGCTGGCCCTTGTTCAACAGCATTTGACAAAAACGAGCATAGTCCTTGGCTGTTGAGGACATGCCTATACCTCCGCTCAGCAGATTTGGTTTGGTCTTTAAAGGCGTGTACTTCCATTTGGATGGTGGAACACTTGAATAGGCAACCCTTGAGTACTTTGACTCATCAACCCAAAAATTGGTGTCTTTCATGTCCAATGGACCTGTAACCAACTCCTTCAGAGCTTGGTCCAAAGACTGTTTTGTTATTACCTCAATTACCCGACCCAAGACGTCGAACGAGAGCCCGTAATTCCAAGTTGAACCAGGCTGGTATTTGAGTGGCAATGTTGCGAGTTTGGAAGTTTGTTGTTCAAGGCTCTGGTTCTGGTCATAAATGTTGTTGTCTAAGTAACTTTTATCGACCAGTGTGTTGTCAAAATAGCCATATGTCAGGCCGGAGGTGTGTCGCATCAAATCTTGAATAGTGATTTCGCGCGATGCATTGACAAGCTCCAATTCGGATTTACCTTCAGCGTTGATTTTTTCAACACCCACCTTGGTTGTTTTGAATTCCGGGATGTAATTAGAGAGCGGATCACTCAGACTCAGTTTCCCTTGTTCCACAAGCCGCATAACAGCCACAGCCACAATGGGTTTAGTCATTGAGGCAATAGGAAAAATTGTGTCCATGGCCATAGGGGCAGCATTTAATCGGTCTCTAAAACCAATGGCCTCTTGAACGGCAATTTTTCCGTTTTTAAGCACCAGCAAAACAGCGCCGGGGATCTCGCCTGCATCAACTCGACGTTGTAATTCAACCTTGAAATCTTGTACTTTTGCAGCCGAAATTCCAACTGAAGCTGGTTTAGCGGTTTCAATTGCACGAGCAATTGACAACGTACCCAACAAGCAGGCTGCAATCGTTGTTGGGATCACGAACCGCTTGAAAAAGATTGAGGTCGACAGGGTTTTCATTCCAAAGTTCCTAAAGTTTTTTGTTAGTTGTATCACCCATAAGCGTCAATGACTACAAGTGCATTCCATAACAAGCCATTTGGACTATGCCTGTCATTCATGTCACCATCAGGTTCAAAAACACTATAAATTTAGGTCGAAATCCACCACTTTTAGGTGGTTTTAGTGCGAATTAGCTAGTGGACAAGCCGCTGCTGGCGAGGCCTGACCAGTCTTTTTGGACTACTCGAAACATCAAAATTTTGGTGCAGAATTTGATTGCTTCTATCAAAGGGAGCCAGTAAATGATGTTGATAGCACACCCCTAAAAAGGTGTGCTTTTTTTGCCCATTCCACGTCTATAGGCTAATCATGGACGGCATTTACAAGCCGTTAACACACAGCCAGTTCATTCATGGTTAAAGTTGAATTGCCTTGCACGAGGCTTTTTCACGTTAATACTCCAGACTCACAACACACCCCCACAAGGGTGTGTTTTTTTATGGCTAAGTGGCTCAAATACCCCCAAGGTTTCTCCAACGATGTTCAGCCTCGCGCTGTCGCCTTTGGTTGTCCTTTTCCCTTCTGAGTGCATCCTTCTGACGGTCCACATTGGCCTTCAAGTTGCTGATACGCATCTGCTCAGGTGACTGGGGCTTGAGGGGTTTGACTGCTTTGGGTTTGATAGCTTTGGGCTTGGGGGCTGTTGGTTTAATCGTTGCAGCACTTGGGGGTTGGGTGCCAATCAGGTCATCCAACAAGGGATGGTGATCCCCACCCCCTTCACGGATCTGGGTAGGGCTGCCACTTAAACACCCCATGCCAAACTGGTATTCACAGATCAGTTGAGCGTGGGTGGCACTATCCGCATACACAGCGGTCTTGACGAGTTGGCCTTTGAGGCGAATGGTGACGAGGTATTTGTTCATACCAATATTTATCACCCCTGCCCCACTCCCTTTTATTTCTTGAACCCCTCACGCAACTTGACACTGGCAGCTTCAATTTGAGCGTCAAGCTCTCCAGCTTCCACTGCCCTCTTGATCAGCTCCAATGTAGGAATCAAGTCAGCAGCAGTGGCAATCTCCACTGAAGACTTGCCCTTGCTGAATTCCACAGCCCTCGCGCCGTAGCGAATGTTCAGGGCCACTTTGTTGGTCTCCGTAGTCCACCACCAAGCCCGTACTCGGCAGGGGATTTCCACACTCTTACGCACGCCATCAGGGTCTTTGACGGTGCGAAACTTCTTCATGGTGAACTGCTGGCCTGCGGCCTGCGCTCGAGCCAGTTCAATCTGCTCCCAAATTTTTCGGGATAACTTCAATCGGCGATGCACTTGGGGGTTGTTGCCAATGGCCCGCTTTGCGGCGGTGATCTTCAGTGCTTGAAGCGTTGAGGTTGAAATTGACGTTGCATTCGTCGTTGAGTTCTTGGTTTCATTTGCTGCTGCAGACATGTGCTTTTCCTTTCAGTTGTTGATAAAGCACAGGGAATTTTGTTGTCAATAGCTGGACTTGGGCAACCAAAACCATTGATGTCCAGAAGGTTTGGAAGGACACCGGTTGACCGCCAGTAACAAATTTGTTATTGTGCGGAGATGGATTACCGCATTCGCTATTACAGCCTCGAAGTGCAGGAAGATGTCATGGCTTTGCCAGTGACCCTTCAGGCCCGTTACATCAATTTGACCCGCAGGATGATGGAATTCGGGCCCAATTTAGGTCTGCCGCATACTGACGCCTTTGGCGGCGGTTTGTTTGAATTGCGGCTCAAAGGTGCGGAAGGAATAGCGCGAGTCTTTTTCTGCACTTTGGTCGATAAAGACATTGTGATGCTGCACTGCTTTGTCAAAAAGTCGCAGAAAACACCAGCCAAAGAATTGAACATAGCGCGAAATCGTTTGCAGGAGATCAAGACATGACATCAAAACCCATGACCCACGAACAGCTGGTCAAGGCCATGCTAAAAAACCCAGAAGTGAAAGCCGAGGCCGAGCGACTCAACCGGGAGGAGTTTGCCCTTCTTGACCAAATATTGGCCGCCCGTAAGTCGGCAGGTTTGTCTCAGGCCGATGTGGCAGAGCGCATGGGCACGCACGCACCGGCCATTGCACGGCTGGAAAGTTCACTGGCTACGGGCAAGCACTCTCCCAGTCTGAACACGCTACGCAGGTACGCGCAAGCCCTTGGCAAGCGAGTAGAGCTGCATTTGGTCTGATTTGCTACGCTGGAAATAATCACATCAAGCCACTGACACCTCAAACCCGATTCTTCCAACTGGTTGGTAGTGATGGAAACGAGACCAATCTCAGCGAGTATTTGCCCCAGCTGCGGGCACGCCAATCAATGTGCCATGGCCATGGATACTATGGGTGATCCTTCTACTTGCTGGTGCTTCAGCGTTGATCTGACATCCTTTGATCGGCAGGCATTGAAGGACAAATTCCCAGCAGATCGGTGCCTTTGTGAGGCTTGTCTATCAAAACTGACAGCCGATTGAATTTCCCTCAAAAACAGCCAGTTTTCTGCTGGTGAAATTCTCTAGGTACTAAATACAAATGACGGCTAGACGAATCACAGATCTAGTGCGCCAATTGAATTACTACCGAAAAAACGAGCCGCTTCACTCAGTTGTTATGAAGCCCTAGACCTGGACATTGGTGTTCGCAGGGATGGAAGTTCTGAGCGGTAGCAGAGACTTGATGCCACTACCCGAGAAGGATGAGATTAGAGGTTGCACCCTAATTGGCTCAAGAAGAGAAAAGTTTTTAGCAGGAAAGATTGCAGTGGCGTAGCCCTGCGAATCACGAGCAAGCTCTGCGAACCATACGGCAACTTGCGAACACCGCGGACGGTTGGCACTTTGGCTGTCCGCGCAAGTTGCGTTTCATTTGAAGCTGCACGTAAAAGGAGACCGCGAAACCGCCCTTACCCAATTAATTGGTTGTGCTCAAGTGCTGTGGAGTAAAGAACTCATCGAAAGAATTTGTCTGACCCCATGCTGAGCCTGGTGCATAAGGCTCAGTGTGGGTTGAATCTATCGAAAGTCAAATCCCGTTCACAAATAAATTTCAGAATATTCATTTGTAGCCAATCGATAGAGTTGAGTTCTATCAAAAAACAAATAACAATTGTGATGAGCCTGACTCGAGCTCGAAGAGCGAAGATGAAGGCGATGTCACAAGCGAACGCGAGTTCGCTATCAAGGCGGCTACTAGATGGTTACTAGGTGGTTAGGCAATACCGGCAATTTGAGCAAGGAGCATGATCATGGCTTACCGAGTTCTATTTGTATGTATGGGCAATATTTGCCGCAGTCCTACTGCTCAGGGTGTCATGGAACACCTGCTCAAGAAGCACAACCTCACCAAACGGGTAATAGTAGATTCAGCAGGCACTCACAACTACCACCCTAATCGGCCGCCTGATCCTCGTAGCCAAAAATACGCTCTCCAACGGGGTTATGACCTTTCAAAGCAACGAGCCCGACAGGTTCAGGACAAAGACTTTGAGCTGTTCGATCTCATCGTTGCCATGGATCTAAACAATCTTATGGAACTCAATGCCAAGTGCCCCTCTCCCCAAAAATCAAAACTCAAATCATTTGCCAGCTATTTGACTGAACACCAAGCTGTTGAGGTGCCTGATCCCTATTACGGGGGCAATGCGGGTTTTGAGTACGTCTTGGATTTGGTGGAG
>Ga0208874_1000382_pt1 | contig 16188 bp, 20 predicted proteins | sample CryBogCBH10Oct08_FD_184604 | JGI IMG/M metagenome (GOLD analysis project Ga0208874, IMG submission 184604) | Freshwater microbial communities from Crystal Bog, Wisconsin, USA - CBH10Oct08 (SPAdes) (version 2) | ecosystem: Environmental > Aquatic > Freshwater > Lake | place: Crystal Bog... | reverse complement strand
CTTCGTGTTTTTCTGCCATGACTTCGGCACAGTCCAGACCCAACTTGCCGATGCCAATAAAACCTATTTTCTTTGTCATATTATTTTTTAAATACCGGAATAGGATTCATCTTGTGTAAACTACGGGCACGAATCTTACGATACTGTATCACACGATCATGCTGAGCAGTATCGGCAATAGGCACTTCGTTGTTGTCCTGTTTCATGGCCAATTCTAAATCACTGTAGCTGAGTCCACCCAATTGATCTTGGTCGGTGCGTCCGTCGTCCCAAAGTCCATCTGTGGGCGGAGCATCAATAATTTCCTGTAGGATACCCAGTTCGCGGCCCATTTGCCAGACTTCGGTTTTGTAGCAGTCAGCGATAGGGCTGATATCCACTCCACCGTCGCCGTATTTGGTATAAAAGCCCACTCCAAAGTCTTCAACCTTGTTGCCGGTTCCGACCACAAGTCCGTTGACACTTTGAGCTATCTGATACAAGGTAACCATGCGTAGTCGACTGCGACTGTTGGCTAGACCCAACAGGTTAGGATAGGTAGCCAAACGAGATTCAAACTCGTCAAAGGTTGTGGTTAGATCAATAATCTCGTGATGCACATTGTCAAAGTTTTGTGCCAACCAAAGTCCTTGGCGCATGCTCAAATCATGCAGTTCAGGACGTTGACGAATGGGCATGGTTACCGCAAACACGTTGAGTCCGGTTCTGGCACACAAGGCACTGACCACTGCTGAATCGATACCACCTGAAATACCCACCACCAGGCTGGTCATGCCGGCCTGTGTGGCATAGTCTCGTATCCAGTCGGTGATACGATCCTGTAATGAAGCAGATGCTGATAATCTATCTTCGGTTGTAAAAGTTGTCATGTTCCTATCTTTCTCGTGTTTGGTTGTTACTTGCCCCAGCCATTGCCCCATAAATCCACGTGCAATCTAGGACTGTAGTTGAATCCGCGTTCACAGCAAATGTTGGCAATATTTAATCTGTTTGCTTCATACGGTGCAACAATTCCGCCTTGTGGCATCAAGTATACTACACCGGTAAACCCGCCCGCACGGAACTCATCAACAGCACGAACCGCTTCGTTGATATGTTCCTCAGTTTCCACTACAAACTTGAGATAGGCATGACCGTAGGTTTGATAACTGTTAACAACTTCTGGACAAATAGCATCTTCCCACACCTCGCCCGATGCGCTCAACTTGGCGCTGACACTGAATGTGACTTCACGTCCGGGGGTCTTGCTCCACTCTAACAAGTAGTCGCTAAAATCTGCATGTAGTTCTTGTGTGCCGTTAGTTTCAAATGTGATATTCTTCAGGTCGGCCATGTCAGGATGGTTCAACAATTCTGCATAGGCACGTTGCCAGCCCAACAAGGGCTCACCACCGGTGATCACGAGATGCACATCGTTACCGTTGGCCTGCACCCAACGTCCATTGGGTGTTAGAGCCAGCATTTTGGCCACAAGTTCTTCTGTGGTATAGTTGGGACTTAGATGTTTGAACGCTGGATGCCATGATGCATAGCTGTCGCAACCAGTTTCAACCAAGGGCAGTTCTGTAAAGTTGTTATACAAGTGGACCACTTCGGCCACGTCGTCGGCACCGGTCGACTTTTCTCCGGGCTTGCAACCAAACCCGCTACAGGTAAAGTTACAACCATAAGTGCGTAAAAACACACTGGGCACTCCTACAAAGCGTCCTTCGCCTTGTAAGCTGTAAAATAATTCGCTGACTTTTATTTTGCTCATTGTATAACCTTAATCAAGATGCCTTTAAACTGATATTGAACTGTATTATCTCTTTGAAACGATTTGTCAAAGCTACTAAAATATTGATTGAATTCTTCTTGAGTCAACTCAAAATAATCAATAGGTTCTTTGCTGGCAACAATGGCCGCTTGCATTTCTTCAATCAAACTGGGCTTACGATAATGTATTTTCATTTCCACCAATCCTCCCAAGGAAACACGATCCACACGTCCTCCTCGGCTTTATTTAGACCTACTGCTGAATAGCTGACATTTATTTCACTGGCACTGCTTTCGTTGTCTACCAAGGTGGCTACACGCACTGTATTGCCCCAGACTGTTTCCCAATCTGGATGTCCAGATAAACACCCGTCAGGCCAGTCCTGTTTGATCCAGTTCAAGGTAGCACCTGAATCGTTGATATCGTCCACAATCAAGATACGCTTGCCATTAAATGCGTCTTCGGCCATCCAACAGTTGTGTTCTGGCGGCACATTGTCATCACGCAGACTGACCTTGAGACATTCCATTGGAACTTCTAGATATTGACTAATCAAATTGGCTGGGACTAGTCCACCGCGGGTGAGTCCAACTACATAGTCAGGAACCCAAGCATCTCGCTGAATTTGGCGCAAGATTTCTTGGGTTTGATTTTCGACATCCTGCCAGGTATAATATAGTTTCTTCATCTATATATTATACTAGATTTATAGCAGGGTGTCAATAATTACTTTTTTAATTGTTCGCTGATCCAGGCGTAGGTTTGCTCTAAACCGTATTCCAAATTGTCACCGGGCGCCCAACCAATGGTTTCTTTGATCAGTTTGTTATGGCTATTGCGGCCCATAACGCCCATTGGTCCTGGAATGTTTTTGATAGTAATGTCTTTGCCGGCAATTCGAGCAACCAATAGAGCCAAATCGTTGATGCTGATCATGCGCTCACTGCCCAGGTTCAGTGGGAACTCACAGTCGCTTTCCATGATTCTATGGATACCTTCAATACACTCTTCGATAAACAGGAAGCTACGAGTTTGAACACCAGGGCCCCATACTTCGACTTCGCCATCGCTCTGGGCAACTTTACGGCACAGTGCAGCCGGAGCTTTTTCTTTGCCGTCTTTCCATGAACCTAACGGACCAAAGATATTGTGGAAGCGAGCAACACGGGCACGAATGCCATAGTTTTTGGCAAAGGCCAAGAACACACGCTCACTGAATAACTTTTCCCAACCGTATTCACTGTCAGGATTGGCCGGGTAAGCTGAATCTTCGCTCAGCAAGGGATTGTTAGGATCTTCTTGATTGTGGCTGGGATACATGCAGGCACTGCTGGAATAGAACACATTCTTGATGCCGTTCTTGACCATGGCTTCAAGAATGTTCAAATTGATCAGAGCCGAATTGTGCATGATGTTGGCATCGTTGTCGCCGGTAAACACATAACCAGCTCCGCCCATGTCGGCGGCCAATTGATAGATAGTATCAATGTCGGGAGTAATCAGCTTGCGAACAAGATCCTGCTCGCGCAAATCGTATTGATAAAATTCGTCAGCATCTGTGGTCTTGTATTCGTGCTGTTTGATATCAGCACCAATTACATAATAGCCTTTTTGCTTCAGGCTAGTCACCAAGTGTCCGCCGATAAAACCACCGGCACCGCATACCAATACTTTTTTCATTTGTGGATCCTTTAAAATTTTGTTTTATATATCGCGATTTTGTGCAGACTATTAAATTTTATTCTGCACAATCACATAATACCATTGATGATGAAACCATCCAGCATGATTGATATTTTCTGTTTTGATCACAGAAACAAACTGTTTGTTGCTACGGTCAATTATGGCCTTGGTTTCATCTATGCTTCTGAAAAAATGACTACCGTCATCTACTAATCGTTCCTGTGCCAGTTGAGTTAATACACCGTCAGTCAAGCCCGAAACCTGAAACATAAAACGACCCTGGTCGGCTAAATTTACACCATTAATGATTCTTAACATTTCGTCGTCGGTACAGTGTACCAAGACCAGATGGGATATGGCCAGGTCAACCGGTGGAACCTGCGCAATATCTGCAGTTTGATAAGTTTGTCTTGCTAGATCCTTTACCTTGGTCAAGGCCGTTTCAGAAATATCACAGCAGTATAGGTCACTGGCCAACTCAGCCAGTCCTTTGCTACAAGTAGCCTTGCCTACTCCAATTTCTAAAACTCGCTTGCCCACAATGTCGTTTCGCTCTAGGCCAAAACGATTCAACAGCTCATCAAAGCCGGTGCCGGTCAACCAGCCAGAATCCTCTGCATGATGCTTTTCCCAAAAGTCCTTGCCTATGGCCATGATTTCCTCATTTCATTGATAACTCGTTTGATACCGTCGGCCAATTTTATCTTGGGTTGCCAGTATTGCAGTATGCTGGTATCAGCTTCGTTGCGTTTGTCTTTTTGCACTAGATCCTTGCTGGCCGCTGGTTTGACCACAGTGCCAGGAAAATGTTCTGCAATCATGTGTGCTATGTCCAGCATGGTGGTCCACTCAAAGCTGGTTATGTGATATTCTTGATCTCTAGGCAGTTCAGCATAGCGTTGACTCAAGAGATACAGGCATTCCGAACAGTCATCGGCGTGCAACATCTGACGTGACTCGGTACCATCGGTCAGCATGTTGATCACTCCGGTGTCGTGTGCCTTGTTGATAAAGTCCGTGATGGCATGAGTTTTTTCAGGATCATGTTCAACTCCATACACGTTCCAGAACTTGACTGTGATGCCACCAATCACTGACGTGACTTTTTCAGCCACGCTCTTGGTCAGTCCATAGCTACTATAGCTCATGTTGGCCATTTGGCTGGATGCGAATATAAATGGTTTCTTTTGTCGTTCTAGGATTTCAAAAGTGTTGACAATTATTTTAAGATTGTTTTGTATAAAATCAAAGGTATCTTGATACCGGGCCAGGTATACACTACCACCTACATCCCAGGCCAGGAAAAAAACAAAGTCACTGTCATGAATCAGTTCATCCAACACAGGATGATTAGGTATGCGCAGATCCTGCTCAGGTCTGGCAGCTATATCGTAGGTCATGACTTCGTGGCCTTGTTGTGTTAAAAATTCACACAGGGCCAAGCCAATCTGTCCAGCGGATCCCAATACAAGATATTTCAAAATACGGTCTTTATGTTAGTGCTTTTTTTACGCAACAGCGTCATGCCATGATTGGACGGAATTGTAGCCCATTCCCATACAGCTGGATCCAGTTCGCTGACAGCACGATAAGGTCCACCTTCGGCCCATTGCGCATCTGTGGTATCAAGTTCCATGTGATAGTCAGGCTGACTGTTGTTATACATCAAGTCATGGGCCAACACAATGCCGCTGGGCGAAATCATATGTTCGATCAGTTCAAATTCGCGTTTGACGTGAGCATAACTGTGCCAATCGTCCACGTAGATCAAATCATACTGTGTGCCGGCGGCCACACAATCTTCCAAAAATTTAATGGCATCAGACTGAGTAAATTTCCAATAGATCCTGGCTTCATCTGGACACTGCCACTTGGTAGGTTCTAGATCCACACTATGCACTATGCCACCCAGTTCCTGTGCGGCCAAGATCCAAGGCACAGTAGAGTTGCCATCTCGCACACCCAGTTCCAATATGCGTCGAGCACCGATACTCATGGCCAAGGCAAAAAACGTCAGTTGATGTTTGTCAGTGGTATCTGTTCCAAATTTGGTTTTGCCCAGCATGTATTGAAAACTGCCGGCACTTGTTTTTAAACCTAGTTGTTCCATTGTTGATCTTTCCATTCTTCAAGTCGAATATTTAGTAATCCCCAGTCAACCGATCCTAAAGATCTACTGTCGGCTAGTATGCGTTCAAAATCATATGTTTCAGCCAGGTCCTTGCGCTCGTGATGTTGATGAAATATGGTATTTGGCGCTGTCAGGACCTGTTGCGTAACACCGCCATGCATGAGCCTACATAAGGAATAAGAATCCATGTGTGCTAGTATTGTGGTGCTTTCAAGCAGGCCACGCACAGCAAAAAAGATTTCCTTGCTGGCCAACAAGAAATCACCACAGGCATTGGTATGTGGCACGTTTCGATTGGTAAAATTAGAACCGGGTAATTGTGTTATATCTTGCACAGGTTGATCAAATGTGATCAACATGCTGCTAACTGTACCGGCTGAATCTTCATGTATGATATGGCTTTGAAATACCTGTTTCAAAGCAAAATCTACATATTGCTCTACAGGAACTTGATCAATTCCGTCGCTGACAAAATCATGGCGATCAGTGCGATACACACAGTTGCTATTCAAATTTCGTTGTGCCAGAGTCTCAATAAGTTCATTGCTGAACACAATGTCTGGATTGGTGGCCAACGCAAATTTTCCACGGGCTCGACGTATGCCCACATTCTTGCCGTAAAACTCTAGCACTGGACTAGGGTGACCTATAGCGTCATGCACTCGGCCTGGCACAGTGATGACCCGAACCGGTAAGTTGCGAGTGGCGACCAGCACGTCCCTTAAGGGCTCACGATCGCTCAGTGGATTCCAGTCCACCACAATCAGTTCCATGAGATCTGGATAGTTACGCACCTGATGGTCCAGGCTACGCACAAAGGTGTTGATACGATCTAAAAAATTGACCCCATAGTTGTCATTGCGACCCACTATGACCACAGAAATATACGGGGCAGTCATTTAAAACTCAACACGGAATACAGGTTCTTGTATTTGTTGTAAAGAAACAAATTTGACTTGGTCAGGATACTGCGTAGCCAAGCCGTCGCTAATGGCCACAGGAGTGAGCGCATTGGGTTCTACATACACAGTATATCCGGCGGCCAACAGGTCTTGACACAAACGATACTGTTGACTTTCTTCAAAGATGTCGGTGTTCTTTTTATAGGATATGGTTTCCATGTAAAAAGGCAGGCGGTCATGATTGGCTTCGACAAAATATTTCAAAAGAAAATCAGCATGCTCGCGATTGAATCCATCAATAACAGCACCAAGATTGAACTTGAGACCCAGTTTGTCAGCATAGTGACCAAAACTGCGATTGTCTCGAGGCAAGCAAGGACCGCCAAAGCCAAAGCCAAACTTGAGATATTTGTTGCCAACTCGTGTGTCAGCGCCCACAGCGGCCAAGGCACGTTCGATATCGTCTTCGAGTCCACTACGAATCAAGACCTGTCCCAGGGTGTTGGCATAGCTGATTTTGGTGGTCAAGAAACAGTTTACACCAATCTTGACAATTTCAGCCGCTGTAAGACTCATGGTGTGTATCTGTGGAGTGGTGGTCTGTATGTCTGTGTATAACTGAGCATACTGATCCATGACCGCTTGATCATTGCCACCAATTAGGACCATGTCGGCCTGTTGTAGGTCGCGAACGATCGATCCCTGTGCAATAAACTCAGGATTGTATAGGACTTTTACGCCTTGGTCGGCCAGTTCGGCTTGAATTTGAGCACAGTCACCTGGATTGGTAGTGCAACCTACAACCAAGACCTTTCCGGTTAGATCAAAATCACACTCCTTGACATCTTCTACCACACGCCATACCGCCGATACATCGTAACTGCCATCGGCCAGTGACGGAGTAGCAACCATGATATAGACAATATCATTGTCTTTGATCACTTGTCGTGTGTCTGTGGTGGCCTGAAAATTTGTGCTGGCCGCTAACATGTCGGCCACTTGAGGTTCATTTGTAACAATTTGTTTTCGATTAAGCCCTGCCACATAATTGGCACGAATGTCACAGCCTAACACTTGATGTCCGGCCCGCTCTAACAGCAAGGCAAAACATATACCTAATCTTCCTACACCAACGACTCCAATATTCATTTTAATCCTTTAATTTAGCAGTAATCATCAAATGCCATCCGAGTTGCTTTTCCAGCACACGGAAAATTTGTGTAGGCATGTTTTCAAACCAAGGTTGCTTGATATACTGACCTTGTTTGTATGGTTCAATTTGATAGGGGAAAATATGATCCTGTTCAATTTTTACAACTTCAAATTCAGGACTCAGTAGATCTCGAATCTCGTCGTTGGTATAGGTGTAAGCAATTGGACAACCATACTGTGCTTCAGGCTGATCAAATCCAGCGTCGATCATGAAACTTTTCCAACTGTTTGTGGCATACAGCATGAGTTTAAATGTGCCGTCGGGCTTGACAAACTTTGCAATTTGTTTAATGATTGATCGAGGATCCGGACTATGATGTATGACTCCCCAACTGTAGACTAGATCAAACTGTTCTTCTGGCAGGTACTGATCCAACTGTTCGGCATTGCCTTGATAAAAGTTTCCAGGAAATCCATACACTTCAAATCTGCGTTGAGCTATGGCTAGGCTTTTTTCACTCAATTCAAATCCAGTGTAGTCTGCTCCGTGACGAGCAAAGTTTATGGCCGCGGTACCTATGCCACAGCCTACTTCCAGGACTCGTTTGCCTCGATACAAAGGAAATTCGCTAAAATCCAAAATGTTGGGTTCAACAAATAGTTTTTTCTTTTCAACTTCATCAAAGTATTCTTTTGTTCCTAATTCTTTTTTGCTGTGCTGAATATTACATGGTCTGGCGTCCCAGAATTTTTTTACATCTTCGATATTTGCGGTCATAGTGTGGTATTCAGTTAAGTGGTAAGGCAAACTGCATCATTTGTTTGTTAGGATCATTGGCTTTTAATTTTTCCCAAGGATCCTGCGTGCCAGCTTGCATATTGGCCCACCAGGTCACATCTTCGCCTAAGGATTGTCTATAGTCAATGATTGTCTTGGCATCTTGCAGGCGTCGCTGTGTCCACGCTGGATGATGAAAATCTCTAGGATCTTTGGGATTGCCTTCCAACATGGGACGATTTTGGAAGTTTTCATCGTTGTTGTTGCCAGTAAGATCGAATCGATCATGCTCAATCTCTACATCAATAGTTTCCACAATGTCAGACAGGTAGGCCACTTGACTAACCCAGTTGTCGTTCAATTGGTGTGGACTAAAATAGCCAAATATTTCTATCCATTTTTTAGGAACGATTGGGAATATGGCCAAAGGATGACAGTTATGAGTCAAGGCTCTCAACACACGAAATTTACCTGTGTGCTCTATTAATTTCTTATCCCAGTCTTGGGTTTTCATGATGGCATCATCACCCCAGAAAAATAACCAATCGCCTTCGGCTTCTAACGACAATTTATTGTAGTATTCGTTGAGACGGATATAACCCAAGCGATCAAAGCTCATGCAGGTGTAGCCAACATTTTTGTCGTCTAGGTCAGACAACACATTTTCCTGCACCCACTCTAAGGTCTTGTCGTCGTCGTTATCAAACGCCAACAGTATTTCTAAATTTTCAGGGTCTGACGCAAGATCCACTAGACTTGCTAAACTTTTCTTTAGCATTTCTGTGCGGTTGCGTGTGGCTAAAAGTATGGATATTTTTGGTGTAGTCATACAAATATTTATATGCGTATATTATTGTAAATAAATTTCAATCTTCATATATTGTAGACCACTTGGCCAACTTTTGACTTTTGTTTAGTTTGGCTTGAGCCAGTTCAGCTTCAGTAAAAAGTCCATGCGCATGTAACAGTTCGATCAAGAGGGCAACATCGCCTAGCTCTTTCACAAGATCTTCTCGTTTTTCGGCTAGGCCAAAACGTCTGGCCTTGCTGACCATTTGCACCACCTCACCACACTCTTCCTGGAGTAGATCCAGGATTTCATTAACCTTCGTAGATGGCACTGTTGGCATCATGCTCAAATACCTCTGCACTTTTGAGACGCACTCCGTGCAACACTGGATAGCGACCTGCACCAGTTTTCAACTGATCTAACAGCTCGGACATTTTGTCATAGCACATACGGGCAAACATTTCGCAACCTACTCCGGGCACAACACGTAGGTCACACAAGGCACCACGTTCGTGTGGAATCGCGCTCAGGTGATCTTTTTCTACATCTACAATTTCATTCATGTGTTTGAAAAACTCCAGCATAGGATCATCCTCGGCCACAACTAAAGTATGGTCAAACATGTAGTCAGCCCATTCTTTGAACAGCTTGAGTCCACCAAAGTCCATGACCCAGTTTTTGCTGTCTAAGGTATCTGATTCAAATATCAACTTAATACCAATAGAATAGCCGTGTATCAGACTGCAATGACTGTGAGTAGCACGCCACTGACGAAAACAGCAGGACAAGCCGCGATCGTTACCGTAAGTTTTTGTTGAATAATACTTTGCCATTATGATTCTCCTATGTTAGATTATAGCATAGGCTTGCAGAATTTGTATAGCGGGATGAATGCCGAAAGGCCGCTGGGTTTACTTTTTCTTTTTGGGAGCAGCAGGTTTGACAGCGTCGCTGGCTGGTTTCTCTGGTGCTGTTTTACGAGCTGATCGAGTTTCAGCCACAACATCCTGAGCAATTAACTGCTCTACAACATCAAGTGCTTCTGTGGTAGCAAACATCTGCCATAGACGATCACCGGTAGCGGTAATTGAATTAAATTTCAAAACGATGGTTTGATCGTTTTTTAATGTTAAAGTGAATGTTCTTTCTTGGCTCATGGTATCTCTTTCTTGATGAATTTATTTATTTACAGCCTCAGGTGCTGGTGGAGTTTCTGAGGTCTTGTCTGTTTTGACCATTTTTTGCAGGGCTGGATCAAGATAGGGTTTGTTGACTGTTTCGTCGGCCACGTTCCATCCTACAGACGAAAAAAATCCAATTATTATCCAGGTGCCAATCAGTTCTAATATCATTTTTTGCCTTTTTTAAATAGACCTTATTTTGAAAAATTTCTTTTCTAGTTCTGGTTTGTGAAAATTGTTTTTTATAATCAATTGTTTTAAATCGTTTAATCTGGCTGCATGTCTCCAGACTGGATAAGCATAGCGAATGGCCTGTTCATGAAATTCAATTTTTCGTCTGATGCGCTCTTGCACAGTAAGATCAGGATTAGCGGAACTGTGCCACAGTTTGGCATCGGGTTCACCATCACTTTTCAGCATGAAGCTTAGTCCATGACTTTCAATCATGCGTTCTACCGGTGCTCCGGGCAGGATGACCAAGGAGGATCCCAACTCTATACCTTCAATGGTGCCGTCGGCCACATAGCGTTGCCATCTGGGAAAAAGATCCAGATTGGCCTGATGATCTTCAAGGGTTTCAGTAATGTAGCCGGTAAACATCAAGGGCATTATCCTAAGACGATTACGACTAAACTGTTCTAACTGATAATCTATATCCTCGTTGGTAAATTTTTTGCCCATTTCAAACCGTATACGATCACTGCCGGTTTCTAATCCAACAAAAAATAAATCACCGCCGGCGGCCTTGATCATTTTAAAATCTTCGTCGGACATTGAATCGCGCGGTCTAAAAATATATTGGCCGCCCCAGCTGATAGGTTTTTCAAATTTATAAGCAGCCAACTTTTTGCACATGTCACGAAATGCTTTTAGACTACCATTTACCAAGCTGTCAGTAAAATAAAATTTAGTAACACCGTGTGTTTCGTAATGGTGTATGATCTCATCTGCAATGTTTTGTCCGCTGCGATATCGATATTTGGGCCAATAACGCTCAATATCACAGTAAGTGCATTTTCTCACACACCCACGACTACCGGTAATGAATACATCGCGCTGATCCGGGATCAAATAATCATAACGATCTAAATCATAAAAACTGTAGTCAGGCCAGGGCAACGAGTCTAGATCCTCCACCTGATGCGGAATATCGTTGTTGATTCCAGGGCCTGTTTCGCCGTTGAAATATTTGACTAACACTATTTCGCCCTCGCCTGAGATGTAGTCATTGATTAAACCTAGCCGTCGTAATTTTGCTCCAAACCCTTCGCCATCAATTCGTAGTCCAGTGTAAGACACACCCATACCGCCAGCCGCTATCACAGCCTGGGTCATGGGCCTCAGTGTTTGAAGAAATCTCTCGGCAAAGTAAATACCGCTCATGCCAAACACACTAACTAAAATTCGATCATAGTTTTCTTTGACAATGCGTTGACACCAACTGAGAATAAACTCTTCTAATATTTTTTCTTGTTGTTTATCGGGCGATGAGAAATTATCCCATACTGCATCAAATTTGTAATAGTCGGCATTGATTTTTTTGCAATAATGAAAAAATTCAATATTGAGATCATAACAGGTTACGTTGTGACCTTGATCTTGACATACTCTGGCCACAATGGCAGCACCAGTAGGAGGACGATGAGGTTCAATCCTAGGGATTGTTAATATCGCAGTGCGAGTCATGGATTTAGTAATTTTTTAATTTCTTTGAGCACCTTTAAATCTTCTTCATAGTGCCAACGTAAGGAATAGTTGCTAAAATAGGTTCCATCAACAACAGGTATTTTATATTTAGCAATGGTCAACCAGTTCAATATTGGCAGTTCAAAATCCAATTCTAAAATGCCGTTAAAATTCATGTCAAAATGAACTTGATCCATTTCGTTGGCACAAGAAATCTTGGACATGGCTTCCAGAGATTCCGATGTCATGGTTTCTCTCTGAGCTTCAGTCCAACTCGGTTTAAAGAACAGTTTGCTCATGAGTTCTTTACCAATGGTAATGTGCTCGAATTGTATATCTTTGATGGTCAGCACACAGTCTTGACTTTGGTCAGCGGTGCAATCATAGATACCGCCTTCTCCAAATTGTTTTCCGTAGTGCTCTATACACAAACGATTTTGGTCCTGTGCATTGATTGTAAAATCCAATTGAACCAACTTTTCTACTTCGCCATCAAACAACGTGTCATCATTGACACTGATTCTTGCCCGTGGCCAGTGATTGCAATATCGTCCTTGTAAATTGATAGTCAGTCTGATTGTAGTAGTTGTCATTGGTCAAAGATGTATCGGTATTCGGCCATTGCACGATATTGACCTGTATTGGTAGTCATACCTGACAATCTATAACCGCTGTTGCGATCGATAGTTCCAGTATACAACGCACGAACATACGGTGTGGTGTTGCTTACAATGCCCATCTTGTTTGTAGTATACACTGTATTGCCGGCATTGTCAACACCAGTTGGCATGGTTGCTGTTACGCTACCACTTAATACAACTGGTTTTACACCCACATACATGCCAAGATCGCCGAACCCATCTTCACGATATCTATAACCCGATTCGGCCCAGGCCGCTGTGATCGGCGCCACCGTGGTAACCATGCCAGGCGTAAAGTTTGTGGTGGTTCGCATGACAGCACCCTGGGCACTAAATCCGTCGCGAGCGTAGGTCACTACCTGTTCTAACGTGCCGCTGTTGGTAACTGATCCAAAGGCACCAGAGAAGTTTAACCAAGGATTGGCATTGAGGCTGGTATATTGTGTTCCGGTATACCAGTGACCAATTCTGTAAACTTCGGGCAGGCCAAAGCTCCATTGTTTGGGCTGTGTTCCACCTAGATATAGGCCTTGATTGCCTGACTGATCTCCGAACTCTTTGGGCTGTGGTGGGGGACCCATGGTATTGAATCGGTTGCGATCCTCATAGCCCAGATGCATGGCACCCATGGGCGTATATACAGTGTTGGCATTGCCATTTAACAGATATTCTGTATGGCTGGTCATGTTGTATTGATCAATGTGTTCGGTATTGGTATTGAAACTGTTGGGGCCCACATAGTTGTTGTGGCCAAAGTTTACGGTATAGTTACGACCCAAGCTGTCAAGAGCCTGCACCTGACCAGCGGATCCTAAATTTACACCGGCTATGCCACCAGACAGGTTCATGACGCCGGAACGGGTAGCTATACTCATGGCACCCACTGGGTTCAGCAGGTTGTTGGGATTTAACACCAGACCTGGACCAGCATCGGTCATGTAGGTGCTGGATGTCTGTGCTAACACCTGGTTGACCTGTGCCGAACTCATCCAGGGCCATACGGCCTTGACCTGATTGAATGCGGCTTGTGCGGTAATGGTATTAACCGATCCGCCAATCAGACTCAAGTAAGTGCTCATCCTCATAGGTGCACCAGCACCATTTTGGTACTGTATGTCAGTTACCAGATACAAGTTATTGCTTTTATCTTTAACTACGGCCACTTGATTTCCGGTGTTTGTGCTGCCAGCTATCAAGTTGGCTTCACTGGCAAAGTCAGTGATGATGTTTTGGAATGCCGCCACATAAGGACCGGTAGCACTCTGTTTGATCAAGATCTGCGTGCTGGAATTGTTGCCCGAAAAGTCGTTGCCGCTCAAGATCATACTTTGTTGACCATTGCCCAGATCAATAAACTGTGGACGAGTAGCACCATAGGTATTGGTATTATAGCCTTTGAGCATGGTCGATGTCACATCGGTAAAGTTACCGGCGCCGTCATTTTGCAAGAACTGTAAGGCACTTTGCTTGTTAGTGGTCAAGGTAGGTTGACTAAACACAATCAAGTCTTGATTACCATTGTTGAGGAAGTCATAGTTGATGACCAAGTAGTTATGGCTACTGTTGCCTAGTATTGGTGTGGGCAAGTCGGCGGCCCAGTTGATACTGAGCCGGTTGGTTGTAGGATCTATGGTCCAGGTAAACATCTTGGTTGTGCTGGCATTGGTGCAACCAAAAGCGGCACTGTTGTTGGCACAGGCTCTGACATCGGTAGCAACCACTTGAGTCGACCCATTGTTCATAAAGTCTGCGGCCGCCACACTACTGGTACCATAGTAAAGGTCATTTTGACCCCGAGCTTGATATACAGTAAAACCATTGATATGGTTATTCATCAAAAATGTGGTGTTGGGACCATAGTCGGTAATGATCGCATCTTGCCAACCAGTTTTGGTCAGGTCGGCAATGGTAGCACCGTGTCCCCATACCTGTGCACCAAGATCGATTGTGGTAAGATTAAACTGACTACCGGTATTTCTAAACAGCCAGGCCTGGCTGGTAGCAGTAGGACCGTAGTAGTTCATGTCGGTACTGGGCGGAACCAGCATGTCGGTATGACCACTGTGGAAGAAATCAGCAAACTGCACAGTGCCTAGATCGGTTCCTAATATAGCATTGCTACTGCCAGGAAACCATTTGGCAGTGTTGTTTACAAATTGTCCGTTTTCCCAGTTGAACAGTTGTATGGCCGAGTTGGTCCAGGTGGCAGCAGTGGCCGGTTGTGTTTGACGTCCTGCTACAATCATGTCATCGGCACCATCGCCGGTTAGATTGTTGACCACATACATGGTGTTGGCATTTTGTGCGGCGGAATTACCAGAATAAAGATTGGTGGTACTAACCAGGGCAGGAGTGCTAAACGGAACTGTGCTTCTGGTGCCGGCAGTGAATCCGTAGTTACTGAGTTGGCCTTGTGTATAGTAAGCAGTATTGGGATCGTCGGGTTTGACATAACCGCCACCGCTGTTGCCCGGAGAACCACCTCCGCCACCTCCGCCACCTCCGCCACCTCCGCCACCGCAGGCGCTGAGTAGGAAAACGGTAGAGACTGCTACAGCAATAGCAGACCGACGTAATACAGCATGTTTCTTCATACAACCAACCTATACTAGTTCACAATACAACTATTATAGCAGTTGGTTATTTTTGGGTCAATCGCGTTCTAAATACTGTAGTTTATTCACAACACCAGACCATTTGGACGCATCGGGCAGGCTGTCTTTGCTTTTGGTTATGGGCAACCATGTTCGGCTTAGGTCAGCGTTGATTTGGATAAACACCTTTTGATCTTCGGGCACATCATCCTCGGCATAGATAGCATTTTCTGGACATTCGGGCACGCATACCGCGCAGTCGATACACTCATCCGGATTGATGGCCAAGAAGTTTGGACCTTCTACAAAACAGTCCACAGGACATACATCCACACAGTCGGTATGTTTACAAAGAATACAGCCTTCTCCTACTACATAGGTCATCTTGGGGCAAAGTCCTGTTGAAGTTTGATATTGTCCATGAATTCTTTTTTGGTTCCTGGGTCTGTGTTGAATGCACCTTTGAGCACAGTGGTCTGGGTCAATGAACTGTGTGCCATGATGCCACGATTCTCACAGCAACCATGAACCGCCTGAATATACACACCAACATGTTCGGATTCGGTAGCCCGCATTATTTCTCTTGCGATGTCGTTACATAGTTCTTCTTGAAGAGTGCCACGACGAGCACACCACTGAGCAATCCTAGTATATTTAGACAAGCCAATAAGTTTATTGGCTGCAATAATTCCGATGTATGCAACACCACTAACAGGTTGATGGTGATGGCTACACATACTACGCAACTCGCTACGAACAACAAGCATACCTTCATATCTATCTTGGCTATCATTTGGAAAAGCTGTGCAATCTGGTGCTGGATCATATCGACCTCCCATAATTTCATTGTAATACATCTTGGCCAAGCGACGTGCTGTGCCCTTTGAGTTAGGA
>Ga0208874_1000379_pt1 | contig 16270 bp, 14 predicted proteins | sample CryBogCBH10Oct08_FD_184604 | JGI IMG/M metagenome (GOLD analysis project Ga0208874, IMG submission 184604) | Freshwater microbial communities from Crystal Bog, Wisconsin, USA - CBH10Oct08 (SPAdes) (version 2) | ecosystem: Environmental > Aquatic > Freshwater > Lake | place: Crystal Bog... | reverse complement strand
GGCTGGGGTTTTGGCGTGCCTTACCTCAGCGCCTTGGGCAATGTGGCCGGTGCCGACATTCCGCCCGTGGATGCCGATTGGGCCCGCTCGGTGTGGAGCCACCAAGTGCGCTTTGTGGGCGCCGGCGCGATTGGCGTCGCCGCCATTTGGACGCTGATTAAATTGGCCAAACCCGTCGCCGATGGCTTGGCTTCGGCCCTGCGTGCATCAAAGTTGAGGCAAGCCGGGCAAGGGGCCAGCTTGCCCCGCGTGGAGCAAGACATCCCAATTGGTTGGGTGGGCTTGATCACCTTGCTCACCTTGTTGCCGGTGGGGTATTTGTTGGCCCAAGTGTCTCAAGGCACTGACCTGATGTCGCAACTGCCCACCTTGGTGGTCGGCGGCGTGGCCTACATCGCCTTGATGAGCTTTTTTGTGGCCGCTGTTTGTGGTTACATGGGCGGCTTGATCGGCTCGAGCAACAGCCCCGTCTCGGGCATTGGCATTTTGGTGGTGATTGGGGCCTCGCTGCTCTTGGTGTTGTCCGTCAAGCCTTTGCTGCCCGAGTCGGCCGGACAGGCCTTGGTGGCCTTCGCCCTCTTTGTGACCGCGGTGATTGTGGCCGTGGCCACGGTGTCCAACGACAATTTGCAAGACTTGAAAACCGGCCAGCTGGTGGAAGCCACGCCTTGGCGTCAGCAGGTCGCTCTGGTGGTCGGCGTGGTCGCCGGGGCCGCGGTGATTCCACCGGTTTTGGATTTGTTGGCACAAGCCTACGGCTTTGCTGGCAGCGCCGGCGCCAACCCCGAAAAAGCGCTGGCCGCACCCCAAGCCGCCTTGATTTCAGCCTTGGCCAAGGGCGTCATTCAAGGCACTCTGGATTGGAACTTGTTGGGGATGGGCGCCGCCATTGGCGTGGCCGTCATCGTGGCCGACGCCGTGTTGCGCCGCGCCACTTCAGGCAAAGCCCAGTTGCCCCCTTTGGCCGTGGGCTTGGGCATTTACCTGCCCACGGCCGTCACCTTGATGGTGGTGGTCGGTGCCGTGGTGGGTTGGTGGGCAGATCGCCGTGCGAACCGCAGCCGCGACCCCGAGTCGGCCAAACAACTCGGCGTGTTGTTGGCCTCCGGCATGATCGTTGGTGAAAGCTTGGTGGGGGTTTTGTTGGCGGCCTTGGTGGTGTTCTCGGGCCAGTCGGCGCCTTTGGCTTTGGTGGGGGAGTCGTTTGGCCAATATGCCCTGTGGCTCGGCGCTGTGGCGTTTGTGCTGGCGGTGGTGGCCTTGCAGCGTTGGTTGAAAAAGACCCGTTAAAAAGACCCGCTAAACACTTCATACAGCCCTTTCATTTATTCAGGATCCGTGATGTCATTTTTTAAGTCGATGAAGAAGAGTGGGGCGGTGGCATTTGCCCTTGTTTTTGGCACCCTGTGCGCCCCGTCAGCCCACGCCGAACCCGGCATGTGGACCCTGGACCACTTGCCCAAAGTGGCCATGCAAAAGGACTTGGGTTGGAGCCCTTCTGCCGATTGGACGCAAAAGGCCATGCTCGGCGCGGCTCGGCTGGCCGGGGGGTGCTCGGCCTCTTTTGTGTCCAAAGACGGCTTGGTGCTAACCAACCACCACTGCGCTGCCCAGTGCATTGAAGAAATTTCTGACGCCAGCCACAACTACCTTAAAGATGGCTTCTTGGCCAAGTCGCGTGCCCAAGAGCGCAGTTGCCCCGCCATGGAAGTGAACCGCCTCGAAAAAATCACCGATGTCACAGACAAGGTCAAGGGCGCCACCCAGAACTTGTCGGGCACTGAATTTCAGAAAGCCAAAAATGCGGTGGAAGCCAATTTGACGGCCGAGTGCGCCGCCAAAGAAAAAGAAAAAATTCGCTGCGATGTGGTGTCGCTCTACCACGGGGGCCAATACAAACTCTACCAATACCACCGATTCCAAGACGTCCGTTTGGTGTTTGCGCCTGAACAAGCCATGGCCTTTTTTGGCGGCGACCCCGACAACTTCAACTTCCCCCGCTTTGACTTGGACATGGCGATGGTTCGGGTTTATGAAGGCGGTCAACCCGCTGCCGTGACCCAGTTCTTCCCGCTCAACGCCAAAGGCCCACAAGCCGGGGAGCCCGTGATGACTGTGGGCCACCCGGGCTCCACCCAACGCGACCTGACCGTCGCCCAATTGCAAGCCCGACGCGACAGTTTGGCCTTGAATACGCTTCCAAGTCTGTCTCAAATGCGGGGCATGTTGATTGAATTTGGTGAACTCGGCGAGGAGCAAAAGCGCATCGCCACCGAGTCGTTGTTTGGCGTTGAAAATTCCTACAAGGCCTTGCATGGCCAATTAGAGGCCTTGCTGACCCCCGGTTTGTTGGAACTAAAAGCCACCGAAGAAGCCGAATTGCAGCGCTTCGTGGCCCAGAATCCCGCCCTGAAAAAAGAGGTCGGCGATGCGTGGCAACAGATTGCCAAAGCTGAAAAGTTGGCCAAGAACATTCGACCCATCTACAGCCAGTTTGAGGACGCCGCTGCTTTTCAAAGCCGCTACTTCCACATGGCCCGCGCCTTGGTTCGGGGCGCCGTTGAGCGCGCCAAGCCCAATGCCGAGCGCCTGCCCGAGTACAACGAATCCGCCTTGCCTCAATTGCAAGCGGGCTTGTTTTCTGAAGCGCCCATTTACCCTGAATTTGAAAACCTGTTGCTGACTTTTTCGCTTACCAAAGCCCGCGAAGTGTTGGGTGCTGACGACGAGCACATCAAGCAAATACTGGGGAATGAATCGCCAGCAAACATGGCCAAAGACCTGATGGCGCGCACCCAGTTGGGCGACATCCAGGTGCGCCATGCGTTGTGGGACGGCGGCTTGTCGGCGGTCATGCAAAGCCAAGACCCGTTTATTCAATTGGCCCTGAAGGTCGACCCCATCGCCCGAGCCCTGCGCACGCGCTATGAAAAAGAGGTGGATTCGGTCGTCACCAAGAACAGTGAAAAAATTGCCAAGACCCGCTTTGCCTTGTGGGGCGACCGACAAGCGCCTGACGCCACCTTCACCCTGCGCCTGTCTTATGGCCGCGTCAAAGGGTGGCAAGAGGGCGGCCGGGCTATTGCGCCGTTCACCACCTTGGGCGGCGCTTACACCCGGGCCACCGGGGCCGAGCCATTCAAATTGACCGACGCTTGGTTGGCCGCCAAAGACCGCTTGAACTTGGCCACGCCCTTCAACTTTGTCTCGACCAACGACATCATTGGCGGTAACTCGGGCAGCCCGGTGTTGAACCGACAAGGCGAGTTGGTGGGTTTGGTGTTTGATGGCAATTTGCCATCACTCGGTGGCGCTTATTGGTTTGATGCGGCGGTGAACCGGGCCGTGGCGGTCGACAGCGCGGCGATCATTGAAACCATGAACCAGATTTACGGCGCACAAGACCTGACCCGTGAGATGTTGGGCCAATAAGCAGGCCCCGCTTCAGTTGCAAACGCGCTTCATGATTTTTTCGATGGGCGTGCCGCTCGGTACGGGCTCGAGGGTGCTGATGACGCCCTCTTTGCTGATGACGCTGCCGCTCAGCAAAGGGCCCGCATAAAAAACCACCGACTGCGCATGAACCAAGTGTTTGGCGCAGTCAAATTCCATGATGGAACGGGTCGACTGAAAGGTTTTTTTCGAAGAAAAAACCTGCGGACTTTCGTAGGACATCATGGTCGTCACTTGGGTCAAGTTCTTTTGGTGCGTCACCGAGCCCAAGTCGACGGAAGTGCTTGCATTCTGAGAGCTGGCGACTTCGGTCCAAGGCCCCGCTGCGGCCGCTGGGCCCAGGCTGAACGACAAAATGAACGGAAAAATGAAGGCCAACGGCAAAGCCGTTCTTTTGGCTGTTCTCAGGGGCGTCATGGGCTCGCTTCCGGTTTCGCCGGCAGGCGCAGGGCCAAACCCCACAGGGCCAACATCACGAGTCCCAGACCGAGGTAGGCGACAGAAAAACCATAGCCAGCCGCATCGCCCAGTGCATCGGCCAGGCCACTGATGGCGGCCGTTGCCACCAAACTGCCAATGCCGTTAAACAGGTTGATCAAACCTTGCGCGGTGGCGCGCAAATCGTCGGGTGCCTCTTGCAGGGCCACCGAGCGCAAGGCGCCGCCGACCAAGATGCCCACGCCCAAACCCACGACGGCGGTGAAGCACAAAAAGGCGATCAAGCCGCCGAAATGGAGCAGGGCGGCCAAGGCCGTGCCGGCATAACCCAGGGTCAAAGCCGCAAAGCCCGTCACCACCAACACGCGGGCCCCCAAGCGGTTCAGCAAACGGCCCGAGCCCATCGAGCTGATCATGGAGAACAGCACCAAAGGCAGCAGCACAAAGCCAGCATGTGGGGTGCTGACGCCAAAACCTTGGGTGGCCATGGACGCCAAAAAGGCGATGCCGCCCATGCTCAAGCCGGAGCCCAAGGTCAAGCCGTAAGTCAGCACCAAGCGCGGGCGGGTGAACAAAACCATCGGCACCATGGCGCGCTGGCCCCGTTGCGACGCGCGATTTTCTGCCAACACAAACAGCCCCGTCAGCACCAAGGCGCTGGCGAAGGCCCAAGGCCACAGGGGAAATGCGGCCACAGCACCGGCCCCGGCCACAGACCCAGACCCAGCCACGCTGTTGAGGGGCTCAGCGAGTTGGGTCACCCCCAAAAGCAAAGCCATCAGCGCACTGAAAAACAAGCCCAAGCCCAACCAGTCCAAGGGCGGCTTCTGGCTCTGAGGCAGGGGCTTGGGCAATGCTTTGGCACCCGCCAGCAACAAGTAAAAAGCCAAAGGCAAGTTGATCAAAAAAATCCAAGGCCAACTGGCCCACACCGTCAAAGCACCCGCCAGGGGAGGGCCCAGCACAAAGGCCATGCCGTAAACCGCGCCAATCAAGCCCAGGGCTTTGCCTTGTTGCTCAGCGGGCAAGGCGTCACCAATCACGGCGCTGGCGGTCGGCACGATGCCGCCACTGCCCATGCCTTGCAAAATGCGACCCACAATCAACCAAGCGTAGCCGTGCGAGCCGATCAGCCCGGAACCTTGGCTGAAACCCGCACCCGCAATCAGGGCGGAACCCACGGCAAACAGGGCGATGCCACTCAAGAAAACAGGTCGACGCCCAATGCGGTCGCTCAGGTTGGACATCAGCACGGTGCTGGTCAACGAGAAGAGGATGAAAGACGACATCACCCACCCGACTTCGCGGTGGTTGATGCCAAACTCGGCACGGATGGCGGGAATGGCCGGCCCGATGACGGCTGAATCCAGCGCCGCCATGAAAACACCCAGCAACAAAACCCTCAACAAAACACGTGGCGAACTCGTCATGGCCTGAATTATCTCACTGCATCTCATTGCACAATGGGCGGTTATGAACCGCTATTCAGACTTCACTTCAGGCGGGCTCGGCCCTTCTTTAAACGCACTCAAGGCCTGCATGCCCGGAGGCGGCAGCGCCATTTGGGTGTTGGCGACGGCCCTGCTGTTGCAGGGCTGCGCGAGCCCTTCGGTGTCCCTCAAGCCAGAGCACGGCGCCCCCATTTCTGCGGTTGCCACCCCAACCCCAACACCTTCAACAACCCCTACATCAATACCCACGCCCCCTCAATCCGTGGCTGTGGAGCTGCCCCCGAGCAAACCGCCTTTGAAGCTGGGGTTGGCCCTGGGCGGTGGCGCGGCGCGTGGCTTTGCCCACATTGGCGTGATTCAGGTTTTGGAAGAGGCGGGCATTCGCCCCGATTTGGTTTGCGGCACCTCCGCCGGCAGCTTGGTCGCCGCGCTGTATGCCAGCGGCAAAAACGGCCAAGAGTTGCAGCAAATTGCGCTCACCATGGACGAGGCCGTCATCACCGATTGGACCTTGCCCTTTGTCAGCCGGGGCGTCTTGAAGGGCGAGGCGCTGGGGCGCTATGTCGAAGGGCTCGTCAGCCGGCGATCGATTGAAAACTTCAAAATGCCCTTGGGCATCGTCACCACCGACTTGAAGACCGGCGAAGGCGTCCTGTTCCAGCGGGGCAACACGGCCTTGGCGGTGCGGGCCTCCAGCGCCGTGCCAGGGGTGTTTGAGCCGGTTCGCATTGGCGGACGTGATTACGTGGACGGCGGTCTGGTGGCGCCGGTGCCCGTGGCCTATGCCCGACAAATGGGGGCGACCTTCGTCGTGGCGGTCGACATTTCTTCACCGCCTGAAGACGGGGAGAGCGCAGGGACCTTGCAAATCATGCTGCAAACCTTTGCCATCATGTCCAAAAGCCTGAACCGATTTGAGCTCAAGCAAGCCGATGTGGTGGTGAGGCCCCCCCTGATGGGCGTGGCCAGCACCAACTTTGCGGCGCGCCGTCGCGCCATCGAAAGCGGTCGGCAGGCGATGTTGCAAGCCTTGCCAGCCCTCAAGGCCGCATTGGCATCAAACCACGTCGGACTGCAGTGAACCTGAGCTGAACCGTGGCCGATGAGGATGCTGGCAAAATCAAACCCATGAGCCGTCCCCAACCCGAACCCCGAAGCGCCTACGCGGTTTTTCGCCCCATCACCACGCGCTGGAGTGACAACGATGTGTATGGCCACGTCAACAACGTCATCTATTACCACTGGTTTGACGCCGCCGTGAATGCCCATTTGATCGAGCAAGGGGCCTTGGACATTCACGCAGGCGCCACCATTGGTCTGGTGGTCGAAACCCACTGCAATTATTTCGCGCCCTTGGCTTTTCCCCAGACCGTCGAGTTGGGCATTCGCGTCGCCCACTTGGGTTCGAGCAGCGTTCGTTATGAAATTGGCGTGTTTGCAGAAGGTGAGCCCCTGTCAGCAGCCTGCGGCCATTTCATCCATGTGTATGTGGACCGCACATCGCGCCGACCTGCGCCCTTGCCAGAAACGTTTCAAACGGTGTTAAAAAAGCTCTTTATTCAGAGACCCCTTTCTACATGACTGATTTTGAAAAATTTGACGCGCTGGTGCGTTCGCGCAAGTCGCTGCGGGCCTTTTTGCCCAAACCCGTGCCGCACGAGGTCTTGCGCCGCTTGCTTGAAACGGCATCGCGCTCGCCTTCCGGCACCAATATGCAACCTTGGCAGGTCTATGTGGTGCAAGGCGCGTCGCGCGACAACTTGATCAATGAAACCTGCGCCGCCTACGACACCTTGCGCTTGCACCCCGAACGTGCCGAAGAGTTTGGCCACGCCGGTGATGCCGCTGACCGCAAAGTCGGCTCGCCTTATTTGGACCGTCGCCGCCAAAACGGCTGGGCTTTGTACGGTTTGTTGGGCCTGACGCGTGAAAACAAAGACGGCATGCACCAACAGCAAGAACGCAACTACCGCTTTTTTGACGCACCGGTGGGCCTGTTTTTCACCACGCACGTGAGCATGCAAGGTTCTTCCTTGGTTGACTTTGGCCTGTTCATGCAGACCTTCATGTTGGCCGCCAAAACCCAAGGCTTGGACACCTGCGCTCAAGGCGCGTGGCGGAATTTTTCCAAAATCGTCATGCGGCATTTGAAGGCAGGGCCAGAAGAAGTCATGGTCTGCGGCATGGCGCTGGGTTACGCCGATGCCCATGCCTTGGTGAACACCTTGGAAACGCCGCGCGAAAGCGTCGACAACTTTACGCGCTGGCTCGATTAAAGACCATGATCATCACCAGCCTGCTCGACACCGACCTCTACAAATTCACCATGATGCAAGTGGTGTTGCACCAGTTTCCGGGTGCCCAGGTGGAGTACAAATTCAAGTGCCGCAACCCCGGTGTCAACTTGGCCCAATTTGCAGATGAAATTCGAGACGAAATTCGCTCTTTGTGCCAAATCACATTCAAAGAAAACGAGCTGGCTTATTTGCGCTCCATGCGCTACATCAAAAGCGATTTCGTCGATTTTTTGGGCTTGTTCGAGCTCAATGAAAAATACATCACCGTCACGCCGCTGCCCAATGAGGAAATTGACATCACCATCCAAGGGCCTTGGCTGCACACGATTCTGTTTGAGATTCCGGTGCTGGCGATTGTCAACGAGGTGTATTTCCGCAACACCGTCAAAGTGCCTGATTTTCCCGAAGGCCGACGCCGCTTGGAAGAAAAAATCTCGCTCCTGCGGGGCGACGGTTTGCACAACCTCAAGATCGCCGATTACGGCACCCGCCGACGCTTTTCTAAAGCCTGGCACGAAGAGGTGTTGCGGGTCTTGAGCAACCGCTTGGGCCACCACCAAGGCGAACAGTTGGCGGGCACCAGCAACGTCTTGGCGGCCATGCGTTTGGGTCTGACCCCGCTCGGCACCATGGCGCACGAGTATTTGCAAGCCTGCCAATCGCTGGGGCCACGGCTGCGTGACAGCCAAGTGTTTGGTTTTGAAATGTGGGCCAAGGAATACCGCGGCGACTTGGGCATTGCCTTGAGCGACGTGTATGGCATCGGCGCTTTCTTGCGCGACTTTGACCTTTATTTTTGCAAACTCTTCGACGGCGCCCGCCACGACAGTGGCGACCCGTTTGCCTGGGGCGAGCGCGTCATCGAGCATTACCGCAACTTGCGCGTCGACCCGCGCACCAAGACGCTGATTTTTAGCGACGGCTTGAATGTGCCCCGCATCATCGAGTTGTACGAGCGCTTTCGGGGGCGCTGCCAACTTGCCTTCGGCATTGGCACCAACCTCACCAACGACCTGGGCTACGAGCCTTTGCAAGTGGTCATCAAGCTGGTGCGCTGCAACGGTCAGCCGGTGGCCAAGTTGTCTGACACACCCGGCAAGGGCATGTGCGACGACGAAAAATACCTGGCCTATTTGCGCCAGGTGTTTGAGATTGACACCGTTTGAAATTAAAAAAAGAAAGAATTGGTGATGAGCAAACCCAAAATTCTGGTGGCCCGCGATGTGTTTCCTGAAATCATCGAGCAACTCTCGCAGCACTTTGACGTTGAAGCCAACCCCGACGATGTGATTTTTAGCCCGACCGAATTGGCGCAAAAATTGAGCGACAAAGTGGGCGCTTTCACGACGGGCAGCGAGCGCATTGACGCGGCTGTTTTGGCCGCTGCGCCGCATTTAAAAATCTGCGCCAACATGGCCGTTGGCTACAACAACTTTGACGTCGCCGCCATGACTTCACACGGCGTCAAAGCCACCAACACCCCCGATGTGCTGACAGAAACCACCGCCGACTTTGGCTTTGCCTTGTTGATGGCCACGGCACGGCGCATGACAGAGAGCGAGCATTTTTTGCGCCGCGGCGAATGGAAGAAATGGCGCTTCGATTTGTTTTCAGGCGCCGAAGTGCACGGCAGCACTTTGGGTATTTTGGGCATGGGCCGCATCGGCCAAGGCATCGCCAAGCGGGGCGCCCACGGCTTTGGCATGAAGGTCATCTACAACAACCGCAGCCGCTTGAGCGCCGACATTGAGGCGCAAAGTGGCGCCACCTTTTTGAGCAAAGAAGAAGTGCTCAAAACCGCCGATCATGTGGTTTTGGTCATGCCCTACAGCGCTGAATCGCACCACGCCATTGGCGCTGCTGAATTGGCCTTGATGAAACCCACGGCCACCCTGATCAACATTGCCCGCGGCGGCATTGTGGACGACGCTGCCTTGGCCAGAGCCTTGCGCGACAAGCGCATTGCCGCCGCTGGCCTCGATGTGTTTGAAGGCGAACCCACTGTGCACCCTGATTTGCTCACAATCCCGAACATCGTGCTGACCCCGCACATCGCCAGCGCCACCGTCAAAACCCGTTTCGCCATGGCCAAGTTGGCCGCTGACAATTTGGTGGCCTTCCTGACGCAAGGCCATGCTTTGACGCCGGTGAATTGAGCAAACCCAAGTGATGGATACTTTGATTTGGGTCACCTTATTGGGCATCGCCGGTTTGCTGGTGCTGCTCTTGGTTTGGGTCTGGCAACAAAAGCAGCGCTTGGACAACGCGCCTTTGCTTGCCCGCATCGACCATTTGGAGCGCGAGTTGGCCAAGGTTTTAAGCGACACCGCGCGCGACACGCGACAAGAGCACGCGCAAGGCATGGCCTTGTTTCAGCAAACGTTTGGCAGCCAAATTTTGGGTTTGCAAAAAGGCCTGACCGACACCCTGTCGGTGCAACTGCAAGGCCTGAGCGAAACCAATGCGCGGCGCATGGGCGAAATCCGTGACACCCTGAACTTGCAGCTGGCCCAATTGCAGCAGAACAATGCCGCCAAGTTGGACGAGATGCGCCAAACGGTGGACGAAAAGCTGCAAAGCACCCTCGAAGCGCGTTTGGGTCAGAGCTTTCAAATGGTGGCGGAACGACTGGACCAAGTGCACAAGGGCTTGGGCGAAATGCAATCGCTCGCTCAAGGCGTGGGTGATTTGAAGCACCTGCTGACCAATGTCAAAACCCGCGGCATGTTTGGCGAGGCGCAGTTGTCGGCCTTGCTCGAGCAAGTGTTGGCGCCCGATCAATACGCCGAGCAAGTGGTGGTGGTCCCGGGCTCGCGCAACCCGGTTGACTTTGCCATTCGATTGCCCGGGCGGGGCGACAACGGCGAGCCCCTTTGGTTGCCGATTGACGCTAAATTTCCCAACGAAGATTACGAGCGCTTGTTGACCGCGCAGTCGGAGGCCAACGCGGTGGCGAGCGAAGCCGCCGGTAAGGCGCTGGAGGCGCGGATCATTGCCGAGGCCAAGTCGATTGCTGAGAAATACGTCGCGCCGCCCCACACCACCGACTTCGCGATTTTGTTCTTGCCCACCGAAGGCCTTTATGCCGAAGTGTTGCGCCGCCCCGGTTTGATGGAGCTGCTCCAGCGCACCCACCGCGTCACGCTGGCGGGTCCCACGACCTTGATGGCGATTTTGAACTCGCTGCAAATGGGCTTTCGCACGCTGGCACTTGAAAAACGCTCCAGCGAAGTCAAGCAGGTGTTGGGGGCCGTCAAGACGGAATTTGTCAAGTTTGGCGATGTGCTGGCCAAGGTCAAAACCCAAACCCAAACCGTGCTCAACACCTTGGCCCAAGCGGAAACGCGCAGCAATGTGATGAACCGTGCTTTGAAAAATGTCGAGGCCGTGCCCGAGGCCCAAGCCGCGGCTTTGTTGCCGGGGCTGAATGCCAAAGAGACCGACAGCGGATCGGATTTGGATGGCTGAGCCCCTCTCGACCGGGCCTGAGTCCGTTTCTCATCCGGTCGACGCCCCGCTGAATTTGGCGCCTTATTTGGCCCGCTTGGTGACCGCCCAAGTGGCCTTGCACGCCACCATGGCGGGCTTTCGCATGGCGTCCCCCTTGCTTGCTTTGCGTTTGGGCTACAGCCCGATGGCTGTGGGTTTCTTGTTGGCCTTGTTTTCGCTGACGCAGGTGTTTTTGGCCTTGCCTGCGGGGCGCTTTGCCGACCGCCACGGATTGCGCCGGCCCATTGGTTTGTACGTGTGCATTTCGTGTTCGGGCATGTTCTTGGCCACCGCTTTTCCGGTTTACCCCGTCTTGTGTTTCGCGGCCTTGTGCACCGGGGGTGCTGCCGGCGCGGCCATCGTGGCCTTGCAGCGCCATGCAGGCCGGTTGGCCGATCACCCCTCGCAGTTGAAGCAAATTTTTAGTTGGTTGTCGCTGGGGCCTTCGGTCTCCAACGTGGTCGGGCCCTTGGCCGCCGGCTTGATGATTGACCACCATGGGTTTCAATCTGCCTTTGCCTTGTTGGCCATCTTTCCCCTGTTTTCTTGGGGGCTGGTGCGAGCGGCCACTTTGCAAGAAAAGCCGCTTGGAAATGCCCATGAACCCCTTCAAGCCTCCCGCGTCGCCGCATTGAGCCCACGCCAAAGCGTTTGGGCCTTGTTGCGGCAGCCGTCCTTCAAACGCCTGTTGATCATCAATTGGTTTTTGTCGGCGAGTTGGGATGTGCACAACTTTGTGATTCCCCTGCTGGGCCACGAGCGCGGCATCAGCGCGGCGGTGATCGGTTCCTTGCTCGGTGCGTTTGCGTTGGCCGCCAGCACCATTCGGTTCTTCCTGCCTTGGCTCACCCGCAATGTGCGCGAGGGCGCGGTGATTGGCGTGGCCATGGTGGTCACTTTTGCCGTGTTTGCGGTCTATCCGCTGATGAGCAACCCGTGGCTGATGGGCGTCTGCGCCGTTTTGGCGGGCATGTCGATTGGCTCGGTTCAACCCATGATCATGAGCTTGCTGCACCAACTCACCCCGCCCGCCCAGCATGGCGAGGCTTTGGGTTTGCGGCTGATGACCCTCAACGCCTCCAGCGTGGTGATGCCCCTGCTGTTCGGTAGCGCCAGCGCTTTGATGGGGGTGGGCGCTTTGTTCTGGGTCTGCGCGGTGGTGGTGGGCCTGGGCTCCGCGCTGGCTTGGGAAATGCGGGTTCCAGTCAGTGCCGATGCGCTGAACCCACCCGGGTCGCACTGAGCCTTTTTAAAGCTGATAAAAATCTTTGATTTCGAGCCACGCCGCCTCGGGGGTATCGACAAAGCGAAACAACTTTAAGTCTTCGGGGGCAATCGCGCTTTCTTCGACCAAAAACTCAAAATTGATGAGCTTTTTCCAATAAGCGCTGCCAAACAACAGCACGGGCAGGGGTTTGACCTTTTGGGTTTGAATCAGGGTCAACACCTCAAACAACTCGTCCAAGGTGCCAAAGCCCCCCGGAAAGGCCACCAAGGCTTTGGCGCGCATCAAAAAATGCATTTTGCGCAGCGCGAAATAGTGGAATTGAAAGTTCAAACTCGGCGTTAAATACGGGTTGCTTTTTTGCTCCATGGGCAATGAAATGTTCAAGCCAATGGTCGGCGCCCCCGCTTCAAAAGCGCCGCGGTTGGCGGCCTCCATCACGCCGGGGCCGCCGCCGGTGCAAATCACCAAGCGCTCGCTCTCTGGCAGAGCGGCGCTGTGCACGGCCACCAACTCGGCAAATTGTCGGGCCGCTTGGTAATACGTCGCTTGTTGTTCGGCCCGTTTCGCCTTGGCCAAACTTTGGGCATCGCCAGCGGCCAAAGCCGCGGCCATTTGGGCTTGGGCCAGTTCGGGCGAAGGGGTGCGGGCACTGCCGAATACCACCACCGTTTGCAGAATGTTTTGGGCCTGTTGTTCCAAATCGGGTTTCAACATTTCTAGCTGAAATCGAATGCCCCGCGTGTCTCGGCGCATCATGAATTCGGGGTCGGCAAAGGCCAACCGACTGGCATTGGCCTCTAAGTCGTTGCCGCCGTCGAATCGGGCATGACTGGCCAGGGCATCGGCCCAAGCATCGGCCATGTTTGAATCTTTGAGGTCTGTTTTGGCTTCCATCGAGCGGATTGTGCCCAAGTTAATGGTAAAACTAAGCCCAAATTTTGAAATGGCCTACAAAGGTCGGAAGTTGGAGACAAGCGGTATGGAAAATTTGGACATCATGGTCTTGCGCACGCTGCTGGCCTGGCGCTCAGCGGGGCAGCGGGCCTTGTTGGTCACGGTGGTTCGGACTTGGGGCTCGTCTCCCAGACCGATTGGCTCGATCATGGCGATGAACGAAATGGGCTCGGTGGTGGGTTCGGTCTCGGGCGGCTGCATCGAAGACGATTTGATCGATCGCCACACCAAGGCCTATTCGTCCAACGGCGCGATGCCGCAAGGTGCACCGCAGTTTGTCAAATACGGCATCAGCGCCGACGAAGCGCATCGCTTTGGTTTGCCTTGCGGCGGCACGCTCGAGCTGTGCCTGGAGTCTGACCCCGATCCGGCCTCCTTGAGCGAACTCATCCAGACCTTGGCGCAAGGCCAGTTGGTGCAACGCCACTTGAATTTAGCCACTGGCGCCGTGAGCCTCCAACTCACCGACCAGCCGGAAAGCCTGCAAATGTCGGCCGAGGCCTTGGTCAACACCTTTGGCCCCGAGTACCGCATGCTGATCATTGGCGCGGGGCAAATGTCGGAATATTTGGCCACCATGGCCTTGTTCAACGGTTTTGCCGTGACGATGTGTGACCCGCGCGAAGAGTACCGCGGCAGTTGGCAAGTGGCTGGCGTTCGGTTGACCCACGAAATGCCCGACGACGTGGTGCGCGAATTCAAAGCCGACCGCCGCACTTGCGTGGTGGCCTTGACGCACGACCCCAAACTCGACGACTTGGCCCTGCTCGAAGCCCTGGAAACCGAGGCTTTTTATGTCGGTGGCATAGGCTCGCGCCGCAACAACGAGGCCCGTCGCGCACGGATGATGGAACACTTTGACCAAACCGAAGACAGCTTGAAACGCTTGCGCGGCCCGATTGGCATTTACATCGGCAGCAAGACCCCGGCTGAAATTGCGGTCAGCGTGATGGCCGAGTTATTGGCCGTCAAAAACGGCGTGACCTTGCCGCGCGACATGGCGGTGGCCCAGGCCAAAAACGACTTGGAGGTGGTTCACAACGACCCCGGTTTACCCGTTTGCGGGGTGTTGAGTCGGTCTTAAAACAAGGGATAATCCAAGGATATCAAGGAGTTGAACGTGGATTTGATTTTGTTGCTGAAGTGGGGCGTGATGGGCTTGGTGGAGGGGTTGACCGAGTTCTTGCCCATTTCTTCCACGGGCCATTTGATCTTGGTGGGTTCGCTGTTGGGCTTGAGCGACGCCAAGGCCAAGGTGTTTGACATTGCCATTCAAACCGGCGCCATTTTTGCGGTGGTGCTGGTTTATTGGCCCCGCATCAGCTCCACGGTGGTGGCCTTGCCGCACTATGCCCGGGCCCGCCTGTTTGCATTCAATATTTTTGTGGGTTTCTTGCCCGCTGCGATTCTCGGGGTGCTTTTTAAGAAGGTCATCACCGAGTATTTGTTCAACGGTTATGTGGTCGCCACGACCTTTATTTTGGGTGGCTTGATCATTCTTTGGGCCGAAAAACGCGACCAAGAAGAAGCCCCGATTCAGAACGTCGACAGCATGACCTGGCGCGACGCGCTGAAGGTGGGCTTTGTGCAATGCCTGGCCATGATTCCCGGCACCAGCCGCAGCGGCGCCACGATCATTGGCGGCATGTTCTTGGGCCTGAGCCGCAAGGCCGCCACCGACTTTTCTTTCTTCTTGGCCATTCCCACCTTGATTGGCGCTGGCGTTTACAGCCTCTACAAAGAACGCCACTTGCTGGTGGCCGACGACCTGCCCCTGTTTGCCATCGGCTTGATCGTCTCGTTTTTGAGCGCTTGGTTGTGCGTGCGCTGGCTGCTGCGCTACATCAGCACGCACAGCTTTGTGGCCTTCGCCTATTACCGAATTGCCTTCGGCCTCATCGTGTTACTGACCGCGGTGATGGGCTGGGTGGATTGGGCGGATTAAATCAGCTTTTCCTTGGGCGAAGCGATTTTCTTGAGCGGCGTGCTGCGGCTGCTGGGCACCACCAAGGGCACTTCGGTGGCGCCGCCGTTCCACATGGGGTCTTGAATGCTGTCGAACACTTGGCGCAGTTTCTCGCCCCAGCTGTCGTGCAACATGCGGAAGTAGGGGTTGTTCTCTTCGATGCAAATGATCTTGTCGCACTTCAAAGCACCGGCCTCGTAAACCACCAAATCCAGCGGCAAACCGACGGAGAGGTTCGATTTGAGGGTGGAATCCATCGACACCAAAGCGCACTTCGCCGCTTCGTCCAACGGGGTGTTGGCGTTGACGACGCGGTCCAGCACGGGCTTGCCGTATTTGGACTCGCCGATTTGGAAGTAGGGCGTTTCGGCCGTGGCTTCAATGAAATTGCCAGCTGAATAAACTTGGAACAAGCGCATGTTTTCGTTGCCAATCTGACCGCCAAAAATCAGCGAGGCATTGAAGTCAATGCCAGACGCGTGTAGCGCCGTGGCGTCGCGCTCATAAACCCGGCGCACGGTGGCGCCCAACACGCGCACCGCGTCGAACATGCTTTTGGCGTTCCAAATGGTCAGGGGTTCAGCGCCTTCGACGACGAGTTCTTCTGTTTGCAGCAATTCGCGGATCGATTGAGAAATGCTCAAGTTGCCCGCAGAGAGCAACACCATGAACCGGTCGCCGGGCTTTTCGTAGGCGATCATTTTGCGGAAGGTGCTGATTTGGTCCAGCCCCGCGTTGGTGCGGGAGTCGGACAAGAACACCAAGCCGGCGTTCAATTTGAGGGCGACGCAATAGGTCATTTGGCTGCTTGAATTTTCTTTAAGGAGTAGAGGATGTCGAGGGCTTCGCGTGGGCTCAAGGCGTCGGGGTCGATCTCAGACAAACGAGATTCTACGAGGCTGGGACCCGTGATTTCAGTGAGTGGCGGCGGTGCAAACAAATCAACTTGGGTTTGAGCCGCTTGCGCGCGCGACTCCAACGCCGACAAGGTGTG
>Ga0208874_1000376_pt1 | contig 16359 bp, 18 predicted proteins | sample CryBogCBH10Oct08_FD_184604 | JGI IMG/M metagenome (GOLD analysis project Ga0208874, IMG submission 184604) | Freshwater microbial communities from Crystal Bog, Wisconsin, USA - CBH10Oct08 (SPAdes) (version 2) | ecosystem: Environmental > Aquatic > Freshwater > Lake | place: Crystal Bog... | reverse complement strand
AAACCCTGCAGCGGCTGCTGCAAAAGATCTACTTAAGGCCAGCGGGCTGAGGCCCTCAATGCCGGATTAAGCAAATGACTCTGCCCGCAGGGCGTAGAGGTTGCGCACACCGTTCGAAATGCCCGCTAAAACGACGGGGTCGCAAGCGGCCAATAACGCAGGCCCTTGCTCGGGGTCTTTGAAGAAAGCCCGGGAGGGTTCCAACAAGGCCATCATGCGCTCAAAGCCCATTTGCTGAATCATGTAATCGGCCACCGGTGAGTGCTTCACGTCGTAATGCGTTTCGGCGGTTCGGCCTTTGTGCAACAAGCCCATCACCAAGGTTTCATGAGGCGTCTGGGCTTGATAAGGTTGTACAACCTTGGGCAAATGGGTTTCGAGTTGCATACTTCTGTCATTCTCATGGGGCAATTTGCCCATCAAGGACGACAGAGGCGTGTTCCGACCTAACCGGGCTGACAAAGCCTCCAAGATGCCGATGGATATCAACTTCGCGCGCAAATAAAGTCGCGCCACTTCCAGATTGATTTGGCAGTTTTGCTGCATCTTCAAGAACCGATCTGATTGGGGCTCTGTCAGGTACTGACGAAAGACCGACGAAGGTTGCAAAAAGCTCAAAAAACCTTCCATTTTTTGGAGCGAGTTACGATAACCCTGAACCGTGAACACATTGACTTGGGCCAACTCGTGGTTGGTCTCGGGTATCAAGTTCCAGGTGTTGCTCAGAAAGTCTGCCGGATCCTCACTGGCAAAGTTCCCCACATCGCGGTTGGCCACGCTGACCGCTTCCATGACCAATTGGTCGATCTCAGCGGTGCTGAAGTCAAGGCCATAGTGGACAGAAATCGCTTGCAAGCGTTCGGCCAATTGTTGCGAGCAGGTTTTATCAGGCGCGACAGGGCCCCGAAAAGGGATGGTGGCCTCGATGCAGGCCGCGATTTTGACCAAGTGAGCCAGCGACAAAATCCCCTTCAAGGCCTTGACGGCCACCAACGCGCTCAAAAATTCATTTTGCCCTGCGAAGGGCGAGAGTGTTTGGCCATTAGAGAAACCGAACAGGCTCAAGCACATTTCAAAATCGGGGTCTTGAACGCCTTCATCCACTTGAATGCGCAAAGCGCCAGCGTCTTCAAGTACAAAAGGGGTCAGGTAGCGGGCCAGGTTGAGGTTGATGCCCGAGTCAACTTGGACATAGACCAAGTCGTGGAACAGAGCGGCAATCACCTCGGTGGGGCTGCCACCGGCGCCGACTTCAAAAATGTGATCGGGGGTATGGAAGGAGCGCCATTCGCCGGTCATGGACTGAATGATCAAGGCGGCGACCCCGGGCAACTTTGGAGACTCAGCGTCTCCCCCCAAAGCAGCAATGCTGAGTTTGAGTTCGTTGAGGCAACGAGCAAGGTGAGCGGAGGCGTCCATTTCTGATCTCTAAGAAACAACTTTTACGATTGTTTCACATAAAAACCCTAATTTGATTGCAGCGATAAGACAAAGTTTTCATAGCTTTGACCCTGCAAAGCTTGGGTTAATACGGCTTTTCCGGCCGCAACGGCATCCTTGGCGCCCACTTGTTTTTCGGCCGCCAACATTTGCCTATACAAAGCGGTGATGACGGGCAAGGCCGCTCGGTTGGGGCAGCGCCGAACCGAGTGATAACCAAGCAACTGCCCATTCATGTCGGTGGAGGCGGTGACATTGGCCCAAACCCAGTAATAACCCCCGTCCTTGCGAACATTTTTGACATAGGCAAATACCTCTTTGCCCTGCTGGATGGTTTCCCATAGCAATGCAAATACCGAGCGTGGCATGTCGGGGTGGCGCACGATGTTGTGTTGAACACCCATCACCTCCTTTTCGGTGAAGCCTGAAATGCTGTAAAAAGTCCGATTGGCGTAAGTGATGCGCCCTTTAACATCGGTCTTAGAGACAATAAATTCGCTGCTTTGCAGCTGGGTTTCCTGTTGGGTCAGCCCACTGTGGCGTGCAACCATGAACGTTTCACTTTCTTCAACAAATGACGGAGGGGGATGCGCTCAAGTCCATCCAAAGCGCAAAAAGTCCATCCACACACAACAAAACGCCTGCCAATCGGGTGCCCGCATCGCGGCTGACCCGGCTCAACCCGCTCAGGCTGGTCAAGCGCTTCCAAATTGCCGGGCCAGCAAGCAACGCCAAGGCACCTCCCAAAGCAAAGACCGCCATCGTGGCAGCGCCTTGCCCAGCGCCACCGCTCAGCGAGGCCAGCAACAACGCCGAATAGAGCAGGCCACAAGGCATCAGCGCCCAAGCCAGGCCGATGGCCAAGACACCCGAATGCGAGCGCCCCTTGAGGGGCAAGCCCTGCCAAACTCGTCGCGCCAAGGTGCTCATCCAGATCGGTTGTCGGCCCAAGATCACCAAAGCCAACCCCAGTGCCAACAGGCCCGCGTGGAAGAGAACCCACAGCGGATGCCAAGCGGGGCTGTGGCTGGCCAACCAGCCCAGCCCATCGACCAGACTGGCGGCCAAAGCCCCCAAGGTGCCGTAGCCCACCAAACGGCCCAGTTGAAACACCCATTCGCGTTGTGTGGGCCCCGCTGAAAGGCGCGCTGTTTGCACAACAGCATTCAAAAAAATGGGGGTCGAATGAGATCGGGGTTCGGGGGGGTCGGATGAGCCCCCCCCCGTGACTGCGGCGCAGGCGACGCCACACATGGCCATGCAATGGGGGCCACCGACCAAGCCCAAGACCAAGGCGCTGCCGAGCAATCCTAAAAAAGCGCCCATCAAACTGAGCCCTCAAACAATCCGAGAGAACCGGTTTCGGTTCAAATCACGTTGCAGGTACTGGTCAAACACCATCGCCACGGCGCGCACAAAGTACCAGCCGATGTCGGTGACTTCGAGGCTGTTCGGTGTCAAGCGCACCAAGCCTTGTTCAGCCAAGGCGGTGAGTGCCGACAACTCTGGCCCAAAGGCACTGGGAAAATCGATCAACCAAGCTTGCTCAAAAGCCTCGTACTGAACCTGGCCTTGGCACATCACCGCCATGATGACGGCGCGGCGCATCAAGTCGTCCCGCGTCAAACTGAGGCCTCGAACAATGGGCAAATGACCTCGGTTCAGGTGATCGACATATTCATCCAAGGTCTTGGCGTTTTGACTGTAGGTCGTGCCCACACGGCCAATGGCGGAGACGCCCAACGCGATCAAATCGCAGTCGGGTTGGGTGCTGTAGCCTTGAAAGTTACGGTGCAGGCGCCCTTGGCGCTTGGCCACCGCCAATGCATCGTCGGCCAAAGCAAAGTGGTCCATGCCCACGTACAGATACCCCGCCTCTTGGAAGGCGCTCAAGGCTTGCGCAAGCAAACCCAGCTTGATGGCGGGGAGAGGCAAGTTGGCGTCCAAAATACGGCGCTGCGGCTTAAACCGTTCGGGCAAATGGGCGTAGCCATACAAAGCGACGCGGTCGGGTCTCAAAGCCAAGGTTTGCGCTAAGGTTTCACGAAAGCTGTCGAGTGTTTGCTTGGGCAAGCCATAAATCAGATCGACGTTCATCGACTCAAAACCGATTTCTCGGGCGCTCGCCATCAGCTCGAAAATTTGCTCTTTGGATTGAACCCGGTGAACGGCTTTTTGCACTTGGGGGTCAAAGTCTTGAACGCCAAAACTCAGTCGGTTAAAGCCCAACTCGGCTAAGAAACGAAGTCGCTCCGGACTGACGGTGCGGGGGTCCACCTCAATGGCGTATTCGCCTCCAGGCACCCACTTGAAATGGGATTTAAGCAAATTCAGGAGCCGCGTCAATCCCGCATCGCTCAAAAAAGTGGGGCTGCCACCCCCCAAGTGCACCTGACTCACCGCCTGTTGGCGACCGATGTGTTGGGTCTGCAGAATCAGCTCTTTTTCGAGGTAATCCAGATACGCATCGCCCCGCTCCGGGTGTTTGGTGATGATTTTGTTGCAAGCGCAGTAATAACAAAGCGACTCACAAAAGGGAATGTGCACATAAACCGACAAGGGCAGATTGGCGGCTCGGTCGGCCCTGGGCGCCAGCGCCAACAGATAATCGGACTCTGTGAAGGCTTCCACAAAACGGTCCGCCGTGGGGTAGGAGGTGTAACGAGGTCCTGCCACGTCAAAGCGGCTCAAGAGCTCAGGGGTTACAGTTCTCATCAAATGTTACTAAATGCGTTTTAAGATCAGGGTTGAACTTTGCCTTTTTGTCAGGGATGCGTATTGATTTAGGTCAATACTCTCAGGGTGTTTTGAAAAGGTGTTTTGATGTCTGCTGTTTTATCGCCCACGTTATCGCCCACGCCCGTGGTTGATTTGGGGGTGGCCACGTTGAATCCTCAAACCTTCAAAGTCGCCTGCTCCAACTGCAACCTGCGCGAACTCTGCATGCCCGTGGGTTTAAGCGAGGCCGAGCTGACTCGGGTTGACGAGTTGGTCGGCGCTCGGCGACGCATCAAACGAGGTGAGGTGCTGTTCCGAAATGGCGAAAAATTCAGCGCCCTTTTTGCCATTCGTTTGGGCTTCTTCAAAACCTGTGTCGCGTCTGAAGATGGCCGCGACCAAGTCACCGGTTTTCAAATGGCAGGGGAAATCATTGGTCTGGACGGCATCGTCAATGACCACCACACTTGTGACGCCGTGGCGCTGGAAGACGCTGAAGTGTGCGTCATGCCTTTTGACAAAATTGAAGAACTGTCTCGTGAAGTCAACGCCTTGCAGCACCATGTCCACAAAATCATGAGCCGTGAAATTGTGCGTGAACACGGCGTCATGTTGCTTTTGGGCAGCATGCGCGCCGAGGAACGTTTGGCCGCTTTTTTGCTGAATCTGGTACAGCGCTTGCATGCCCGCGGTTTTTCACGTTCCGAGTTGGTGTTGCGCATGACCCGCGAAGAAATCGGCAGTTACTTGGGCCTCAAGCTCGAAACTGTGAGCCGCACCTTTTCTAAGTTCGTCGAAGACGGCATCATCGAAGTGAAACAAAGACAAGTCAAGATTCTTGAGCCCGAGGCCCTCAAGAACATCGTGAACTCACAAAGTTGCCTTTAATCCAAGCTGATTCCAGCTCAGATTTCAGTGACAGTAGCGCACTCTTCACACGCCCCCGTGTCGGGGTTCTTGGCACAGGCACTGGGCCGCTCCGTGACCGGCACCGGGCACCTATTCACCTCAAACGGTGACTGCGACAGCAAGGTGGTCAATCCACTGGAGACGCAGGTGCAGGCCCAAAAGATAAAAAAGCTCACGGTGTAAATAGCGTGTCGCGACGCGTTAATGGGTTCGCCCAACCAAGTCAGGTCTTGCGGATCGACCATGCCGAACACCAGCACCTCCAGCACACCAGCCACCAAAAAGGCGGGCCATGCAATCCACATTGCTCTTTGCTTTCCCATTGAAGTCCCCTTTTTGTATAACGCTTGAATCTGATTTTCGTTTGTAAAAGCGTTGGGCTATTTGGTTTCAGGCACGTCCTCTGCCGGCAAATTGGCCAAGTTGCGGCCGCGCATCGCCGGCAACATGGCCTTGCTGGCACCCAAGGTTTTGTTGATGTCCAGACCGTGTTGGTAATACTGCACATCGACCACCGGGTCGGGTCGGGTGATCGCCAAATACAAGGTCACAAAGGAAGCCACGACGACCACAGCAGGCCCCCCAAAAACCATCCACACCAGGGGAAAACGCCACCACGCTTGGGGGTTGGGTTGTTTCATTTTGAGCTTCCTTTCGGTATTTTTAGATTCAGCGAGGCACCAAGAAGGTGGCTTTTTCGGTCACGTGAATGGGTTTTCTCTGGTCAGCGTCGACCTCCGTGACCATGAACCTCACTGAATGTGAACCACTGTCGGCCGAGCCGTCTTCAATTTGCAAACGCACCGGCACCCACCTCGATTCGGCGGGCCCCACTTGGACGTCTTGCTCCGAAGCCACGCTCAGACCCGGCAAACCCTCAGCGGCCAAATGGTAGGTTTGTGGCATTTCGGTGGCGTTCATGATTTGCAGCCGGTACACGTTTTCCAAACGACCGCCCTCGGCCAAGCGCGCCAAAACGCCTCGGTCTCGAACCACATCGACCTTCAAAGGCATTCGGCTCAATAAGCCGCCCAGAACCCCCGCGGTCAACGCCAACAAGACCAGTAAATAAACCCCCACTCGCGGACGGAAAACGTGCTGCAAGATGTTGTCAGCACCCCCGTGCTCGGCCTGTGCATTTTGCGTGGTGAAGTGAATCAGGTTGCGTTGAAAATTCACTTTGTCCATGACCTCATTGCAGACATCAATACAAGCCCCACAGCCAATGCATTCGTATTGCAAGCCATTGCGAATGTCAATACCGGTGGGGCAAACCTGGACGCACAGCGTGCAATCGACACAATGGCCTTTTGATTTGTGAGGGTCTTTGGCTTGGTCATCCACGTGCTTAGACAACTTGCCACGAGGCTCGCCGCGCTCGGCGTCGTAGCTCACAATGAGCGTGTCCTTGTCAAACATCGCGCTTTGGAAGCGTGCATAGGGGCACATGTATTTGCAGACCTGCTCCCGCATGAAGCCCGCATTGCCATAGGTGGCAAAGCCGTAGAACAAAATCCAAAAAACCTCCCAACCGCCCAGTTGGTGGCCCAGCGCTTCGGCCCAGAGACCGCGAATTGGGGAAAAATAGCCCACAAAGGTGATGCCTGTCCACAATCCGACCAGCAACCACAAAGCATGTTTGGTGGATTTTTTGACGGCTTTATCCAGGGTCATGGGGCCCGCGTCGCGACGCATGCGGGCTTGACGGTCGCCTTCGACGTGGCGCTCTATCCATAAAAATATTTCGGTATAGACCGTTTGTGGACAAGCAAAACCACACCACAACCGCCCTGCTACGGCCGTGAATAAAAACAAAGACAGTGCACAAATGACCAAAAGACCGGTCAAATAAATGAAGTCTTGCGGATAGAGCACCAGGTTAAAAATGTAGAACCGGCGCGCACCCAAATCAAATAAAACCGCTTGGCGTTGGCCCCAATCGAGCCAAGGCAAGCCATAAAAAACCAGTTGCGTGATCCAGACCAGCGCCCAGCGCCAGCGCGAGAAGAGCCCACTCACCGAGCGGGGATAAATCTTCTCTTGGGCCGCATACAGCGGCACCAACACCTCTTCGACCACGTCAACAGCGGCGATGGGGATGATTTTTTTAGGCGAGTCGATCACTGCGCGGGTCGGTTACTTCGCGGGTCGGTTACTTCGGTCTGGCATCACTTGTTGGACAAGCCCCACACATAAGCGGTCAACACATGAATTTGCTCGGGGCTGAATTTTTCATTCCAAGCGGGCATCACGTTGTTTTTGCCGTTCTGAATCATGGCAATGATGGCCTTTTCACCGGCGCCGTGCAGCCAGACGTTGTCGGTCAAATTGGCCGAACCGATGGCGGGGTTGCCTTTGCCATCAGGACCATGGCATGCGGCGCACACCACAAACTGCGCTTGACCCGCTGCGGCCCGGGCCGCATCGTGTTGGCTGCCTGACAGGCTGAGCACATAGTGGGCGACATTCTTCACGCCCTCATCCCCCCCCAACGCGGCGGCCATGGGGGGCATCACCCCATTGCGGCCGTTGGTGATGGTGGCTTTGATTTGCTCAGGCGAGCCGCCGTAAAGCCAATCGTGGTCGGTCAAGTTTGGAAAGCCCTTGGAGCCGCGGGCATCCGAGCCGTGACACTGGGAACAGTTGTTCATGAAGAGGCGCTCGCCAATCGCCAAGGCTTGTGGCTCTTTGGCCACCGACTCCACGGGCATGCTGGCGAATTTGGCATACAAAGGCGCTTCCTCGGCGGCGGCGGTGGCCATGTCCTTCTTCAAGGCCCCGCGGGAGGTCCAATCCAAAATGCCGGGGTTGCTGCCCAAACCCGGGTAAAGCGCCAAATAAATCGCACTGAACACAATCGTCAGCACAAACAAGCCGACCCACCACAGGGGCAGCGGGTTGTTCATTTCGCGCAGGTCGCCGTCCCAAACATGGCCGGTGGTGTTGTCGGCACGGGCCACGACTTTTTTGCGGCCAGTCACGTACAACAGCACCAAACAGCCCACCATGCCCAAAAGGGTGGTGACGGTGATAAAGACGGACCAATTGTTGTTGATGAAGTCACTCATGATGGGCTCTCAGTCATTCTTGAAAAGGCAGCTGGGCAGCTTCTTCAAAGCCAGCCGCATTGCGGCGCGAATACGCCCAAACACAGATCACCCCGAAAGTGATGAACGACGCCACGGTCGCGATCGCTTGCCAAGTGGTGATGTCGGTCAAATGGTCAATCAAAGACATCGGGGTCTCCTTATTTGAGCGAGCGGCCAAGCACTTGCAAGTAGGCAATTAAGGCGTCTTGTTCGGACTTGCCCTTGACCTCCTCGGCGCCTTGCTCAATTTGCGCGTCGGTATAGGGCACGCCCACGGTGCGCAAGGCTTTCATGTGCGGGGCCACATCGCTTGGGTCCACTTGCGCCTCGCTCAGCCAAGGGTAAGAAGGCATATTCGACTCGGGCACCACGTCGCGCGGGTTGTTCAAATGAATGCGATGCCACTCGTCTGAGTATTTACCGCCCACACGGTGCAAATCGGGCCCGGTGCGCTTGCTGCCCCATTGGAAGGGGTGGTCATACACAAACTCGCCGGCGACCGAATAGTGGCCATAGCGCAGCACTTCAGCGCGCAAGGGGCGAATCATTTGTGAATGGCAGTTGTAGCAGCCTTCGCGCTGATAAATGTCACGCCCCATCAACTGCAAAGCGGTGTAGGGCTGTAGCCCTGCAATCGGTTCGGTGGTTGATTTTTGAAAGAACAGGGGCACGATTTCCACCAACCCCCCGATGGCCACCACCAACAGAATCAGAAAGATCATCAAACCATTGTTGGTCTCGATGCGGTCGTGGCTCAAACCACGCGGGGTCACCTTGTCATCACTCATTTTTTACTCCTTGTGGCTCAGGCGTGTTGGGGAATACGGACTTCAACCACGTGGCCGGTGGACGCTGTTTTCCAGACGTTCCAGGCCATGATCAACATGCCGCCGAGGTACAAAACACCGCCTGCCACCCGCACCATGTAGAACGGCAAGGTGGCCTTGACGCTTTCTACAAAGGTGTAAGTCAAAGTGCCGTCGGGGTTGATGGCGCGCCACATCAGGCCTTGCATGACGCCGGCAATCCACATCGCGGCGATGTACAAAACGATGCCGATGGTGCAAACCCAGAAGTGGATTTCAATGGCCTTGATGGAGTACATCTGCTTTTGACCAAACAGACGAGGAATCAGGTAGTAGAGCGTGCCCATCGACACCAAACCGACCCAACCCAAAGCACCCGAGTGCACGTGGCCGATGGTCCAGTCGGTGTAGTGGCTTAAAGAATTGACGGTTTTGATGGCCATCATCGGGCCTTCAAAGGTACTCATGCCGTAGAAAGACAAGGACACGATCAGGAAGCGCAAAACGGGGTCATCGCGCAACTTGTGCCAAGCACCCGACAAGGTCATGACGCCGTTGATCATGCCGCCCCAGCTGGGCGCCAACAAAATCAAAGAAAACACCATGCCGAGTGACTGCGTCCAATCGGGCAAAGCGGTGTAATGCAGGTGGTGAGGGCCCGCCCACATGTAGGTGAAGATCAGCGCCCAAAAGTGAACGATGGACAAGCGATAAGAATAAACAGGCCGCTCGGCTTGTTTGGGGATGAAGTAATACATCATGCCCAAGAAGCCCGCCGTCAAGAAAAAGCCCACGGCATTGTGGCCATACCACCATTGCACCATCGCGTCTTGGACACCCGCATAGGCCGAGTAAGACTTCATCCAACCCGCCGGCACTTCCGCGCTGTTGACGATGTGCAACAAAGCCACGGTGATGATGAAGGCTGCAAAAAACCAATTGGCCACATAAATGTGCTTGACCCGACGGATCGCCAGGGTGCCAAAGAAAACCACGGCATAAGCCACCCAGACCACGGCAATCAAAATGTCAATGGGCCATTCGAGTTCGGAATATTCTTTGCCTGTGGTGTAGCCGAGTGGCAAGGTGATTGCAGCGGCCACAATGACCGCTTGCCAACCCCAGAACACAAAAGACGCGAGCTTGCCGGCAAACAACCTCACCTGGCAGGTGCGTTGCACGACGTAAAAGCTGCTGGCCATCAAGACACAGCCGCCAAAGGCAAAAATCACCGCGTTGGTGTGCAAAGGGCGCAAACGGCCATAGGACAACCACGGAATGCCATTGATCAGCTCCGGCCAGGTGAGCTGGCTGGCGATGATGACGCCAACCAACATACCGACCACGCCCCAAACGACGGCCATGACAGAGAACTGTCGGACGGCCTTGTCGTCATAGACTGCATTTGAAACAATTGAATTCATTAAGCACCTCAAAGTTACGCTTTGAGTGTGCTTGAAGACGTCGCTGAGGACCTTGATTCAGATCAATCGTCTTGCAATATCCGGCTGGCTTCTTGTTCGATGCCCTCGAATTGGCCCCGCTCCACGGCCCACCAAAGCCCCGCCAAAATGGCCAAAACCAGCACGACCGAAAGAGGAACCAGCAAAAAAAGGATGTCCATGGGGCGAAGCTTAACTCAGTGTTTCATTCACTCAGTGGTTTAGTGGGAGCTCAGCCCGACCCGGCCAAGACAAGCGCGCCGCGTTCAGCACCACCACCAAAGAGCTCGTCGCCATGCCCAAGCCCGCCAACCAAGCGGGCAAATACCCCAAGATGGCCAATGGCACACAGAGGGCGTTGTAAAGCGCCGCCCAAATCAGGTTTTGCTTGACCACCCGCAAGGTGCGCCGTGCCAAATGGACGGTTCTGGGCACCTGCAAAAGTTGCGTGCTCAACAGCACCATGTCGCTGCGGGCGCGGGCAATCGGCACTGCCTCGCCAAAGGCCATGGACACTTGGGCGCCAGCCAGAACGGGGCCGTCATTAAAGCCATCGCCCACCATCAGCGTGCGGTGACCGGCCTTTTGCCAAGCTTGCAATTGGGTCAATTTGTCCTCAGGGGTACAGCCGCCAAAGGCCAAATCGGGCGCAATGCCCAACTCGGTCGCCACTTGTTTGGCGGCTTCGGGGCGGTCACCGGACAACAAGGCCACGCTCAGGCCCAGCGCTTTCAAGGCCTGGACGGTGGCTTGGGCATCGGGGCGCAGCAACTCGGCGCCTTCAAAAGTAGCCAACCAGCCTTGTGCATCGCTCAAATAAACGCGGTGACGTTCGGGGGCAACCGGCCCACCGGCCAGAGAGCCAGGGCTTAAATCGACGTGGCACCAGGCCGCAGAACCCAAGCGCCAACCCCCTGCCGCAGACAGCCCTTGACCGGCGGTTTCGCTGACGTCTTTGATTTCCATCGGGGCCGAGACGCCATGGCGCTCCTTTTTTGAACCCGAGCAGCCACTGGATACGGGGGTGGATGCCTCGGAATATTTGACCAAAGCGCGGGACAAGGGGTGCAATGAATGCGCTGCCAAAGCCGCACCCGCCGACAAAGCTTGCTCGCGGGTCACGCCCGGACGGACCCAGATTTGATCGATGTGCAAAGCGTCTTGGGTCAGCGTGCCGGTTTTGTCAAACACAACGCGGTCGACGCCGGCCAAAGTTTCAAGGGCTTGAAGGTGTTGCACCAAAACGCCGCCCCGAGCCAATCGACCGGCGGCCGCCAACATGGCCACGGGCGTGGCCAATGACAGCGCGCAGGGGCAGGTGACGATCAGCACCGACACCGCCACCATCAAGCCGTGGTTCGGGCTGACGCGCCAGCCAAACACCGCGGCCAACAAGGCGGCCAACAACACCAGCCACAAAAACGGGGTGGCCACGCGGTCGGCCAGCTGCGCGAGGCGGGGTTTTTCCAAGGCGGCTTGCGACATCAAATCGACAATGGCCGCCAATCGCGTGTCTTTGCCCAAGCGCAGCACACGAATCCAAACGGCGCTTTGCAGGTTGTGTGCACCCGAGGTGGTGCTCGAGCCGGGGGCGTAGTGCACCGGCGCGGACTCGCCGGTCAGCAAGGCTTCATCGGCCCAAGTGTCCCCACTCAGCACCTCGCCGTCAGCCGGAAAAGCCTCACCGGGCAAGACCCGTACTTCGTCACCCACGCGCAACTCGCGCAAGGCCACGCGTTGGTTGGGCTCGCCGTTTTGCCCCCGTCGCTCCACGCTTTCAGGCAAGCGGTTCATCAGCACATCCAAGGCGCCTGCCGTTCTGTTTTTGAGGCGTTGTTCCAACCACCGGGCGCTGAGCAAAAAGAACACAAACATGCTCATCGAGTCGAAATAAACCTCGTCCCCAAAGACACCGTTCGGATCGAAAGTCGCGGCCGTGCTGACACCAAAGGTGACCAGCAAGCCCAGCGCCACGGGCAAGTCCATGCTGATGCTGCGGTGCGTGAGGTCGCGCCAAGCGCTTTCAAAGAAGGGCCAGCACGAAAAGAAAAGCAGCGGCAAGGTCAGCACCCAACCGGCCCAATGCATCAGGTGCAGGCTGTCGGGGGACATGTCACCGGGGAGCGCTGAATACGTCGGGTAGGCGTACATCATGACCTGCATCATGCAAAGCGCGGCCACCAACCAACGCCACAAAGCGCGGCGCTCTTCGGTTTTACGCTGGTCCACCAAGCTGGCGTCGTTGGCGGGCAAGATGCCGTAGCCTGCGGCTTGCACCGCGCCCATCCAATCCGAGGGCTTGATTTGCCCAGAACGCCATACGACTTGGGCGCGGCCCGTCGCGGCGTTGACCTGCGCTTGAACCACCCCCGGCAAGGCGGTCATGGCACGCTCGACGGTCAAGGCACAGGCCGCGCAGTGCATGCCTTGAACCGTGACCTGCGATTGCCACGTGGCTGAAGGCGAGGTCGAATCAGGGAAGGGTTCGGAAGCGTCGACAGACGCGTCTAAAGGCTTGCCAAACGCCAACCACTCTTGCGGGTCGTCGAGCACCGCAAAGTTGGCCGTTTGGGCGGCGCTTACGCCGTCTAGAGGGTTGATTGAAGCGGAAGTAGCGGAAGAAGCGGGGGGTGGACTGGGACTGGAATGGGCCATGCGATTGAGCTTAAGCCAAATACCGAGCCCCTTCTTTGATGTGGGTCAAGCGGTTTGGTGACCCATCACCTTGCTCAAAAAGACCTGGGTGCGCTCAGCGCGCGCGGCTGGATTGCCAAAGAATTCAGTGGTGGTGCAGTCTTCCAGAATGGCGCCCGCATCCATAAAAATAACCCGGTCACTGACCTGGCGTGCAAAACCCATTTCATGGGTCACGACCATCATTGTCATGCCGTCGTGGGCCAAGCCCACCATGACTTCCAGCACCTCGCCGACCATTTCCGGGTCCAAGGCCGAGGTGGGTTCGTCAAACAACATGGCCTGCGGGTCCATGCACAACGCACGTGCAATGGCCACGCGCTGTTGCTGTCCCCCCGACAACTGGGACGGAAATTTGTGGCTGTGCGCTGCCAGCCCGACCCGGTCCAAGTAGGCCAGGGCCTTGGCTTTGGCCTCGGATTCAGATCGGTTCAAGACCTTTTGAGGGGCCAGCATCAGGTTGTCTAAAACGCTCAAATGCGGGAACAACTCAAAATTTTGAAACACCATGCCGACGCGGCTGCGCAAAGCGGCTTGGTCGGTTTTGGGGTCATGCACTGAAATGTCACCCAACAAAATCTTTCCTTGCTGAATCGACTCCAAGGCGTTGACGGTTTTGATCAAGGTCGACTTGCCGGAACCTGAGGGCCCGCAAACCACCACCACCTCGCCTTTGTCGACCCGCGTGGTGCAATCTTTGAGCACCTGAAATTGGCCGTACCACTTGGAAACATGTTGGATTTCAATCATGCCGCGCCCACTCTTTCTTTTGTCATGGCTTTGACCGCACGCGACAAAGCAAAGCAGATCACAAAATAAACCAAAGCCGCCATCATGTAGACCTCAATTGGACGCCCATAATTTTTACCCGCGGTCTCAAAACCTTTGAGCAAGTCGTAAGCCCCAATGGCATACACCAAGGACGTGTCTTGAAACAGCGCAATGGTTTGCGTCAACAGCACCGGCACCATGTTGCGAAAGGCCTGCGGCAACACCACATAACGCAGCGCTTGCGTGTGGCTCAAGCCCAAAGCCTTGGCGGCGTTGGTCTGCCCAACGCCCACCGACTGAAGGCCGGAACGCACGATTTCACTGAAATAAGCGGCTTCAAAAGCGGTGAACGTGATGAAGGCCGACCACTCAGCGCCAATCGGTTTGCCAATCAAAAAGGGCACCAACAAATAAAACCACAAAATCACCATGACCAAGGGCACACTGCGCATGACGTTCACATAGGTCGCGGCCGTTATGCGCATCCAGGCCACGGAAGAGCGTCGCATCAAGGCCAGGCCCGTGCCAAAGAAAGTGCCCCCCACGGAGGCAACGAGCGTCAAGGTCAGGCTGAACAACAAGCCCTTGAGAATGAAGTCGTGGAACAAACCCCAGGTGTAAAAAGACAGGTCGAGGTTCATGGCCTGGTTCATGCCCATTTCGCCTTGGCGGCAATGCCCGTCATCAGCGCGTAAACCATGAAGGCCGTGAAGGCATACAAACCCGTCACCAACAAGTAGACCTCAATGCCGCGGGAGGTTTCTTCTTGGGCTTGCATGGCAAACAGCGTCAACTCCGACACCGACACCGCAAAGGCGACCGAAGAGTTTTTAACGATGCTCATGGCCTCGCTGGTCAGGGCCGGCCACATGATGCGGCCCACTTGGGGCAACAACACATAACGAAAACTTTGGCCCGTCGACAAGCCCAACGCCGTGGCCGCCGCACGCTGGCCCTTGGCCAAGGCCCCCATGCCTGAGCGCACCTGTTCAGCAATGCGGGCCGAAGTGAAGAGCCCAATCGCCATCACCGCCAGCAAGAAGGGAGAAAAGTGCCGAAACACCGGTAACAGCATCGGCAGGACGTGGTACCACAGGAAAACCTGCACCAACAAGGGGATGTTGCGAAACAACTCCACCCAAGCGGTCGCCAAACCGGCCGCCCACCCTTTGTCATCGCCGCGCCATGTGCGCACCAAGCCGATGGCCACGCCGACCACCAGGGCCACACACCAAGCAAGGCCGGCCACAGCCAGCGTCCAGCCCCAGGCTGAAAAAAGCCATTGCCAATAGGTGGGGGCAGCGCCACCAGGGTCGTCGAATAAGAATTCCCAGTGCCAAGACATCAGCGCCGCTTGGAGGTTGGCTTATTTCTTTTGGTAGGCTTCGGCCGGCTTGTCGTTCGGGCTGGCCCAAGCTTGGCGGGTGTTTTCGTTGGCGGCCAAATTCAGGCGTTGGCCTTTGGGTGGGATGGCCTGCATGAACCACTTGTCATACAACTTGGCCAACTCACCGCTTTTGGCCATGGCGGCGATGGTGTCGTCACCAATTTTCTTGAAAGCGGGGTCGTCTTTGCGCACCATGATGGCAATCGGCTCGACGCTTAACACTTCACCGGTGATTTTGAAATTGGCGGGGTTTTTAGACAAAGCAATGTTGCCGGCCAAAATTTGACCATCCATCACAAAAGCGTCTGCCCGACCGGATTCGAGCAACAAAAAGCTGTCCGCGTGGTCTTTGCCAAAAATTTCATTGAAGTTAATGCCGTCAGCGCGCTCGTGTTTGCGCAGCAACTGAACCGAGGTGGTGCCGGTGGTGGTGGCCACGTTTTTGCCGGCCAATTGGGCAATGGAGTTGATGCCAGAGTCGGCACGCACGGCGGTGCGCACTTCTTCCACATAGGCGGTATTCAAGAAAGCCACGTCCCGTTGGCGCGTGGCGTTGTTGGTGGTGGAGCCACACTCAATGTCCACAGTGCCATTTTGCACCAGCGGCAAACGATTTTGCGAAGTCACCACTTGGTACTTCACTTCCAATTTTTTGCCGACGGCCTTTTCAACGTTGGCAATGATGGCGTTGCACAACTCCACGTGATAACCGGTGTAAACGCCGTTACCCAAGGTGTAAGACAGCGCGCCCGAAGAATCGCGAACGCCCATGGTGATGGCGCCGGCGGCCTTGACCTTGGCCAAGGTGTCGCTGCTTTGGGCCTGCGCCACAGAACCGGTGGCACAAAAGCCAGCCGCCAGCAGCACGCTGACCCACTGGCGGTGAAATCCAACAAATGAAGGGGGGTTGAGCCAATGGTTCATGACAAGATCTTTAGAGAGGTACCGGGAAGCCTCTAATTTAGCAGAAGCCCAGCGGTTGTTACAAGAAGCATTAAAAGGTTTCTATGACCACTTGACGCAAGGTCGGTGTGATTTCGGGCATGACGCCAAACCAAGCCTTGAAAGCGGGACGGGCCTGGTTGAGCAACATTCCCAAGCCA
>Ga0208874_1000373_pt1 | contig 16407 bp, 13 predicted proteins | sample CryBogCBH10Oct08_FD_184604 | JGI IMG/M metagenome (GOLD analysis project Ga0208874, IMG submission 184604) | Freshwater microbial communities from Crystal Bog, Wisconsin, USA - CBH10Oct08 (SPAdes) (version 2) | ecosystem: Environmental > Aquatic > Freshwater > Lake | place: Crystal Bog... | reverse complement strand
GCGGTCCGTTGTTATGACACGGTGATGGCTATGTCTCGCGCGCTCGAAATTGAACCATTCGTCACGAAAGAATTGAGCGAGTACACCTTTAAGAAAGATAAGGAACGAGCGCTCGATTACATCCGAGATTTGGCGACCGAGGTAGGAAAGTCTGGCGTCGCCACCTTAATCTGTAGCCACAATCCGGTGCTGCCACGAATGTTGGAGAAACTTCTCAAAAAGAGCGACTTTGAGGGTCCCAAGCCCGAGGTAGGTAAGTTGCAGCCTGGCGATGCATGGGTAGTTTTCATGAAGAAGAAAAAGATTGTCCAGATTGACGCTATTCCTGCGCCAATAGTTTAAGTCTCCATCCAATCCATCCACTTAAGCACAACGCCTTCGCGCAGCGCCCAAGGGCAGATTTCCAATGTCTCTAAATCGAGATTGCGCATCACGCTTTCGGTGACGAAGGCGCCAGCAACTATTTGGCGCGCGCGGTTCGCGGATACACCGGGTAGGCGGGTTCGTTCGTCCAAATCCATATTCGCTAACTTGGTGGAAATCTTTCGAATGGCATCGGCCTTGATGACCTTGCCATTTCCATCAAACCAATCGCCGCACAATCGCGCGAGAGTGCGCAGCGTCTTGCTGGTTGCAATCGCGCGATCCGAATCTTGGTGATGAACGAGGGCAGGCAAAATAGATTCGAGTTGATCTTCGATGTGATCGCGTAATCCACGGATGGACTTTTCGGTATATGGATCGCCGACCAAATGGTTTTTAGTAAGGCGGGCTGCTCCGAGAGGAAGCGAGACGGCAACTTCTGGCGCTTCATCAACGCCTGCTGCAATTTCGAGTGATCCGCCGCCGATATCAATCACGAGCAAGCGACCACTAGACCAACCAAACCAACGACGAGCCGCGAGAAAGGTGAGCTTCGCTTCGTCTTCGCCGGAGAGAACCTGAAGGTCGATTTCAAAATCTTTGTTTATGCTCTCGATGATTGCTGAACCATTGCTCGCTTCGCGAAGGGCAGAGGTTGCAAATGGCATCAGCTCTTGAACACCGGCGGTTTTGGATTGTTCGACCGCATGCTGAATACATTTGCGAAGCGCATCGATGCCATCGGCGGTGATGTGGTTTGTGGCGTCGAGGTATTCTGTCAGCCGCAACTCTTCTTTGAAGTTAAAGGTGGGGTTGGGTCGAGCTCCAGGGTGAGTGTCGACAACCTGAAGGTGGACGGTATTTGAACCCACATCCAATACCCCGAGGCGCATGGCTGGAATTTACACGGAAAACTCATGCCATAATTAGCCCTTCACCGAAACGCCTCCCTAGCTCAGTGGTAGAGCATCCGCCTTGTAAGCGGAAGGTCGTCAGTTCAATCCTGACGGGGGGCTCCACCCAAGAATTCACTCGTTCGCCACTCTCGGCTCACCTGGTCGGAAATCTCGTAGGCCTTTTAAGTGATGTAATCCCACCATGGCTCGGATTGTTGTAGTCGGCGGCGGAATCATCGGCACGATGCACGCCTACTTCGCGTTGAAGTCAGGCCACGAGGTCGTGCAAGTCGAACGTGACGCACAAGCACAATCCGCTTCGGTGAGAAACTTCGGCTTGATCTGGGTCTCTGGCCGACAAGTCGGCGACGAATTAGCGCTCGCGCTTCGATCGCGCGAGCTATGGGAAGAAGTCGGTACAACGACCGGAACTATTGGTTTCCGACCTAACGGCTCGCTGACTATCGCCACGAACGACGCCGAGTGGCAGGTCTTGCAAGAAGCGGCGGCGATGCCCGATGCGGCGGAGCGCGGTTTTGAACTCCTCAATCGAAACGAGACCATCAAACTCGAGGGCGCGCTTCTCGGGAATTACCTTGGTTCACTGCGTTGTACTCAGGACGCTGCGGTTGAACCCAATCTTCTCTTTCAGGGAATGCGTCACTATCTATTGCAAAACCCGCATTACGAGTGGATAAATAATTATGAGGTCGTCGAGATGGGTCACTCCAGTAATGGCCATTACGTAGTCGACCATCTCGGCACACAGGTGCACGGCGATTACATCGTTATTTGCGCTGGTTCAGCCCACTCAGGATTCATTTCGGAATTTATGGATGATGCACCGGTGCGCAAGGTGCGATTGCAGATGGCCGCTACTGCAGTACCGCCATACTCGGTGGGACACTCCATTGCCGATGGTGACTCGCTGCGGTATTACCCAGCCTTCAAGGATTTATCGTTGGATCGCTTACCGGCTCAACCGGAGGTCGCGGCCAAGTACAAAATGCAGCTCTTGCTCGTTCAACGCCTCGATGGCTCTATGACGATCGGCGATACGCACGAATACGCCGAGCCGTTTACTCATGAACTCGACGAAGCCCCATACATTCATCTGCAAAAGGTAATTACCAATATTTTTGGAGCCGCATCGCCGAATATCGCTCGACGCTGGGATGGTGTGTATAGCCAATCCACGAGCTCCGACATTTACTTCCGCAAAGAGATCGTGCCCGGTGTCGCCATAGTTACAGGTGGCGGTGGACGAGGTAACACGCTTTCGGCGGCGATCGCTGAGGAGACGATCAAGTCATGGCAGCTGTAGACCAGACGATTCAGCTCGCGGTCTTTGACGTCGCGGGCACAACGGCGAAGGACGATGGCTTGGTCGTCGAAGCCTTTGTCACGGCCGCGGTCGCTATGGGCGTCTCGCGAGATACGCCTGAGATGCACTACATGATTGATTATGTAAACGCGACCATGGGCCAGCGAAAAATTGATGTCTTTCTCCATCTCTTTGACCAGAACCTCACCAAGGCTGAATTAGCCCACGATCACTTCGTGAGCGCCTATCAATCGCTCACTCTTGCCGGACATCTCGAAGAGTTTGACGGTGTATCGGATCTCTTTGATGAATTGCACGAGCGGGGGATTGGCGTGGCCATCACGACCGGTTTCCCACGCGAAATTCTTGATCCCATTATTGATGCGTTGGGATGGCGAGAGTTGATAGACATTTCGGTGGCCGCCTCCGAAGTAGCAGCAGGTCGTCCCGCACCAGACATGATTTTGCGCTCCTTGGAAATGTATAACCTATTAACGCACGGCAACTACACGGTAAAAAACGTGGTTGTTCTCGGTGACACCATCAGCGATATGCAGAGCGGAATTGCTGCGGGAGCTCAATTGATAATGGGAATTGATTCCGGAACGCATTCACCAGAGGCGTTATTCGATGCAGGTGCCACTCACGTGCTCGAATCGGTTACCCAATTGTTAACGTACTTATAACCACTTAGATATCAGAGCGAACCTCGCCGTCCACCTTCTGAGAGTTTGATTCAATCACCACTCTCAAGGAGGAATATATGCGCAAGCATCTCGTTGGAATCGCTGCAGCAATGGCTGTTGTAGTAGTTCCTGTTGTAGCAACATCTTCAGCACACGCAGTAGACGCTTCAACCGCAACATCGATCGCCGATTTCGGTGGTCTTGATGGTCTCGTCAAGGCTGCTCAAGCAGAAGGCACATTGAACATCACAACAGTTTTGCGTAACTGGGCAGATTATGGCGATGCAATTGACTCGTTCCAGGCTGCATTCGGAATTCACATCAACGATGACAATCCCAACGGTTCATCGGCTTACGAAATTAACTCAATCAAGACCGCACCAGCAGATGCTCAACCAGATGTCGTAGATATCGGTGCATCACACTTGGCTGATGCTGCAGGACTTTTTGCGAACTACAAGGTTCAGACATTCAACGACATTCCAGCTGCTTGGAAGGATCCAGCAGGAAACTGGGTCGGTAACTACTCAGGTCAGATTGTCATTGGCTACAACGCCAAGGATAAGAAGGCTCCAACCTCATTCAAGGATCTCTTGGATCCATCCTTCAAGCACTCAGTTGGCATCGCTGGCGATCCAACAGGTGCGCAGGAAGCATTGATGACCGTTTTGGCGGCTTCGGTTGCTAACGGTGGCTCACTCGACAACGTACAGCCAGGTATCGATTACTTCCACAAGTTGAAGCAATCAGGAAACCTTTCATCTGCTCCAGCAACAGCTGCATCAGTTGTTTCAGGTTCAACCAAGGCATGGACCGACTGGTCATTCAACGCTCCAGGTGTAGCTGCACAAGCAGCAAAGGCCGGCGTTACTTTGAAGTACGTCGTTCCTTCTGACGCAGCAGTCACCGGAACTCCTTACATCTTCGGCATCAACGCGAAGGCGCCACACCCAGCAGCAGCACGCTTGTGGGAAGAGTTCATGATGTCAGAGAAGAAGGGCTTGCTTGCAAACGGCCTTGATGGACAAGAGCCATACAACATCAAGCAGGGCACCGTCACCGGAAGCTCAATCTTCAATGAGCTCATGGGCGGACAGAACATCTTCCGTCTTGGCGGAGCTGCTCCAATCCTCGGACCAGTTATGACAACCAAGAAGCTTTTGGTTGCTGCGCCAAACGTTATCCAAGCTGCGAAGACCGCTCTTCCAGTTATCACTCCAACAATCGACCAGCAGACTAAGGCGATCAGCGTCCTTAAGACTGGCTGGCCAAAGATCTAAGTTAGGACGTTTGAGGGAACTCCTGACTCATGATGAGCAAAACCGGGACAGCCGCTGCTGTGGGAAACCACAGCAGCGGCTTGACCGCTTTCCTTCACAAATGTAGAACCACCAGTTTTTGGGGCATCGTCCCGTTTTTAATTTTCGCAGGATACTTTCTTTTTTGGCCGATTTTTTCTATTGCCAAAGCTTCAATCACTGACAACAAACACCACATCAGCCTCGGCGTCTACAAGTTGCTTTTCACTGGCAATTATCGAGAGGCCTTCATCTCATCATTCAAGCTCTCACTCTTCTCGGCGCTACTCGCCGGCGTCCTTGGCGCGATTCTTGCCTTTGCAATCTCCAAAACCTCTGGCGCGGTCAAATCCTTTACGAATAGCGCCGCCGGCGTATTAGCAAACACGGGTGGCGTTCCACTCGCCTTCATGTTTGTTGCCGCCTTCGGCCAAGATGGCCTTGTTACAAAAATTCTTCTCTTCTTCCACTGGGATATCTATGCCGGGTCGTTTGACCTCGGAAACTTCTGGGGCATTCTCTTGGTCTATTGCTTCTTCCAGATCCCGTTGATGGTCATAATATTTTCACCTGCGGTAGAAAATATGAAAAAAGAGTGGGCAGAAGCGAGCGATTCGCTCGGCGCAAACTCCTTTCAATTCTTTCGTTTCGTGACCGCGCCGATACTTTTCCCCGCGTTTCTCTCCGCAACGCTGCTTCTCTTCGCCTCGGCATTCTCTGCCTATGCCACCGCTCGCGCCATGACCATCGGAAACCTGCCATTGGTACCGCTGGTAATCGGCACGTTGGTTGATGGAAACGTTATTCCCAGCGAGGCGAATCTTGGCGATGCCTTAGCTATGGGTATGGTCTTTGTTTCTGGGTTGGCGATTGTGGCGTACTTGGGACTACTGCGATTTTCTAAGGGTCGCTCATGAAGAAATACTCACCCCTTACGATTATCTCCTTTCTCTTCGCAATCATCTTTTTTCTTTCGCCACTCATCGCCGCCGGCGAATACTCCTTTCGCGGCTTGAACGGTGTTGGGCATTCGCTCATCAATTACACCTGGATCATTCATCAAAGTGGTTTCTACAACAATCTTGCGGTCTCGCTTCGACTTGCGCTAGTGACCGTGGTCTTGGTCATGGTCTTGCTAGTACCTACCGTCGTCTACCTGCATCTTGGCGGACGCAAATGGCGTCGCCTCGTTGAATTCTTCTGTCTGATTCCCATTGTCATTCCGGTTGTATCGCTTGCTATCGGCGCTCAGGTGGCGATGCCGAAGTGGTTGCAGTCGACCTCGTACGAACTCTGCTTTTTCTACGTCATTGTTGCGATGCCGTATGTCTATCGCGCGCTGGATATCGGATTGCAATCTATACCGCTGCAGACGCTGGTTGAAGCGTCACAGTCTCTGGGTGCGAATTGGTTCACCACTCTTCGTCGGGTCATTCTTCCTGCGATTGCATCCGCTATGACTGGCGCGCTCTTCATCACCATTGCGCTGACGCTAGGCGAATACACCTTGGCCTCGCTCCTTCACTTCCGTACCTTCCCTACTTGGGTCACCAACGTCTCGCAAGAGAACATCTTGGGTGCGGTTGCGTTGTCGGTCGCCACGCTCGTGGGTGCGTGGTTGATCCTGTTGCTTCTTGCTTTTATTCCAAAGTTCAAGCGAAACCGTAAGGGAGTACTCGTTCATGGCTAAAGAGTTTTCATCGCACGAGATGCATGGCAGTACGGTCGAATTCGAACACGTCACTCGCGCCTTTGGTTCGGTTAAAGCGCTGAATAGCTTCTCGCTCACCTTGCATCCAGGCGAGCTTGTGACACTGCTTGGTCCATCGGGGTGTGGCAAAACAACCGCGCTGCGGATCTTGGCGGGCATCGATAAGGATTACAGCGGCAAGGTCGAGATTGATGGCAAGTCAATGAAGAACATCAGTGCCAGCCAACGAAATATCGGAATGGTTTTTCAGGCTTATTCGCTATTTCCTAATATGACTGCCTCTGAAAATGTGCAGTATGGATTGCGCGTTCGAGGCGTTGACTCAACCAATCGGGAAAAGCGGGCGAATGAACTGCTTGAGATGGTGGGACTATCAACTCAAGCAGGTCGTCGTCCTAACCAACTCTCCGGCGGACAGCAACAGCGTGTGGCGCTTGCGCGCGCGCTTGCGATTGAACCGCGTGTTCTTTTGCTCGATGAGCCACTCTCAGCCTTGGATGCCCAAGTTCGCACGACCCTGCGCGATGAGATACGTCGATTGCAATCTCGGCTCGGCATCACGACGCTCTTTGTAACGCATGATCAGGAGGAGGCGATGGCCATCTCCGATCGAGTTGGAGTCATGAACCACGGCAACCTGGAGCAGATAGATGTTCCCGGCAACCTCTATAACAAGCCGAAATCAACCTTTGTGGCGGGCTTCGTCGGATTGACTAATCGCATTCCAGCTTTGGTCGAGTCAAAGGGCGAGGTCATGGTCCTCAATCAAATTCTTGAAATCTCCGAGCATTCGCAGAGTGTGCGAAAGGGTGAAGAGGTGCGGGCGTTGGTTCGGCCAGAGAATATCTCGGTCGAAAAGAGCTCTTCATCGTTGGCCTCTACTGTCATCACCAAGTCCTTCCTTGGTCCGATGACTCGTGTCGGTATCGATGTCGGTATGGAAGATTTGATTTACGCAGAAATGAGTAGCAAAGAAGCGAAGAAGTTAGATACCGGCGATAGCGTGAAACTCCACATCGCAGCGGAAGCCGTGATGGTGGAAAGTGTCTGATCTCGATACTCAAAAGCAGCGCATTGTCCGTGGTCCAGCTAATGACAAAGGCTGGCGTAGTCTCGAATTCGCGAACGGCGAGGCGATAACCGAAGAAGTCCGCGGGGAAGCGCTGCTCTCACTCGTGCATATTTCGGATTTACATATCTGCGACGCTCAGTCTCCGGCTCGAGTAGAGCTGATGGATCGCTTCGCTGACCCGCATCATCCGATGTCCGAACTCGTTAAATTGGTTGGCGCTTATCGCGCGCAAGAAATTCTCACAGCGCAAACTCTCGAGTCGATGATTCGGACGATCAACAGAATTGATCATGGAACCGCCACGGATCGCCCCATTGATGCGGTTGTTGTCACGGGAGACGTTACCGATAACGCACAGGCGAATGAACTCGATTGGTATCTGACACTCATGGACGGCGGAGTTGTGCATCCAGACAGTGGCTCGCTCGATGAATGGGACGGTGTCGCTCAGAAACGAAAGGAAAGCTATGACCGCTCGTACTGGAATCCCGAAGGCACACCGCTGGATTGTGAAGATGATTATCCGCGTTCTCTCTACGGATTCCCTGCTGTACCTGGATTAACTCGCGCCATCCGACAACCCTTTGATGCAGTCGGATTGCGTCATCCGTGGTTTGCCACTCACGGCAACCACGACGCACTTCTACAAGGCACCGTTCCACCAGACGATGTACTCGAAGCATTTGCCACTGGTGATCAGCGCTTGATTGGACTGGCTCCCGATACAGATTTGTCCGCGATGTTTGGCAACTTCACTCAAGTAGGTCCGACCAGTTACCCGCGGGCCGAGGGTGGGGAATTCCGCGAGACGGTCGCGGATCCACGTCGCCGCTTCAATAAGCCATCCGATTGGGCTCGCATTCATCAGAGTTGTGGCCATGGGCATGGACTTACGCAAGAGAACGTTCTACGCGGCACCAAGTATTGGTATCAAGATATAGGCGAGATTCGTTTGCTTTCGCTCGATACTGTGAATATCAACGGTGGATGGCAGGGCTCGTTGGATGAGTCCCAATTCCGTTGGTTGAAGAGCGTTCTCGCGGACGAAACCCCAAAGTATTTTGTTGTGCTCTCACATCATCCCGCCGCCACACTCTTTAATCTCTACGCCTCCGAAGGCGCTGATCGTCGGGTGGGCGAGGAGGAACTTGTTACCGAGCTTCTCCAGCATCCGCGCGTAATTCTCTGGCTGGCCGGCCATAACCACGAACACAAAATCGAGTACATAGGCGAAGAAGGATTTAACGGTTTTTGGCATATCCAAACCGCGTCGAATATCGATTGGCCACAACAAGGTCGAATCGTAGAAATCATGCGTGAGGGAAGCGATCTTTGGATTGTCACTTCGGTTTTTGATCATCAGAGCCCCATCGATCTCAACGACGCGACCTCAGACCTCTCCAATCCAGTAAACATTGCGGGACTTTCGCGAATTCTCTCGGCTAATCATTGGCAACGTAGAAGTGGCGAGTTTGATTTGGAGCTTGGCGCTGGACAGGTGCACGATAGGAACCGAGTCATAACGTTGAAGGGCAGGGCATGAGCACCGTTTACTCAGAAATAGAAGCGCTATTTACATCAGGCGTTTCGGAAGAGTATCTCGGCGAGGATGTGAAGCTGGTTGAGCATATGTTGCAATGCGCGGCCCTGGCTCGCGAAGCTGGCGCAACCGACGAATTAGTGGTTGCATCGCTGTTGCACGACATCGGACATTTGTTGATTCCTAGTTCGGTCGAGGATTACGACAGTGGCGTCGATGCCCATCATGATGAGGTTGGTGCGGCTTGGGTGGCGGAACGGTTTCCTGAGTCGGTCAGTGAACCCGTCAGACTTCACGTAGAAGCAAAGCAATACTTAGTAGCAACCAACCCGGCGTACTTGGCCAAGCTTTCGATCGCGAGCCAGAAAACACTCGAGATGCAAGGTGGAGTTTTCAGCGCCGAAGCGGCGGAGCAATTCATTAAACAACCATGGGCGAAGGAGGGCGTGCAGCTTCGCATCTGGGATGACGACGGAAAAGTTCGCAACAAGGATGTGCCTGGACTTGGCGCATATCGGGAGGCAATAGTTAAACTCGCCGGATGACCGATTCCACATGGTGGCGACAAGCTGCGATTTATCAGATCTATCCGCGCTCCTTTAAGGATTCGAACGGCGACGGTCTAGGCGATATCAACGGAATTACTTCGAAAGCCGAATACTTAAAGTCACTCAGCCTAGATGCGGTATGGCTCAGCCCGTTCTATCCATCACCGCTGGCCGATGGTGGCTATGACGTCGCGGATTACCGCAATGTGGATCCGCGCCTAGGAACGTTAAAAGATTTTGACCGCATGTTGAAGGCGCTGCACAAGGTCGGAATTAAGGTATTCGTGGACATAGTCCCGAACCATTCATCCAACCAACACGCGTGGTTCCAAGAAGCGCTGAAGTCTCCGCCGGGTTCACCCGCGCGCGATCGCTACATTTTCCGCGACGGCAAGGGAAAGAATGGCGAATTACCACCCAACAATTGGGTCTCATACTTTGCGCCATCGGCGTGGACCCGCACGACCAATCCGGATGGCACACCTGGTCAGTGGTATTTACATCTCTTCGCACCAGAACAACCAGACTTCAACTGGGATAACCGCGAGGTCCAGCTCGATTTCATAAAGACGCTTCGCTTTTGGTCAGACCGTGGCGTCGACGGATTCCGAATCGACGTTGCGCACGCAATGAAAAAGGATATGTCGCGCATTAACGCCTCCTATCCAAAGATTGATACCTTCAAAGTGGGCAACAAGGGCACCGACATCCTCTTTGACCGGAACGAAACGCACGAGATTTTCCGCGAGTGGCGTACCGTCTTTAATGAGTATGACCCACCGCGCGTGGCAGTAGCCGAGGCTTATGTCGCAGCTCCACGACGCGTCTTATATGCACGTCCGGATGAACTCGGGCAGGCCTTTAACTTCGACATGCTCGACCTTGATTTCAAGGCGGCCGCGTTTAAGAAGACAATCGATGTAAACATTAAATACGCCAAGGAAGCTGGATCGTCGTCGACCTGGGTCTTGAATAATCACGACCGCGTGCGCACCGCGACAAAATACGGTTTGCCCGATGGAACCAATCTCAACGAATGGCTCTTATCGGACGGCACCTCCAAGCAGCTCAACATTGAACTCGGCCTGCAACGCGCCCGTGCAGCGGTCATGATGTTGCTTGCGCTGCCTGGATGCACATACATCTATCAGGGTGAAGAACTTGGCTTGCGTGAAGTCGCTGACCTCAAGCATGACGACTTACAAGATCCGATCTGGTTCCGTAACGTCGTGAAGAAAATCCAACCGGTCTTTATGAAGCGCGAAGGTAAGACCATCAAGGGCGTCGCTGTTGTCCATACCGAAAAGGGCCGCGATGGATGCCGCGTGCCATTGCCGTGGACACGTGGTGGAAAGTCTTTTGGATTTGGCTCGAATGGTTCGCATTTGCCACAACCATCGTGGTTCGCCGACTGTTCGGTGGAAACACAATCCGAATCGGATGACTCAACGCTTGCGATGTATCGCTCCGCGTTGGCGCTTCGCCAGAAATGGCAAACAACCGAGGAACTTGAATGGATTCGCACGAGCAACCCAGAAGTCGTCGCGTTCAAGCGGCTCAACGGTTGGGCCTCGTTCACCAACTTCCGTGGCGTAGATTTCACGCTGCCGAAGGGTCGCGTACTGATAAGCAGTGGGCCACTGAAGCCCGGCAACACGTTGCCGAAGGCGACGACAGTGTGGATGGTTCTCGAATAATTTAAGAATAATTTAAGCTCGGGCAGAAAAGCCGTGGGTGATGCGGATAGGTGATATCACCCCTAGCTACTCGCTTTTCGTTGTTATCGCCCTCACCCCATGCAAAACTTCCGACATGGGTGAGGTGAGCACACAATGAGCAAGAATCAATCCAAGCGCACCTATGAACCACTGCCCGGCGTAGTGCTGAGTCGCGTAACGCCGCCAGAAGTTTCACCTTCTGTGGTTCCGCGTCCACACATCACTGAAATATTTGATCGCCCCGCACCTCACGCGGTCTTCATGATTGCGCCTAGTGGATACGGCAAGACCGCCATCGCGGCGGAATGGGCAAGCCATAGGCTCGATGAAGTTGTTTGGTACACGGTCGCACCCACCGATACCCCGGCCGATTCCATTCTTCACATGATCCAGGCGTTCCGACGCGTCTATCCGGAGTTTGCACCCTGGGCTGAAGAGATGCGCAATGGGGATTTTGATCAAAACGAACGAATAATCGATTTAGCAAATGAAATCGCCCGCGTGCCAGGGACCGTCACGTTAATAGTTGATAACGCGCACAACTTCTCTCCAGCCCATGTGCCCGGCAACCAGCTCTTCACTAATTCCACGCCCTTTAACATGCGCACGATCACCATTCGAAATAGCGCTCCACCCGTTAGCTACGCGCGCGCAGCAGCGTTGGACATGTTGACGATTTTGACCGCGGATGAACTTCGATTGAACTCCAGCGAAATCGAGGCGATAGCCGGATTTTATAAAATCGATTCAAAGCTTCCAGAAGTGAAGCGCGTGCTCGACCGCGCCCAGGGTTGGCCAGCGGGCGTAAAGATGCTCCTCAAGAATTTTGAAAAGTTAAAAGGCTATGCCGAGGATGGCATTGGGCATTACAAGAATTTGGATTTTATCTACTTGGCAAATGCCGCTCTCGAGGCGCTGCCTGACGAAGACCGCTTGTTCCTAGAAAATATGACTTTTTTCGCAACGATTACACCCGCTCTCGTGGAAGGCATGCAGCTTGGCGCTACTTCACAACTGACGCTACGGCGGATGTCTATTGACGGTGTCTTTATATCCGAAGTAGGAGCCAACTCCGATAGCTACGAAATTAATCCCATGCTTCGACAGGCGCTGATTTCGCAGGTAAGCGCGCAACCGAACTATCGAGAGATAGCGCTCAAAACATCGGAAGTGTTGATCGCAAATCAACAATCCCTGGAAGCAATTGATTTATTGATTGATCTCGGCGAATCCGAGCGCGCCCAAAAAGTAATTTATGACAACGCGCGCAAGATGATTTTCACCGGACAAGGTCAACTCATTCGCCGGTGGTCAAAGCACATCGCGCAAGCTCAAAACTTGGGCGACATTGGCGAGGTATTTGTTGATACCTATGCTTCGATGGTCTCTGATTCACTCGCGACATTTAAGACGCAGTTTCAACAATTGCTTAGCCAAATGCCGGGCACCAAGATCGAGTCGACCATTAGCGGGGAACTTGCGGTCATGCGGTGCAGAATTGAATTTAGCGAAGGACGATTGAGTAAAGCTGTGGAAATCGCGCTAGAACTTCCTAATCTGAAATATTTGCCTCAGGAATACATGGCCCCTAAGGCGTTGACCGGTTTGCGATTTGGAGCTGCCGCCGCATTCCTCTCCGAGGATATTGAATCCCTGCAGAAGATCTGTCAGATTGCGGAAGGCTTGCCGTATCTCAACGACGGGCTTCCAATTCTTGGCTTGCCGGCAATTCAAGCGATGACCGCATTAGCGGTAGGTAACTTGAAGGAAGCGCGCGAGCTCGCGATGTATGTAATTGAATCGTCGCATACCCATAAATACGCCGGAATAACCGCTCCGTACGACGCGCATTATGTTCTCGCCGAGGTCAACCGCGAATATATGCGATACGAGGAAGCGATTACTGCCGCGATGGAACTCGTTCCGTCCGCTCGAAGCTTCGAAATGTATCCATGGCTCGGCGCGCTCTTGTCTAAGGCTGCTTTGACTGAGGCGAGCGCAAATAGATTCAGCGAGAGCCTGCAGCTAATGAAAACTTGTCGAGCAGAGTTATCGGGACCGAACTTGCATGAAGAAATTCATCGAGTAGTCGACGAAAATGAATTGTTTGTTCGTGTTCTTCTTCGTGATACCGAGCGAGTCGAAGAATTAGTTTTTCGTATGCCCAAGACCACGACTGTTAGCGTGGTCGTGGCCGGACTAGGAGCTATGCGCAATCCATCCGCGGCACCGGCCCTGTTGGCTTCACTACCTAGAAATACGCTTCGCGAAAAGCTCAACTATGAAATTCTCTCAGCCACGCTAAAGATCCAGCGCCCGAATGATGCGCAGGAGCATATTCATGAGGCGATTCATTTAGCGATGACGCAAGGCCATAAGAACATTTTCTTGACACAAATCCCTGAATTTCAAAATCTATTGTTGACCTTCGCAAACTCACATCCCAATGTCTATGTCGAGAGTCTTGCCAGCGCGGTTCGAGCAAATTTGCAAAAGACTGGCGCAAACGGTGCGGGGTTAGAGCAGCCTCTGACCAAGCGTGAACTCGATATTTTGCGCCGACTTTCCACGGGGCTGCCGATTTCTCAGATAGCAAGCTCGCTTCACATCTCTAACAACACCATAAAGACGCACCTCAAGAACGTCTATCGAAAGCTGAAGGTCGATTCGCGCGAGAGCGCGGTAGAAAAAGGCCGCGAACTACTCTTGATCTAGTTCTGGTCGAGCGTCGCTTGAATCTCGGCGGTGCGAGCCGAGCGGAGCCGCGGCGACTTGGTCATCGGGAACTCTGGATGTTGATAGAAATCTTCAATCATTACGCAGGCTAAATCGCTGCGTTCGCGGATCACGTGGTGCGACGTGCCGGGAATCATCGCGAGCCGACCGTTGGGAAGAGCCTCATACAGCTCGACGGTGTGGTGGTTGCTGAATGGTTCGTCATCACCGGTGAGCACCAAAACGGGGCACTGAATAGTCGCGAGTTGTTCGAGGGTCATATTCGGCTCTGACTTCCAGACGTCAAATGCCTTTTGAATAACTTCGCGTAACCGAGATGATCCATCGGGCGAATTTGCATCGAACCAGGCTTTATCTTCGTCCGATATCTCGATTGGACCATCTTCAATACTGAGGCCACAGTCGTAGTGATAGTTGGTGCCAATCGCAACGATTGACTTCACTAAATCTGGCCGTTTGATAGCAACCATCAGCGAAATGATTCCGCCGTCGCTCCACCCGATGAGATGAGCCGGACCTTTTACGACGTCTTCAAGAAACGCGATTGCTTCGTCGGTCTGAAAATCAAAGTGGTAAAAACCCTCGCGGATACCGGTGTGGCCGTGCGCGGTTCGATCGTAGGCAAAGACGTGATGGTCATGTTCGACCGCAGGCAAAACTGCCCAATCAAATCCTTCGGTTTTGCTTAAGCCACCGTGAAGCAGCACGACGGGTTCACCGTTGTTCTCCCACTCTTTGGTCCAGACCTGGTGACCACGAAGATCGATGTAACCAGTGTGAGGATCAGAATCGGTTAACACGGCAAATTACCGAGCCATCAAATTACATCGAATCCATGATGTGGCGATTGCCGCGATCAAAGGTGAAGTAATTCCAGAACCAATCCGCAATCGTGCCGATTCGGTTACGGCCGCCCATGAGATAGAACAAGTGCAGGAAGAGCCAGGTGAACCAGGCAGCGACGCCGGAGTATCGAATCTTCTTCACTTCAACGATGGCCTTATGGCGACCAATTGTTGCCATCGAGCCCTTGTCCTTGTACTTAAATTTACGAAGCGGTTGCTTGTGATGGACGCGCAAAATCTGATCCGCGACAAATCGACCGGTCTGCATCGCGACTGGTGCGACCATCGGAAGCGGACGACCGTTTGCGCCCTTGATGCCGACTACGTCACCGACCGCCCAGATGTGTGGATAATTTTTTACTTGGCAGGTGATCTCGGTATCGAGACGTCCGCCAGTGATAGGCAGTGTGAGAGCTTCCATTGCGGGATTGCCCTTCACGCCAGCGGCCCAAATGGTTACTTCGGATGGAATAGACGAACCATCCTTGAGATCAATCTTGCGCCATTCAACTTCTTTCACGGCGGTGTTGGTCATGACTTTGACGCCCAGCTTTTCCAAACCGCGTTGTGACTTTGCAGAGAGCGATTCCGAGAACATCGGCAAAATGCGTGGGCCTGCTTCAATCAAACGAATATCGATGTGACGCGCGGCGTGCGCTTGATCGTTCATCAATGGACCGCGGACCAGCTCGGCGAGTGCGCCAGCCATTTCCACACCGGTTGGTCCTCCGCCGACGACTGTGACAGAGAAACGAGTGTCATCTTCGAAGCGGCAGAGATCTTCAAATCGACGCATGACTTCGGCGCGAATTTGTAGCGCCTCATGAATGGTCTTCATGCCAAGCGCGTACTCCGCGACACCGGGTGTTCCAAAATCTGCAGTGACCGAACCCATGGCGACAACTAGGTGGTCGAATTCAAGTACCTCGCTGCTATCGAGCTTGACCGTCTTGTTGCGGTGGTCGACCGAAATTGGGGAACCCATGCGGAACTCTCCGCCGGTCTTCTGAAGCGCGCCGCGAATGGGATAGGCGACGTGATCCGCGGCCAAGCCAGCGGTCGATACCTGGTAGAGAAGTGGAAGAAATGTTTGGTAGTTGTGGCGATCGACGACGGTCACGTCGGCCTTCTTGCCGAGCGCCTGAGCGGTGGCCATGCCACCGAATCCGCCGCCAAGGATGACGACCTTTGGTTTCCTACTGAGGGACATTCCAACCCTTTTTCTGCGCCAGCTGCGCGCCATCGGCCGATTCGTTACGGCCCAGATATTTCAAATTCACCATTGAACGGGCTCAGTCTACTGTTAGTTCTATGACGGATTCATCCTCAAAGCTGAACAAGCGGCGAATTCTGGTCACCGGCGCCTCGGGGTATGTCGGCGGCCGGTTGGTTCGCCAGCTCGTTTCTCAGGATTTCTTGGTCCGCGTAATGGTCCGTGACAAGAAGAAGATCGAATCACTGCCGTGGTTTGAACGCGTCGAAGTGGCCGAAGCCAATGCGAACAATTATCAGGAAGTGCTTAGCGCGCTCGAGGGCGTGCACACCGTTTTCTATCTGATGCATTCCATCAACCTAGGCCCAGATTTCGATCAGATTGAAGCCGAGATGGCGCGCAATTTTGCCCGAGCTGCCGAGCAATCTGGCGTCAAGCAAATTGTCTACTTGGGTGG
>Ga0208874_1000371_pt1 | contig 16464 bp, 14 predicted proteins | sample CryBogCBH10Oct08_FD_184604 | JGI IMG/M metagenome (GOLD analysis project Ga0208874, IMG submission 184604) | Freshwater microbial communities from Crystal Bog, Wisconsin, USA - CBH10Oct08 (SPAdes) (version 2) | ecosystem: Environmental > Aquatic > Freshwater > Lake | place: Crystal Bog... | reverse complement strand
TATGGCCAGCCAGATGCCCCCAAAATGGACTTCATCGTGACCGTTTGCGACAATGCCGCCGGCGAAGTTTGTCCCTACTGGCCCGGTCAACCCGTCACCGCGCACTGGGGCTTTCCTGACCCCTCAAGGGTTCAAGGCACCGATGAAGAAAAGCGACACGCCTTCGAAAAAGTGTTGGCTGAATTGAAGCACCGCCTTGATTTATTGGCTGACATGCCACTCGACAAGTTGGACGCCATGAGCTTGCAAGCCATTCACAGCCCCGAGACCGCAGCGGCCTTGCCAAAAACAGCGTGAAAACCTACGCCAGCGAATTTTTGGGAACCGCCCTGCTGCTGACCATCGTGGCCGGCTCGGGTTTCATGGGCGAATCACTCGACTCGGGCAATGCCGCGGTGGCCTTGCTGGGCAACAGCATCGCCACCGGTGCAGGCCTGTTTGTCTTGATTGTTTTGCTGGGTCCCCTCTCTGGCGCTCACTTCAACCCCGTGGTCAGTTTGGTGGCATGGCGAACGGGGCAGCTGGGCCTGCGCAAGATGCTGGGCTACTGGGTTTGCCAATTCAGTGGGGCACTCGTCGGCATCTTTTTGATGCACCTGATGTTCCATTTGCCGATCCTCCAGGAGTCCAGCAAAGTCAGAACAGGCCACGGTATTTGGGTCAGTGAATTCGTCTCCACCTTGATTTTGCTGTCGGTCATTCGCTTGGGTGAATCCAACCCCGACAGCAAAGAAAAATTGCCACTCCTCATCGCCATGACCGTCACCGCTGGCTATTGGTTCACCTCCTCCACCTTCTTTGCGAACCCAGCAGTGACCTTGGCGCGCAGCTTCACCAACACCTTTGTGGGCATTGCGCCCGCGGATGTGGGGGGGTTCGTTTTGGCTCAGGTCATGGCCGCCTTGGTGATTTCAAAAAAGGCCCACAAAATTCAGCGCTGATCGGTCTTCTCTAGTTTGTTGATGTCCAAGCCCATGGCTTTCAAGCGGGACAGCAAAGCCGCGTATTGGGCCGATTCCACGACTGGCTCGCGAGACAAAATCCAGAGGTATTCACGCGAAGGTTCGCTGACAGCCGCCAATTGGTAGGACTCGTCCAAGTCCACCACCCAGTAATCGCCCCAAACAAAGGGCAGGAAGGACAACCAGGCCGGTGCGAAACGCACTTTGAGTCGGGCCGAGTCTGAATTGCCAACCTGTTTGGCTTGGCCAAGGGCGCGTTCCCAATCCCCGCTGGCGAGCTTGCATTGGTTCAACACACGCAGGCGCCCGTCGGCTTCAAGTGAGTAATTGGCTGATGTGCTGGAGACGCATTGCTTTTGAAATCGATTGGGGAATTTGGCAATTTCAACCCAACGCCCGAGGTAGCGCTGGACGTCCAAATGAGGAATGGCTTGCAGCGGCGGCATGCCTGCGGGGTTGGTTTGAGCGTGACACCCGAGCCCGCCCAGCAAGGCGGAGACCAGGAGCAACGATTTGAGTAAAGGGGTCATGAGGAGTCCAGTTGAGTTTGCCCGAACTTTACGCCAACGATAAGATGCCGTCCCATGATTCGCCCATTTTGAAAAGGCTTCTAACATGCGTGCGTTGCGTTGGCTCGGCTTGATTCTGTTGTCTCTCTTGCTGGCTTTGGTTTTGTTGGTGGCCCACACCTGGTGGTTCAAGCCCCTGCGTTTGAATTGGTTCTACAACCGCGTTTTCTTGCAGTCTTTGCTCGACTCCCCGATTTCTCTGAGCAGTTTGCAGTTGCTTGATGGCCGTGCTTTGGATTGGTACAGCGGGCGATGGGACGACTTCTCTATCGCCCACGAAGACCAAGAAATAGAACGCGCGCACCTCAATTCAGTTGTTTTTCAAAGTTATGACGCCGCCCCTTTAACGGGGCCTGACAAGGTCAGCTGGCAGGTGGCCGACTTCCAAAATAAGCTGCAGCGTGAACAAGAAAACTGGCGCTGGTACAGCTACCCGGTCAACCCCTTGTTTGGCGTTCAATCGCAACTGCCCGACTTTTTGATCAACACCCACGCCATCACCAACGAAAAAAGTGCGCGTCGCTACTTGGAGCGTCTGAACGCGATTCCCCAGGCTTATGCGCAAATTGAAGAAGGCCTGAAGGTGCGTGAAGCCAAGGGCTTGTTGCCCAATCAATTCGCAGTGCAAAAAACCACGGCCCAAATTACCGCATTCATTGAGCCCGCCCCGCGGCAACACCCCTTGGTGTTGAATCTGGCGGACAAACTCAAAAAAATGACGCCAGCGCTGCCGGCCGAGCAACAAGAATTACTGGTTCAACAAGCCAGCGAAGCCGTGGAAAAGTCGGTCTATCCGACCTATCAAAAAATCCTGGCTCATCTGCAAAACTTGCAAAACTTGCAAAAACGCGCTTTGAACAACGACGGCGCTTGGGCCTTGCCAAACGGCGAGGCCTATTACGACTTCTTGATTTGGCAACACACCACGACCCACATCAGCGCCCAAGACTTACACCAAAAGGGCCTTGATGAGGTGGCGCGCATTGGCCGTGAGATGGACGCCATCTTGGCGCAAGAGCACGTGCCCGGCAAAACACGGGCCGACAAAATGCAAGTGCTGGCGCACCGTGCCGACCAGCTCTATCCCGACACGCCAACCGGACGAGAACAGCTTTTACAAGACTACCAACGCATCATTGACGAAGTGGATGCGGCCAGCAAAACGGTGTTTGGGCTGCGTCCCCAAATGGGGGTGGTGGTCAAGCGGGTGCCTGAGTTTTCAGAAAAAACCGCACCCATGGGCTACTACCAACCGCCGTCTTTGGAAGGGGAACGACCCGGTCAGTTTTTTACCAACCTCTACAAAATCGAAGACACGCCTAAATTTGGCATGCACACGCTGGCCTACCACGAGGCCATTCCGGGCCACCATTTGCAAATTGCCTTGCAAATGAAAATGACCGACTTGCCCTTTTTCAGGCGCGCCGCCGGTTTTTCTGCATTCGTTGAAGGCTGGGCCCTTTACGCCGAGCGACTCGCTTGGGAAATGGGTTTGGAAAAAAATCCGCTGGACAACTTGGGGCGGCTGCAAGGTGAAATGTTCAGAGCCGTCCGCTTGGTGGTGGACACCGGGCTGCACGCCAAACACTGGACGCGTGAGCAGGCCATCGCCTACATGATGCGGGAAACCGGGATGGGTGAAACCGAAGTCACGGTTGAAATTGAGCGTTATTTAATCAACCCAGGCCAGGCCTTGGCCTATAAAGTGGGGATGATGAAAATTTTGGAATTGCGGGAACGCGCCAACTCCCAAATGGGCCCGCGCTTCAAGCTGAGTGAATTTCATGACTTGTTGCTCTCCAACGGCGCCCTGCCTTTGGATGTTCTTGATTCCGTTGTGAACGACTGGATCCACGCCCCATGACACGCCTCTGGAATGCCCTAGCTTTTCAAGCGGGTTGGTGGGCTTGCATTGGCAGCGTGACCCATCACTTGGAGGCCGAGGCCATTGCTTTTTGCATCGTGTTGATGGGCCTACAGATTTATTTTTTACCCTCCCGGCTGCAGGCCAAGCAAGAAATCAAATTGGCGCTGATGGGGGGCTTGTTGGGCATCGTCGCCGATTCGGCCCTGCAATTTGGGGGTGTGATTGATTTTTATGGCTGGGCTCTGGGCCCCCTCAGCCCCTTTTGGCTTTGGGCGATTTGGGTCCTTTTCGCCGGCACTTTGAATGTGTCAATGGCGTTTCTCAAGAGCAAACCGCTTTGGATAACGGCCGCATTGGGCTTTCTCTTGGGGCCCTGGAACTACCTCGCCGGGGCCAAATTGGGGGCAGCCCAATTGGATGCCAGCATCGCCACTTTTCTGGCCTTGGGCCTGATGTGGATGCTGGTCTTGCCGACCCTGGTTTGGCTTGCCAGGAAAACCGATGCCGCCATTCAGGTCCAAGCGGAGGCCCATGTTTAACCACTTCCCCTCCCTCTTCGAGCACGACTACAAGGCCTTGGTCATCGGCGCCAGCGGCGCGATTGGGGGCGCCTTTGTGGCGGCCTTCAATGCCGACCCCCACTGCACCCACGTCGAAGTTGTGACGCGCAGCGCAGGTGGATTTGACTTGCTGGACGCCGAGTCCATTCAACGCCAAGCAGCGCTTTGCGCCGCCTCGGGCCCTTACCAAGTGGTGATCGACGCCACCGGGGCTTTGACCCTGGAGGGACGGGGACCGGAGAAATCCTTGGCCAGCCTTGACCCCGCGTTGTTGACCAAAAATTTCCAAGTCAACGCGGTGGGTCCGGTCCTGGCTATGGGCCATTTTTCTAAGTTGCTGGCACCCGGGCCGGCCATTTATGCCAAGTTATCGGCCCGTGTGGGCAGCATTTCAGACAACAAAAAAGGCGGCTGGTACGGTTACCGCGCGGCCAAAGCCGCTTTGAACATGTTGCTGCACACCGCCGCCATCGAGTTGCAACGCAAGAACCCCGAACTCAAGGTGGTTTTGCTCCAACCTGGCACGGTGCGCTCTGCCTTGTCAGCGCCCTTTGCGGGTTCTGTTCCTGTCTTGCTCGAACCGGCCGAATCAGTGGCGGGCCTGTTGGCCGCCATGAAAAGCTTGGGCAGCAAGTCGGGCGCCCATTATGTTGATTACCAAGGCGAACCGATTGATTGGTAACCCGGCTTAAAGCTTGAAACGCTCAACTTCTCTACGGGTCGCATCGGCCACTTGAGAAAGATCGCCGACCGTCGCTGCAATTTCCTCCGATGCCGAAGCGTTGGCATCTGCGATTCTGGAAAGCGAGTTCACGTTCACTTCTATTTCCCGAACCGTGGCATTTTGTTGCTCAATCGAAGCTGAAATTCGCTGCAGCATTTCGTTCGACTCACGCGCCGCCATGCGGATGTTGTTCATGTCGTTAGAAACGTCTTGCACACTGCCGGATGCGGCGGCGGAGTCGCGCACGGCTTGCTCGACCAACTTGACAATTTCTTGAGCGCTTTCAGCCGAGTTGATGGCCAACTTGCCCACCTCTTCTGCCACCACCGCAAAGCCTTTGCCGTGTTCTCCGGCCCGTGCTGCTTCGATGGCGGCATTCAAGGACAGTAAATTGGTTTTATTGGCAATGGCTTCTATCGCTTCGGTGATTTTGTTGATGCGACTTGAATTAGCAGCGATGTTGTTGACCACCTCCACCATGTGGGCCATTTTTGCAGAGCCACTTTCAACGATGCTGACCATTTGTTGAGATTTCAGGCTGGCAGATTCCGCATTCGAAGCCACCTCAGAAATGGCGCCTGCTGACTGGCGAACGGCTGCTGATACTTGTCGAACCGCCTGCGTTTGATTTTGTGCCCCATCACTGATCTGATTGATCGCCACCCGGGTCTGACCACTGGCTGTTGCGACTTGCTGAGCATTGCCATTGACCGCTTTCATCGCGCTCGAAATGGATTGCAAGGAGAGATTGATGTTTTCCTTCAAAATGAGGAGATCGCCACGCCCATCTGCTTTGATGCGGCCAGTTAAATTACCTTGTGATGCATCGGTCATGACTTGACCGACATCGCCGAGCATCAATTGCATGGCCTGCATGGCTTGCTGGGCTTGATCGAAAGCCAGCTTAAAGTCACCCTGAACATCGGCGCTGACCTGGGCCTTAAAGTCTCCGTTATAAAGCGCATGCATCATGTCATTGAGACCATCCATGGTGATTTTTACGCTTTCGACGCTGGCGTTGACTGCCTCTTTCATGACCTTGAGGTCACCCTGCAAATCGGCCTCAATTCGTTGCGTGAAGTCACCAGAAGCCACCGCTGCAACGACCTTGTTCACTTCCGCAGTGGAGCGCTCCAGCGCCTCCATCAAAGCATCGAAGGCTTTGGCTGCCTGACCAATTTCATCGCCTTGTTTGTAATTCACTTTTTTGGAAAAGTTGCCCGTCCGCTGAACCTCCACGATGGTGTTCCTGATGCGATCCAACGGACGCGTCACGGCCCTGGTAATGACGACAGCCAGAAAAACACCAATCACCATCGCCACCCCGCCGACCGCCAATGACAACACAATGGTAGATGTGGCGTGGTGTTTGGTGGCTTCGCTGGTCACCCCAATGCGGTCATTCAAAGCATCCAAGGTGGCATTCAAATGGACTTCCAATGACTTGGCGTTTTTTCGTGCGGGCAAAGCAGCCATCATGCGGTCTTGTCCCAATGGCGCCGCCATCATCTCGGCAAAGCCCTTTTGGTAGGCCAAGGCCTCTTGGGACAAGGTGCGGGCCTGCTCCAGCAATCCCTCATCACCGATCGACTGACTGACCATTTCAGCGGAGGCCGTTTGCTCGACCACGGATTGAATCGATTTGTTGGCACTGGCGACCAAGGTGGGGTCGTCTGCATACATCAGGTCTTTTTCAGGACGCCGGGCTTCCAGCAAGGCAATTTTGGCGTTGCTGATGTGCCTCACAGCGGCCACTTCCTGAGTCACCAAGTCGTTGAACCCGTTGGCCACGTATGAAATGCCAAAACCCGCGATGGCAATCCCACCGATGGTCAGCGCCAAGATGGCGGCAAACCCATACGAAATTTTTTTGCCGATGGTGAGATTGAAGAACACAGTCAGTTTTTCTTAAAAAGGTTTATTCCATCGAGAAGCCGACGTAAAAAATGCCAATGGTCTCGCCTTTGGCATTTTTAATGGGCTCATAGCCGGTGTCGTATAACTTACCCAAAATATCTACGATGCCGTAAAAGCCCTTGCCTTGGTCAATCGCCGCTTTCGCAGGCCCATTGGGATCGAGTGGCGTGCCGACTGCACGGGCGTCCCCCTTCATCACATTGGTGCTGATGCGAACATAGTTGGCCCCTTTTTTCACGAAAACGGTGGCGGTCGCCCCTTGTTTGGCTTTGATGGAATCAACGACCGTGAAGTCACCATTGATTTTGCTGCTGCCAAAAAACAAATTGTCGCCATCCACTTTGGCGGGGCCCAGATTGTTCAGGTCCTTTTTCAAGGATTCCATCGCCGCCTTCACTTTGGGATTGTCAGCTGCATGAACGGGCAATGCCGATGCAATGACAAGGGCGAAAATGCCGATGAGGTTTCTTCTGTTGAAAAGCATGTTGTACTCCTGAAGGGGTTTAGATAAAGCGCCCATGATTATCAAAAAGATAAGAAATTATTTTGCCTAATTAATTTCTTAACGATTTCTTACTTTAACTTGAAAATCACACAAACTCTTATAGACTTTTACTTATGTACACCTATGAACCCAAAAACGGCCACGGGCTGCCCCACGATCCCTTCAATGCCATCGTAGGGCCTCGGCCGATTGGCTGGATTTCCACGCAAAGCCGGGCAGGCGTCCCCAACCTAGCGCCTTACAGTTTTTTTAATGCCTTCAATTACGTGCCCCCGATTATTGGTTTCTCCAGCATTGGCCACAAAGATACTTTGAAAAACATCGAAGAAACCGGTGAATTCGTCTGGAACTTGGTGACCCGCGATTTGGTCGAAGCCATGAACCAATCTTGTGCGCCCTACCCCCCCGGCGTGAGCGAATTTGAAGCCACGGGTTTGGCCCCACTCGCCTCCGACCTGGTCTCCCCGCCCCGAGTGGCCAAAGCCAAAGTGGCTTTTGAGTGCCAATGCACCGACATCATTCAACTCAAAACCGTGTCGGGGGAAAAGGTGCCCAGTTGGCTGGTGCTGGGCGAGGTGGTCAAGGCCCACATTGATGACTCCTTGTTAAAAGACGGGGTTTATCAAACCGCCGAATCGGGGGTGGTGCTTCGGGGGGGCGGGCCTGGCGACTACTTCACGGTCGGGGCAGCGCAGTTGTTTGAGCTTTTCCGCCCCAAAAACCTGTAAAAGGCGGGTTGAGGCCGGGATAGCCCCCTGTGACGTGTCAGTAATGTTACTAGGGTGTAACCCCTTCGTAACGGTGCATAATGTTTCTTGAAACTTACAGCCTGCCACGTCAATGTAACTGGCAGTGAAAACATCATTAACTTAACTGGAGACCCACATGCAACGCAGAACCCACCTGACCATTCTGGCCTCGCTGATGCTGAGCGCCGGCTTTGCCTTCGCCGCTGACACCATCAAAATCGGCGTGTCCGGCCCCTTCACGGGCGGCTCCTCTTCGATGGGCGTGAGCATGCGCGATGGCGTTCGCTTGGCGACCGAAGAAATCAACAAGGCCGGTGGCGTTCTGGGCAAAAAGCTTGAGCTGGTGGAACGTGACGACGAAGCGAAAAACGAGCGCGGCGTTCAGATTGCTCAAGAATTGATCAACAAAGAGCAAGTGGTTGCTAACATGGGTTACATCAACACCGGTGTGGCTTTGGCGTCTCAGCGTTTTTACCAAGAAGCCAAAATTCCCGTTTTCAACAACGTCGCAACGGGCTCCGCCATCACCCAGCAGTTCAAAGCGCCCGAGTACCCCGACAACTACATCTTTCGCAATGCCGCCAACGACAGCATCCAAGCCCCGATGATCGTCGAGGAAGCGATTGGTCGTCGTGGCTTCAAGAAAGTGGCCATTTTGGCCGACTCCACGAACTACGGCCAGCTCGGCAAAGCCGACTTGGAAAAAGCCCTGGAAGCCAATGGCGTCAAGGCCGTTGCGGTTGAGAAGTTCAACATCAAAGACGTTGACATGACGCCCCAGTTGCTGAAGGCCAAGGAAGCGGGCGCTGAAGTCATCCTGACTTATGCGATTGGCCCTGAGTTGGCTCAAATCGCCAACGGCATGACCAAGCTGGGCTGGAAAGTGCCCATGATCGGCAGCTGGACTTTGTCGATGGCCAACTTCATCGACAACGCAGGTCCTGGCGGTGAAGGGGCTCGCATGCCACAAACCTTTATTCAAGAACCCAACACCGTCAAACGCAAGGCCTTCATTGATGCTTACTTGAAGACCTTTAAGCCCAAGAACAACCGCATGGACTCGCCCGTTTCAGCCGCCCAAGGTTACGACTCCGTTTACCTCTTGGTCGCCGCCATCAAGCAAGCGGGCAGCACCGATGGCGTGAAGATCCGTGAAGCCTTGGAAAACCTCGACGCCAAGGTGGAAGGCGTGGTCACGACCTATGACAAGCCCTACACCCACGACGACCACGAAGCCATCACCAAAAACATCCCCGTTTTCGGTGAAGTCAAAGGGGCCAAAGTGGTTTACGCCTACGAAGAAGACCGCTTGAAGGGTTCCGACATCCGCACCAAGGTCAAGGCCAAACCCGCTGCCGCGCCGGCTGCTGGCGCCAAAGACAAGCCCAAAGACAAGGCCGACAAGAATTAATTTTTTCTCAACCAACGCCGTATTCGCGCAGGTGAATACGGTGTTGTTTTTTGTTTTCTGTTTTTTTTCACAAAAGTCCACTTATGGAAATCCTGCTCCAACTTGTCTACAGCGGTATTGCGCTGGGCATGATCTACGCGGTCATCGCCTTTGGCTACCAGCTGACATTTGCCACCTCTGACACACTGAATTTCGGCCAAGGCGAAGCCTTGATGCTGGGTGCCTTGGTGGCACTGACTTTGGTGGATCGATTGGGCATGAACTACTGGCTGGCCATTCCCTTGGTGGGTGCCTTTGGTTTGGTTCAAGGGGTCTTGGTCGAGCGCATTGGCGTCAGTCCAGCCATCAAAATCAAGAGTGAATTTGGTTGGATCATGTCCACCATTGCACTGGGCATTATTTTCAAAAATGTGGCCGAAAATATTTGGGGCCGCGACGACATGCGCTTCCCTTCCCCTTTGCCCGAGGCCCCCATCAAACTGTTGGGCGCCAATGTGCTGCCCATGGAGTTGCTGGTCATCGCCGGTGCCGTTCTGATGATGTTGGCGGTTGAATTTTTTAACCGCAAAACCATATATGGCAAAGCCGTCGTCGCCACTTTCAACGACCGCGATGCGGCCAAGTTGATGGGCATCAACACCGGCTTGGTGATCACGTTTTCATATGCGCTGTCCTCCTTGACGGCCGGCTTTGCAGGCATGTTGATCGCGCCGCTCACCTTGACCGGCGCCACCATGGGCGCTGTGTTGGGCCTGAAGGCCTTTGCAGTGGCCATTATTGGCGGTTTGAACAGTGGCATGGGCATCATCGTGGGTGGCATTATTTTGGGCGTGGCCGAAACCACCACGGGCTTTTATTTGTCGACGGGCTACAAAGACGTTTCCGGCTTGGTGTTGCTGTTGTTGGTCTTGGCTGTCAAGCCGGCAGGCCTGTTTGGTAAATCTGCGATCAAGAAAGTTTGACCATGAATCGCAAATCTTTTTACGCCGCCCTGTTGGGCTTCATTGTGTTGTGCCTGGTGCCCTTGTTCACCCACAACCCCTATTACATCCACTTGGTCGAAACCATCATGATCTATTCGATCTTGTTGTTCGGCTTGGACATTGTGGTGGGTTACACCGGCCAAGTGTCTTTGGGTCATGCAGGCCTGTTCGGCATTGGCGCTTACACCGCCGGCGTGCTGTTCCTCAAGGTGGGCGCGCCTTTCTGGGTCATCTTGCCCGCCAGCATTGCGGTCACGGGTCTGTTTGGTGCCATCTTGGCTTTGCCCGCGCTTCGCGTGTCGGGCCCTTATCTGGCGATGGTGACTTTGGCTTTCGGCACGATCATCCAAATTTTGATCAACGAGATGACCTTCCTCACCGAAGGTCCCTTGGGCTTGAAGCTGTCTAAACCCACCCTCGCGGGTTTCAAATTGAACGAAGTTACTTTCTACTGGGTGGTCTGCGCCGTGTTGGCGTTGTCGCTTGTGGTGGTACACCGCGTTTTGCGATCCCATTTGGGTCGTGCCTTTGAAGCCCTGCGCGGCAGCCCCGTGGCGTCCGATTGCATGGGGGTTTCGGTCTACCGTTACAAGGTTTATGCCTTCGTCATCAGCGCCGGTTTGGCTGGCTTGGCGGGGTGCTTGTACGCTTATTCTGAGCAGTACATTTCGCCGAACACTTACAACAACGAACTGACGGTTTTGTTCTTGCTTGCCATCATCATGGGGGGCCGTAAAACCCGACTGGGCGCCCTGCTCGGGGCCACCATCATCGTGTTGCTGCCAAAGTTGCTGGACGATCTGGACGCCTTCCGGGTGGTGGCCAGTGTGCTCGCGGTCTCGATGTTGATCGGCGCTGTGATTTCAATCGTCCGCCAACGCTCCACTTGGCAAAGCATGCTGGTGCCGGTGTTGGGCACGGCGGCCCTGGCGGCCTTTTCTTTCTGGCTGGACAACATCACCGACTGGCGCTTGTCGATCTTCGGCTTGATGATTTTGTTCGTGGTCTATTACCTGCAAGACGGCATCGTCGGCTTTGCCCGCAGCTTGATGGGCAAGACCGGCAGCGCCGACGCTGCCATCGCCTTGCCCGCCGGCCACAGCGAACAAGCCGCCTTGGTGCGCGCGACCGAATCGAAAGAAGAGGACTTGCTGGTGGCCCAACAAGTGCTGATGCAATTCGGCGGCTTGAAAGCCATCAACCAGGTTGACCTCAAAATCAAGCGTGGCACCATCCATGGCCTGATTGGCCCGAACGGTTCCGGCAAGAGCACGATGATGAACGTTTTGACCGGCATCTATGTGCCCACTGCGGGCGACATCGTGTTTGAAGGCCGCTCGGTGGTGGGCCGTACCTCCTCGGACATCGCGTTGTCAGGCATTGCCAGAACGTTCCAAAACGTTCAGTTGTTTGGCGAAATGACGGCGGTCCAAAACGTTCAAGTGGGTTTGCACCACACCTTCAAGAGCAACTTCTTGGATGTCGCGTTGCACACGCCCCGCTTCAACCAAGAAGACAACTCTGCGTTTTCACGCGCCATGAGCCTGCTTGAGTTTGTCGGACTCGATTCACTGGCTTTTGAAGAAGCGCGCAATTTGCCTTACGGCAAACAGCGTTTGCTGGAAATTGCCCGCGCCTTGGCCTTGGACCCCCAGTTGCTGTTGCTCGACGAGCCCGCTGCGGGTTTGACGGCGCCTGACATCAAAGAGTTGGTGCAAATCATCCGCAAGATCCGCGACCACGGCATCACCGTGATTCTGATTGAGCACCACATGGACGTGGTGATGAGCATCTGCGACGCCGTCTCTGTGTTGGACTTTGGACAAAAAATTGCCGAGGGCAAGCCTGCAGAAGTCCAATCCAATGAGAAGGTCATTGAAGCCTACCTCGGTGGCAATGCCCACTAAAGGCGAAACCAGGCTGAATGGAGAATCCCCATGTTGAGTATTAAAAATTTAGAAGCGGGTTACGGCAAGGTTCACGTCTTGCACGGCATCAGCATTGACGTTCCACAAGGCAAAGTGGTCACTTTGATTGGCTCCAACGGGGCTGGCAAAACCACCACCATGCGTGCCATTTCCGGCATGATCCGCCCCACCGCGGGTGAAATCAGCTTGAATGGCAAGCGCATCGACAGCTTGGAATCGTTTCAGATTGCCAAGCTGGGTCTGGCCCACTCACCCGAAGGTCGCCGCGTGTTTGCCACCATGTCGGTGATTGACAACCTGACTTTGGGTGCCTTCCCGCGCTTGACTGGCAGCCGCCCCAAAGGCGATGTCAAAGCCGATCTGGACCGTGCCATGGACCTGTTTCCCCGGCTCAAGGAGCGGCGCACCCAACTGGCCGGCACCTTGTCAGGTGGTGAGCAACAAATGCTGGCCATGGCCCGCGCGGTGATGTTGAACCCCGATGTGGTCTTGCTCGACGAGCCCTCAATGGGCTTGGCGCCGATCTTGGTGGAAGAAGTGTTCAAGATCATCAGCCGCCTGAAAGAACAAGGCGTGACGATGTTGTTGGTGGAGCAATTTGCCGCCGCTGCGTTGAACGTGGCCGATTACGGTTACGTCTTGGAGAACGGCCGAATTTCCGTGCACGGTGAGGCTGAAAAACTAAAAACCGACCCGGCCGTTAAAGCCGCTTATTTGGGCGGATCCTAAAAAAAAACGCTGCCGAGGCAGCGTTTTTTAATGGGGGCCTCAGACGCGCTAGAGGCCTTTCCTTATTTGCCTTATTTGGCCGTGGGCATGACAAACTCAGCGCCCTTGGCGATGCTTTCAGGCCAACGTTGCATGATGCTCTTTTGCTTGGTGTAGAAACGCACACCTTCTTCGCCGTAAGCGTGCATGTCGCCGAACAAACTTTTCTTCCAACCACCAAAGCCATGCCAAGCCATGGGCACCGGGATCGGCACATTGATGCCGACCATGCCGACTTGGATGCGGCGGCCAAATTCACGCGCGACGTTCCCATCGCGGGTGAAACAGGACACGCCGTTACCGAATTCGTGGTCGTTGATGAGTTGAACCGCGGCGGCAAAGTCGGCCACGCGAACACACGACAACACCGGTCCAAAAATTTCTTCTTGGTAGATTTTCATCTCGGGGGTCACGTGGTCAAACAGGGTGCCACCCATCCAGAAACCATGGTCGCAACCCGCCCCTGCTGAGGCCCCTTGGAAGCCGCGGCCATCGGCCAACAACTGAGCGCCTTCTTGCACGCCTTGTTCGATGTAGCCGGTGATGCGGGCATGTGCAGCCGCGGTGACGATGGGGCCCATTTCGGCGGCCAAGTTCATGCCGTCCAGCACCTTGAGGGAACGGGTGCGTTCCAACAAGGCGGGGATCAAGCGGTCGGCCACATCGCCCACCAAAACAGCGACCGAGATCGCCATGCAGCGCTCGCCTGCGGAGCCGTAAGCCGCGCCGATTAAGGCATCAACGGCTTGGTCGATGTCGGCGTCAGGCATCACCACCATGTGGTTCTTGGCACCGCCCAAAGCCTGCACGCGCTTGCCGTAATGCGCGCCGGTTTCGTAAATGTAGTTGGCAATCGGGGTTGAACCCACAAAAGAGATGGCCTTCACATCGTCGTTTTCCAACAACGCGTCGACCGCTTCTTTGTCGCCTTGCACCACATTGAAAACGCCGTCGGGCAAACCAGCTTTTTTAAGCAAATCGGCCATGAACAAGCTGGCGCTCGGGTCCGTGGGGCTGGGCTTCAGAATGAAGGTATTGCCGGCCGCGATGGCCACAGGGAACATCCACATGGGCACCATGACGGGAAAGTTGAAGGGCGTGATGCCCGCCACCACGCCCAAAGGTTGGCGCAGGGTCCAGTTGTCGATACCGGTCGAAACTTGGTCGGTGAAATCGCCCTTGAGCAACTGGGGGATGCCGCAAGCGAATTCAATGATGTCGATGCCCCGGCTGACTTCACCTTGCGCGTCGGTGAATACCTTGCCGTGCTCGCGTGTGATCAGGGCCGCGAGTTCGTCTTTGTGTTGGTTGACCAAGTCCAAGAACTTGAACATGACGCGGGCACGGCGGAGGGGCGGCGTGTCCGCCCACTTCGGGAAGGCGGCCTGGGCGGCAGCCACGGCTTGATCGACGTCGGCGCGGTTCGCCAAAACCACTTCAGCGCTCACCGCGCCCGTGGCGGGGTTATAAACCGGTTGACGGCGGGTGCTGGTGCCAGGAACAACCTGGCCGTTGATGAAATTAAGAACCGAAGGGGTCGTCATGGTGCCTCCTAATTGGAATGAAGTGGCGCGAGTCTACGCAGTTAAGCGCCCTTCAAAAAGGGGCTATCGCTGAATTCATTGTTAAATTTAGTTGACAATAAAGCCATGGACAAAAAAACCAACAACACCCTCTGGGGTCAATTGCATTGGCTGGTGATGCTGGCCCAACAAGGCAGTTTCACAGCGGCAGCAGACCGCCTTGGCGTCAGCAAAGCCGCCGTCAGTCAACGCATCGCCGAATTGGAGCGCGCCGCGGGCGTGGCCTTGGTTCAGCGAACGACCCGCAGCGTTCGGCTGACCGAGGCAGGACAACGCCTGGTGGATGAAACGGGCGACTCCTTCAAAGCCATTGAGCAAAGTTTTTTGACAGTGAAAGAGTCCACCGGCACGCCACAAGGCCTGATCAAAGTGACCGCACCCGTGGCCTTTGCACGCCAGCAACTCGTCAGCCGATTGGCCGAATTTTTGAAACTTCACCCCCTGGTGCGCATTGAGTTGGATTTGTCCGACCGCATCAACTCGCTGGCTTTGACAGGCTTTGACCTGGCCATTCGACACACCGACCAAGTGCCAGACACCTCGGTCGCCTGGCCCTTGTGCAGCACCCAAGCGGTTTTGGTAGCCAGCCCGTCGTATCTAAAAAATCGGGGCGAGCCCACAACGCCCGACGATTTGCGTGGCCACGCCTGCCTCAACTACCCCAGAGCCGGCGAACGGTCTGAGTGGACATTTTTAGCCCCCCCACTGGCAAGCCAAGGCCATGCCGAGGGCGCACAAGTCATCCCCGTTTCCGGGGCCTTTGGGGCCAACAACAGCGAGGCCCTGCGAGAGGCCGCGCTCGCCGACCTGGGCATTGCCATGTTGCCCGACTTCAGCGCCGAGGCGGCCCTGAAGGCCGGCACCTTGAAGCGTGTCCTATCGGCCTGGACTTGCCAAGGCCCCTTTGCCTCCTCTATTTATGCAGTGCGTCCGTATGCCCTGCGAACGCCCCTGGCGGTGAATGCCTTGGTGCAGTTTTTAAAGGCGTCGCTGGCGGCGGGGTTCGGCTTGTACCGACTGACCTAAAATTCAGTCTTTCCTTGTAACTTTGGCCATGATTTCAAAAAAAATTCTTTGGGTTAGCCTCTTGGGCCTGGCCTGCTTTTGGCCCTACACCGGCACTTGGGCCGGAGACTCAGCCAAAGAAACTGTCAAGGACGCTGTCAAAGACAACCGCAACAACGCCCTGCCCTACATGCCCTCGTTCGGTGCCCGCCATGCCTTGACGATGTTGGCCGACGAAGCCGGTCTGGACATGGGGATCACCTACTGGCCCCAACCTGCCAACGCCGTTCAGCAGGCCTTGGACAAATTAACAAAACCCCTTTCCCCCGCCCTGCAAAAAGCCAGGGCGTTGGTGCAGGCGGAGCTCAATGCCTCGCTGTACGGCAAAGCCACCGTCGCGGTGCGCAACCGCGTGGAGGAATTTGTCGGTTTTGGCGACGACTACACCCCCGGTTCGTTGGTGGAAATGGAAACACCTGCTTGGCTGGCAGGCCAAGATGGGCAAAGCGCCGACTTGAACGCCAACAGCTGGCATTTTTCAGGCCGACTCGGCGCCCGGATCGAGCAAAACGCCGACCCGGTCTTGGCCCACGCCAGCGGTTTGGGCAGCAACAGCAGCGTTCAGCCCCGACTGACTGGTTCGGCCTTGGTGGCCACCCTGGGGCCGGTGAACTTGCAAGCCTTTTCGCACAACACCTGGTGGGGACCCGGTTGGCAAAGTGCCCTGATGGCCTCAAACAATGTGCCCGCTTGGAATGCCATTGGTTTTCAGAGGGCCGAAAGCGGCACCAGTGAATCGGCTCTGCTGAGTTGGATGGGGCCATGGAGCTTTGAGTTCTTTGTGGCCAAAGCCCAAGACCCGACGGTGGTCAGCAATCAGACTTCGGGCTATTTGTACACCGACATGCGCGTCAACATCAAGCCCTATCCCTG
>Ga0208874_1000360_pt1 | contig 16872 bp, 31 predicted proteins | sample CryBogCBH10Oct08_FD_184604 | JGI IMG/M metagenome (GOLD analysis project Ga0208874, IMG submission 184604) | Freshwater microbial communities from Crystal Bog, Wisconsin, USA - CBH10Oct08 (SPAdes) (version 2) | ecosystem: Environmental > Aquatic > Freshwater > Lake | place: Crystal Bog... | reverse complement strand
AGTGGGTTGCTTACGCAAGTTCTACTTGCACCGTTGTATCAGAAATACTTTTTGATGACCTCGGCTGGGCAATGGACTGGTGCAAGAAGAATTCTTACCAAGTTGTTTCAGTTCTACAATCAGAGGAGGTGTGAAAATGTCAACGATTACAGCACGGAAGACTTCGCGTGACGAAGTTGAGTTTTGGGAATTGATTGATGTCAATGGGAATGCTTACAGCGAACTTAAGAGTATCAACGATGTTGTTGCTTACGCGATGGCTTGGGGTTTCCAGTTGAAGATGGTGGCGTAATGAAAAAACCACAGTACGCGCACCATTGCGTTATCTACCCAATGTACGAAGATTTAGGTTATGAAAAGTTTGTTTGTTGGGAAGTTTATTATTGTGAATGCGAAAAATTCAATTGGGATAATTGCGAATGTTATTACCAGTCTGAACCAATGGAAACTTCTGTTTCTTATCGAGACGCTTTAAAATTAGCAAAAGAAGTTAGCAAGCGTTACGCGCCAATAATTTTATGGGGAGTGAGGTTCTAATGAGGGAAATGGCTTTCTTTTTAATTGGAATGATGGAAGGTGCGTGGTTTGTCTACGCATGGGCTAAGGGAGCATTTGATGAGTAAGGGAAAAGAATGTAGATGTGGCGAACGCATAGTTCCGCTCGACGGCGCTTGGGCTCACACTTCAACGATTATCAAAGATTCAGGTCACTGTTTAGACGGTCACTTGGCTCAACCAAAGGAGGAGAATGATGAATCTTGAATTCAAAATCAGGCACTGGAATACAGAACGATGGCGCGGTGCTTACGTCAATGTTTGGCATGAGAACTTAGTCATCTGTTCAGTGATAACTCCGGCGATTGTGGACGACTTCTACAATCAATACGTAGATGTCTACGAGAGCCTTGATGGAACCACCAAACGTATCGGCGAATGGAACCACCAATACGAGTCTGTTGACCAAGCAATAGCAGACTTCAAAGAGTTCAGTTTGGATTACATAAAAGTGATGGGAGAACAAAATGCGTTTGGAATTATCTAGAGAAGAGATTTGGATAATCGGGGAAGCATTGACTGAATGTCAATACGCTGCAACTGATGAAAATGATTTTGATTCAGCGAGTGAATACAGAAGGCTCGCGATGAGAATGAGGATGTATATAGGTTACAGAAAGGAGGAAAGTGAAAACACATTTGTACGAGTTAAAGAACCTCGAGTTAAAAGGGAAGTTAGACGCGTACCTAAAGAAAGCGAGGAAAGACGGGATGTCTTACCGAACAATAGCAAGTGAATTATCCAATTACGGAACGTCCGTAGGTCGCACAGCCGTTCAAGACTGGTGCGAGAAGTTAGAAATTAAATAGGAGATAGAGATGGCAAGATTTAATCTTGATGACTACATAGATGTGAATGAAAGAATTCAATTGTTCTACGAGAAGTATCCAGCAGGGAGAATCTACTCTGACTTGATTAACGTATCGCACGAACACGAAGGGCAGAAGCAAACGCAATTCATTGTCAAGGCTTATCTGTATGATGGCGACCAACTATTAGCGACCGGATTAGCGGAGGAATCATTCTCAACTAATGGCGCGAACGTAACTAGTCCGCTGGAAAATGCAGAAACGTCAGCGATTGGTAGAGCGTGTCAAAACTTAGGCATGAAAGTTATGCGCAATGGCAAGCCAGAACCGCGAGCATCACGTCAAGAGATGGAGAAAGTTCAACGCGGAACTAACGTTCAGCAACTTACACCTCAACAAATAATCCTTAAAGAAACTTTGACTGCATGGAGTAACGACCCAGTAGAAAGAAGGAACTTTATGGAGATGGTTTTAGACCGTCAAGTGCTTGGCTATCACGACGTACTCAATGAAGAAGTTGATGAAGTGTTAAAAGCATTAGCAGTCTCGGAGAAAAAATGAACCACGAAATAATTGAAGTGGTAATGCCAGCAGAATTGTTAGCGGACATTCGTGACGGTGCGAGAGCGGAAAACATGACGCAACAGGGATTCATCAGAAAAGCAGTAATGGAATACATAAACAAGGAGAAAACACATGAGCAGTAACATCACAATTATTGGCAACTTAACACGCGACCCGGAACTTACGTTTCTAAACAACGGTTCCCCTAGCGTTAAGTTAGGCGTGGCAGTGAACAAGCGTTGGCAGAATCGCAAGACTCAAGAGTGGGAAGAAAAGACCTCATTCTTCAACGTGGTTTGCTATGGGAAATTGGCGGACAACGTCTCTACTTCCCTACCGAAAGGCACACGCGTTGTTGTCAGTGGAAGGCTAGAGCAACGTGATTGGCTAACAGAATCAGGGGAAAAGCGTTCAGTAATTGAAATCATTGCTGACGACATTGGCGCCAGCCTTAACTCTGCACACGTTAGTATTACTCGTAACGCTGCCAGCGTCACAGCCGGAGCGTCAGAGGAGTACGCGTTTTAATGCCAGAAGAAACTTACAGTCCAATTGTCGAAGCAATACTTAGTGCTTTGTTAGTTCGTCGCGGTGAAGCAGAAATCACTGCCGATGAAGCAAAGAACCTATTTGGTGGAGACAAAAAGACAACGCTCAATGACCTGAACAAATCACAGTTAATTCAAGTATGCCTTCTTGAGGCGTATGCGATTATCGAAGACATGATTGCAGAACAGTCAAAAGATAAAGTAACTTCAATCAACAGGGCAACAAAACGCGCTAAAAAGTAACGCGTGGAGTTACAGGAATGGCGCAAGCAAGCGTCTTGTCGGGAACTTGAAAAGAGAGACTTCTATGCTCACGAGCAAGGAGAGCGCTCACCAATCCCGGAGTTCGTAATCAATGCTTGCGCCTCCTGTCCTGTCAAAGCACCATGCCTTCAATACGCCTTGACTTATGAGGATTATGGGTACTGGGGAGGAACTACGGCAAAGGAGCGTCGGGAGATGCGCCTCAAAGCCAAGGTTCACATTCGTCGACTTGATGTAAGGTTGCCGGCTCATGGAGATTCAGATGGAGAATGATGGCTATAAATGTTCAGAACTATGTGTGGACGCTTGATTTGAAGCCAAGCGTGAAGTACGTGGCGATTGCCCTAGCAGACCACGCGCACGTCACAGGAGAAGAGGCACGACCCTCTCAGGAATACCTAGCAGCGAAGACCGGATTCGGCGTTCGGCACGTTCGCACATGCCTGAAGGAACTGCTCGACCTCGGTGTAATCCGCATTGAGAGACCAGCGCGTAACGGTCGTTGCACAGTGTACGCATTCAACCCTCCACCGGAAGGATTTGGGCGGGCATCTACGTCATCTGGGAGGGCGGATACGACCAACTGGGCGGTCGTACACGACCCCTTAATCAATAAGAACCGTAATGATAACCAAAGAGAACCAGTTGCATCAGAATTAGTAGCGAAAGAAGCATTGGCGAACATCAGGGCAACGCTTCGCTCGCCTCGTAAGTTCTGATGGCGTATTCTGTGGGGCATGTCAAAAGAATTTCATTCTTTCCCACAACAAGATTCACCAGACCCCGACCTACCGGAGATGGTAGAGATACTCGCCGAACTTCAAGAGACCGACCGTTCAATTTATTGGCGTCGCTCTTGGAACGAATTAACAGTTATACCTTCTCCTAATAAAAGACTGCTCCACGAAATAGAAGATTACTTTGAAGAATTCCGCGTGTTGCTTCCCGGCGTTTGTGACGGTTGCGGAATGTGGGTCGTCAGAAGATTTGAATCGTACTGGGGAGCGCACCCTCATTTTTGCAAACGGTGTGTTTCACAAGCGGTACAGATTTTTAACAAAACTGACAGATGGCCAGACGCAGAAATCCCTGCTGGGTTGCCGGAGGGATTATGAAACGTTCTCGAATCAACTCAATGTCAAAGAAACGCAAAGAACAATTAGTAGAGCGTTCTGAAACGAGAATAAAAGTATTCGAGCGTTCATCACGTTGCGAAGCCGGAATAGAACCAATGTGTTCATACCACGCAACGGACGTTCATGAAATTAAAACACGCGCGCGCGGTGGCAGTATCACCGACGTTGAAAATTGTTTAGCACTATGTAGGAATTGCCATCGCTACATAACAGACAATCCTGCTTGGTCTTTAGAGCATGGTTTCGTAGTTCACGCATGGGCAGGGGAACCAGAGATGCTCGCAGCATCACGCGCACGACACCAGTGGCGTTATGGAATGTTTGATTCGCTCCCCTATGACGAAACAATTTAGTTTTTTGTCAGGGGAACAGTTAGCAAAGTTAGAATTGGAAAAAGATTTCCAACAACGCGTCGTTCAATTCGCACGTCTGAATGGATGGAAGGTGTATGCCGTTCCTGATTCACGCAGAGCAACACTCGCTGGTTATCCCGACCTAACAATGTGGCATCCAAAGCAAGGAAGAATCTTGTGGGCAGAGTTGAAGCGCGAGCAGGGAAAGACCTCACCGGCGCAAGATGAGGTCATCGAGGAACTCAGGAAAAGTGGGGCAGAGGTTCATGTTTGGAGACCTTCAGACTGGAATGTTCTCACAAATCATCTGGTGAGGAACCTTAAAAAAAATTAGTAAAAAAGACTTGACCGGCGCGCGGTCATGTGATAAGGTTCTTTATGTAGGAATGAAGCCCAGTAGTTCTTACAGGAGGATTTACAGATGTCAGTTTCAATTAAAAAGTCAATCATTGGTAGTTCTTACAAAACTGTTGAAATTGTTGACACTCGTTCAATCGCCGGCAAAACCGGAGAGAACTGGTTGGTTCGTTGCATGAATCTCGACCACCAAGAAATGGCAGAGTACTTTTACTCTTATGCCGAAGCAAATGAATTTGCTAAAACTGCTTTACAAACCATTATTTGCCCTGAGTGTCTTGCAGGCAAAATTGAAGATGACCGCACGTACCAAATCAAAGACCTCGCTTGGAATCTTGCTAAAAGGTATGACTACCTTGACAACGCTAAATTCGTTTGGATGAATGATGGCGCTTATTCAGGTGGTCGCCACGGTGGTGCGAATAACATTTCAGTTGGCTTTGGCGTTGAAGGTAGAAATCATTACAATTTTTACGGCGCTACTGTTCAAGGTGAAGCACGCGTAGTTATTTCAGCCGATGGTGTTCCAACAATCGTTTATGCTTACGAAACTTGGAGCAAAGACGAAGGACGTGGTTTTGTTGAGTTCGCAGATTTTGAAGAGTTCAAGTCAGCGATGATGGAAATGCTTGCTCCTCGTGAAGAACAGTTTACAGAAGATGTCCGCGAAACTGTTGCTCGTTCAAAGAGCGCCTTGGCAGAACTTGGTTTGAGCGAAGGCGAAATCATGGTGGCAGTTTCTAACTGGAAGGTTGGTGCGTAATGAGTTTCACTTACTACGAATACGCCGACCTCACCTATGTTGAGCAGAGAGGCGTTCTCACTTACCAGAAGTCTGACTTTTTGGAAGCGGAAGTTGAGGGTTGGTTTCACGTTCACCCGATTAGCCGTCAGGTCGTTGCTCGGAAGCCGATGGGTTCACGCAAGTGGCACGTTTGCAATGAGCCGGATGTTGTGAAGTTCATGATTCGAGTTGAGGAGGAGGCATGATGAAGAATCACCAAACTTGGCAAGAAGTATCGCGAGGCGTTGATAAAAATAATTTGCCTTGGTGTTTGGGCAATTACATCTTTGACCTTTCGAAAGATGAAGTTCGTCTTGGCTTGGTTGATGCTTGGACTTTCCCCGAATGGCCGAATCGTGCAGCAGACAATGTGACTTGGGTCGCGATGTTTAATTACGGTTTCGACGAGCAAGAGGGTTATCTTGATGATGACGGCAATGTTCAGGCTTGGGATAATTTGCCAGAAGTCATAACTCTGTTTCGCGGTGCGCACAAAGACTATGTTGAAGGTCTATCTTGGACTTCCAGTTTGGAGCGTGCAGGATGGTTCGCGAACCGATTGGGTCAAGAAGACATGGCTGTCTACAAAATCACTATTCCGCGAGAACTGGTGTTGGCAAAGTTCAATAATCGTGGCGAACATGAATTCGTTGTCGAAGTTACTCGTTTGTTAGAAGACGACATCGAGTTGCTTGAAAATTACACAATAAAAAAAATAGATGTGAGCGATTACTTCTATGACATCTTGGAGAAGAAATAATGACATACGACCAATTAGTGCAAAATGTTTATAACTGTCGCAACAGATGGTTCGCTGCGATTGAAGCAGAGGAAAAGTTAGCGATTGTTTGGACTGACATTTTTGACTTCCGAAAAGCGTCTGACGAATTGAAAGTCGCCAAGCGTGAATACGCCGACGCCAGAAAAACGCTCAGGGAATACAAAGTTGCCAAAAAAGGTTCACGAAGTTCAGGGATTTTGGCGAAATGACCTCATACCTTCCTGAAACCGCAAAACAAGCGCTTGAAGCGTATTGGGGGGCGTTGGCTCATGCCCGACGGTTAAAGGCTGAAAATGGGCTTTCAGAGGTCGGTTCAGGCGCTCAGAGGCGTGCCGACTGGTTCTTGGGGAACGCTCTCGAAGTCATGGCGTTCGAAACCGAAGAATTACTCGCTTTGGAAGAAATTTATAAAAATTAGTAAAAAAGACTTGACCGCGCGCCGGTCATCTGATAAGTTGATTTACGTGGTGGTGAAGTCCAGTAACCGCCTCAGGAGGAATTACCGATGGAAAAAGTTACCTTGCGTCAAGAAGTTTCAGGAAGCAACAAGAAGTGGGTTGTTTACAAAGCCGGCACTTGCACAGTTCTTGCAACTCCATTTTATTTTTGGACTCTCGCGATGTCTTACTGCGAAGACATGAATTACGAAGTTGTGGAAATGATTTCTGCGAAGGAGGTGAAGTGATGAGTGTGTTCATCGAAAATCAAGAAGCCTACGACCGTGGCACTCAGGCTCGCATCGCTGGTAATTGCTTAAAATCTTTTGAACAAAAGTTTAAGCCAGCGCATCCAGAAATTGATTGGGATTACGCAGAAAACGTTTCCAATGATTTCATTCAGACGCTAATTGAATCAGGTCGCAAGTATGCGAAATTGTCTGACAAGCAACTTTCAGTTCTTGCTGAAGCAATTGAGCGTCAAAAAACTCGCGACGAGAAGCGCACTGCGGTTATTGCAGAACGCGATGAAGAGCGTCAAGCAGAGCGCGAAGCATTGCTCGCTGCTGGTGTTGCTGCTCCTACTGGTCGCGTAAAAGTTATCGGTCGCGTTTTACACATCAAAGAAGAAAACGAAACCGCTTACGGCAACAATCCAAAAATGTTAATTCAGGCAGAAGAAGGTTACAAGATTTGGGTTTCAGTGTTCCTCAAAAAGTTGAAGTTTTCTCGTTGCTCTGACGCTTGCAACAATTGCGGTAATTGCTATTCAGTTGATTACGCTTCTCCTGAAGTCGGAGATTTGATTTCTTTTACCGTCACCCTCGAAGTAAAAGAAGACGTGCTATTCGCCTTCGGAAGTCGTCCAACAAAATTAGAGTTCCTTGAAAACGCTGAAGAGCGTTGCCGCGACTGGCGCAAAGAATCTCGTGAAGCATGGGAGAATAAATAATGAAAAGGCATTACCAAACAATTGAAGACATCAAGTATCACAACGTTGAAACTGGTCATTACTTTTTCAGCGAAGGCGCTATGCAATTTTTTGATTCTCGCGTAGCACCGACGTTGTACGGAAAAGACCGAAACATTTTCATAACGAGCGAGAAGTTCGATGATGACACCGAAAGAATGTATACGGTGCGCTGTATTGATGAAGACGGTCAGATTCAAGACTTGAGTGATTTTCAACAATTCAAGTATCTAAAAACCGCAAAAAAGTTTATAAACAAAATTACCGAAAGGGAGGAAGTCAATGCGTGAACCAGCAGGGAATTGCAAGCATTGTGATGAGCCAATTTCGTTAGAACCGCTTTCTGGTATCTACATACACAGCGAAGATGGTAACGAGCGTTGTTGGGATTATTCAAGAATCAATTGGCATGACAAAAATGAAGCAACACCTAGGGAGGAAGAATAATGAGTTGCTCACTAAAAGAAAATCACGACAAGATGAAGGCGTGCGGAGGACAATCTTGTTTTCAATGTGGCGAAAGATTACAGAAATGTTCTCATTACATTCACAGTTCAATGTTTAGAAGTGGTCTTGAAGCGAGTTGGAAGTTCTGTCCTGTGTGTGGAGAAACATTATGAACACGTTATGGGACTTCATTGACATTGATGTTGACAAAAACGCAAGTATTCAACAGCGTTTTGAAGCGTTCCACAAAGCAAATCCGCGCGTGTACCAAGAGTTGTATAAACTTGCCTCACTGATGAAGGGCAAAGGTCACAAGCGTATTGGTATGCAGATGCTTATTGAGAAATTGCGATGGGAGTGGTATGAGACGACTACGAATACAGACGGATTCAAAATAAATAATGACTATGCAGCGCACTATTCGCGCTTGCTTATGAAAGAGAAGCCGGAACTAGCAGGATTGTTTTCTGTTAGACCGATTCAACAAGACAGCACGACCGAGACTCGCAGTCAAAGACTCTCGCAAGTGGAAACCGCGGACATCGGAGACTTTTGAGTAAATACCTTTTCGCACTTATTATCGCATTAACAGTAATTAGTTCAATTCCAGCGGATGCGAACGTCAAAGAAGTTCAACCGGTAAAGAAAATTGTTCCGGTGAAGATGATTAGAGACATTCCAGCAGACCCAGTAATTGCACCAGATGTTATGGCGAAGTGGGAAAGGGTTGCTCAATGTGAAACCGGAAACAACTGGCACATGAGAGGAACAATCTATTCAGGTGGATTAGGCATCTTGGAAGTGAATTGGATGAAGTACGGAGGATGGGTTTATGGCGCGGAATACGCAGCGAGCAAATCCGCTCAAGTGTTTATAGCAATTAAGATTCAAGCGTTAAATGGTTTTGCAGGTTATGTACCAGACCAAAATGGTTGTGGTCACGGATGGTAAGGGAGATACCAATGAATGAATTTGAAAATGTATTACAAGAGATGAAAGAACTGCACGACAAGAAACGTTCAGATTATGGTCGCAAAGAAGACCCATTCGCCAATGTGCGCGCCAGTGAAGACTTCGGCGTTGAAGGTTGGGTCGGTGCAATGATTCGTGCTAATGACAAAATGCGCAGACTTCAAGCAGCAGCAAAAGGAAGCACATTACGCAATGAAGGTGTTGAAGATTCACTAATCGACATGGCAATTTATTCTGTAATTGCTTTGACAATGTACCGAGAGGGTCAACGTCGTGATGAAATAGTTCGCCAAGCAGAAAGTCATCAAGGGAGATAATGATGGAGAATCCAGAAAACTTAAAGTGTGAAGTAATTGCAAACGTCAGTGAAATGTCGCATCGCGAGTGGTTAGACCTTCGTAGCACTGGAATTGGTGGGAGCGACACCGCAGCAATCTACGGAGAATCAAGTTACACATCGCCTTACACACTTTGGGCGCAGAAGTCCGGTCGTGAAAAGCGTGAGGTCGTAACCAATGAAGCAATGGAATGGGGCAATTTGCTCGAAGGAGTCGTTGCTAATAAGTTCGCAAAAGAATACAACTACGCGGTAGTCGAATGGCCAGTGATGCTTAAAAGCAAGAAAAACGCTTTTATGCTCGCAAACCTTGACTTCCTCATTGTTAAAGCAAGCAAAGAGTTCCCTGCTGGAAAAGTAACTCGCCATGACAGTCTTGAACCGCCAACAGGCATAAATGCAATTCTTGAAATCAAAACAACAGGAATCGTTGGTCGTGGTTCTGCTCACCTTTGGGAAGACAATCACATTCCACGCGCCTACGAACTACAAGGCTTGCACTACGCAACAGTCACCGGAATTGAGCAAGTGGTGTTCGCAGCGCTCGTAGCCAATGAAGGCTTGGTTGTGCGTGGTCGTTTGTATGACGAATCAGAAATGCTGCAATGTGAAATAACGGAAGCAATCTTTTGGAGCAGTGTCAAAAGTGGCATTTCACCGGAACTTGATGGAAGTGAAAGCACCTCTGAGAGCATTCGCAAAATGTACCCAAAGTCAAAAGAAGGAACAGTTGTTGAAGCAGATGATTACATCCTCGAAACCTATTATCAATACATTGATGAGAAAAGAATCCTCGACATGCAGGAAGAAAAGGTTAAAGAACTGCGCTCGACACTTGAAATGGCAATAGGTGAAGGTGAAGTGCTGGAATACAATGGGAAACCATTACTCACCTATAAGAGCAACAAAGACAGCATGGCGTTCGACGTTAAATCTTTTGAAGTTGCTTATCCTGAGATGTATGAGCAATTCCTTATGCCTCGCAAGGGGGCAAGAGTTATGAGGGTCAAGAAGGTATAAGATTGCGACATGACCGTTGTCGTGGCACTTACTACCCAATCAGGCTCTTACATGGGCGCTGACTCTATCTCTGTGGATGATGACGGTCTATACACAATTAGCAATACTCCTAAAGTAAAACAAATTGGTGAGTTGCTTGTTGGATTCGCCGGTTCTTGGCGTGGCGGATACTTGGCGATGAAGTCTCTTGAACGTCTCGCTAATCCAAGCGTTGAGCAATTCGTGAATCAATACCCTAATGACGAAAAAGGCTGGTCTCTGCTGGTTATTGAGAAGGGCAAAATCTATGAAATCGACGATGATAAGTCCGTCACGGAAATCAAGGGAGACAAAGACGGTGCTTATAACGCTATCGGTAGTGGTACTGCTGTTGCTCTCGGCGCTCTTTACACCGACCACATTGACAAAGCCAGTATCCTCAACGCACTCAAAGCAACGCAAGCACATTTCTCCAATGTCCGCGAACCGTTCACTATGATAGAAATAAGCATCTAAACAAAGGCAGGGGAAATGTCATTATCGGCAAAGTCAGTAAAAATAGACAGCGCAATTCCGCACCCGAAGAATGTTCGACAAGGTGATGTAGGCGCAATTATGGAAAGCCTTACGCTTCATGGTCAATACAGACCAATAGTCGTGCAGAAGTCAACAGGATTCATTCTTGCTGGTAACCACACATGGAAAGCAGCAAAGCAACTCGGATGGAAAGAAATTTCCGTTACAGAGATTGACGTTGATGATGAGCAAGCGTCTCGTATCCTCCTCGTCGACAACCGCGCCAACGACCTCGCTACCTACGACGACAGCAGTCTGGCTGACCTTCTGAAGGAACTAGCCTCTACCGAACTCCACCTCGAAGGTACTGGATTCGACGGAGACGACCTTGACGACCTGTTATTCCGGCTCAACGGCTCAATCGGTAACATTGCCGAGGGTACGTCTGCTGCGGAGCGTACAGAGGATTTCCTTAACAGGGGAATACGTTCAGTTGTTCTGCCTTATCCCGAAGAAGAGTATTTAGAGGCTATTGAATTATTAAGAAAACTTCGTGATTCTTATGGTTTGGACAACAATCCAGACGCGATTATGAAATTGCTCAAAGATTCCCTATGAAAACAATTGAAGTAACAAAAATTGATTGGACACGCATAGACCGCAATCATCACGCACCAGAAATGGTTGGCGACAATGATGACTTGCTGCTTATTGACTCTGAAACAGGAGAAGTTATTGCCTTCCAGCGTCAGATTCCTGAAAAGTACAAACACCTGAAAAAAGAACTATCTCGTTACCTTCGTTTCTCTATCAAGTATGACAGCACTGCCTCAAAGACTGGTGCTGCTCGATTATCGGGAATGAATTACTCCAACAGAGTGTTCGGATTCACTGCGCCACAAGCACTGCGCCGGCGTTACGGTGTAAGCACTTCATCTTTCAACAAAGACGAGCCACAGGCATTGAAGATTCTTGAAGAACTTACAAAAGTTTGCTGGGATACTTTCGAGGAACTCGCACCTAAAACAGCAGAGAAACACTTTCAACTCGCTCAACAGATTCACTCTGACTGGCACATCGGAGGAATGCCCTTCACATCAGGGATTATCAACAACAGCGCAGCACTCCCTTATCACAAAGACACCGGAAACATTAAGGGAACTTGGAACAACATGTTCTGCGTGAAAGAAAACGTATCGGGAGGCGGATTGCACCTGCCTGAATACAATGTAGCGTTCGGTATTCCTGACGGCTCTATCTCCGGCTTTGACGGACAAGGCGCATGGCACGGTGTAACGCCATTCATGAAAAAACGCAACGACGCTCACCGATTCACCATTGTTTGGTACACCAAGTCTGGAATGGTCGGCTCAGGTTCAGTAGAGGAAGAGACACTAAAGGCGAAGCAGAAAGCCACTAAGTGAAAGTCTTTGTTTTCACCTACGACAGGTACGACAGCATAACCACCTCGTTGATGTTGGAAACTGAGGGAATTGAACACACCGTCCTTTGCCACACCGAGGAGCAGAAACAAAACTTTATTGCTGGCGGATTAGTTAAAGAAGAACGCATTATTGCAACAGGAGAACCAAAGGGTTTAGCTCGTAACCGCAATTGGGTGCTTGACAAACTTGAAGAAGGCGAATGGTGCCTTATGTTGGTAGATGACTTAAAAAGCATTACAGAACTAAACAACTACGACCGCGCACAATCTCCACTGCCTATTACGTTCGCAAATCAAAAAAGATACAAAGAACGTTTTGACACACAGATAACAATGTCAAAGTTCCTGATGAGAGCAGAGAAATTATCTAAAGTTGCTGATGGTGTTGGTTGTTATCTTGCTGGATTCTGCAACATGGACAACCCAATGTTCAGGCAAAACCACTACAAGACCAATGTGCTTGTTGACGGCAGAGCAATAATCGTTAAGAAATCACACATGCGCTACGACCCTGTTGTGCAAACTATTGACGACTACTGCTTTACCGCTATAAACCTCACGGAAACCGGCATTGTATTTATTGATAACTGGATTCTTCCCGACTGTCGCAGGTACACCAAAGGCGGATACGGCACTATGGATGAGCGCATGGTTCAGAAGATGGCAGACGTTGATTACCTTGTGCGCAATTGGCCACAATGGTTAGCAGTACGAGACAAGGCAAATCACCCTCGCGGCTCGCACGTTGGAGTACGTCAAAGAGGCAAAAAACCTAAGATACAGTAGATACATGAGCAATAGAAATATCGAACCGGAAGCACTAGATAAAGAACGTCGCGTATTAGAACTACGTCGTGCCGGTGCTACTTATGCAGACATCGCTAACGCTGTTGGTTATGCCACTGCTCAAGGTGCTTATCTTGCTTATGGTCGTGCGCTTAAAAGAACACTCAACAATGCTGGTTCAGAGGAAGCACGTGAGTCAGAATTAGACAGACTCGACCGTTTGCAGTTGGTTTATTGGGAAAAGGCTTTGAAAGGCGAGTATCATGCTCTTGACCGAGTGCTTAAGATTATGGAACACCGCGCTAAGTATCTCGGATTGTACGCTCCAGCGCGTATGCAGGTAGAGGCAACCATCTATGACACAAACACCATTGACGCAGAACTCGCTAACCTACGAGCCTTCCTTAGCAGCAATCCTAACCTCGCGTTGGAAATGGGAAGCACAATTAGCGAGACCGGAACAGATACCACCGGAGAGTAACGACTGGTCTGTTTATCTTTACCTCGCTGGTCGTGGTGCTGGGAAAACTAGAACTGCTGCTGAATGGATAGCGTGGCAAGCAAGCAGGATGCCTAACACTCGTTGGGCTGTCGTTGCAGCAACCTTTGGTGACGTTAGAGATACCTGTGCAGAAGGTGAATCAGGAGTAGTGCCAATCCTCCGCAGGTACGGAACGCTCAAGCACTTCAACCGTTCAATGGGAGAAATAAAACTCACTAACGGTTCACTTATCAAAATGTTCTCTGCTGAAGACCCTGACCGCTTGCGTGGTCCACAGTTTCATGGTGCTTGGTGTGACGAATTAGCAGCATGGCGCTATCCCGAAACCTACGAACAGTTGCAATTCACCCTACGTCTTGGTCAGCACCCTCAGACGGTTATCACCACTACGCCACAGCCCAAGAAACTCATCAAAGAACTTATTGCTAGGAGTGATGGTTCAGTAGTCGTCGTGCGTGGTTCTACCTTTGATAACGCTGCGAACCTTGCTCCATCAGCACTTCAACAGTTACGCAACCGTTATGAAGGAACACGACTCGGTCGGCAGGAACTTTATGCGGAAGTTCTCGATGATACTCCCGGCGCTTTATGGACTATGCAAATGCTTGAAGACTGCCGTATCAACAATCCGCCAGACATGGCTCGCGTCGTTGTCGCTATTGACCCTGCTGCCACCAGTAATGAAAACTCTGACGAAACCGGCATCGTCGTTGTAGGCAAAGGCATCGACGGTCGTGGCTATGTTCTCGCAGACCGCAGTTGTCGTCTCTCACCTGACGGATGGGCAAAGCGTGCCATCGAAGCGTATGACGAGTTCCAAGCATCTCGCGTCGTAGGAGAAATGAACATGGGTGGAGACATGATTGAAACCATCATTCGCCAGTACCGACCCAACATTCCTTATCGTGGCATAACAGCAAAACGAGGCAAGGTGTTACGCGCCGAACCGATTAGTGCTTTGTATGAGCAGGGAAGAATCTCACACGTTGGCATCTTTCCAGAGTTAGAAGAACAGATGACCTCATGGGTAAGTGACCAGTCTGACTTTTCACCAGACCGCATTGACGCACTCGTTCACGGCTTTACACAACTAGGCATTGGTTCAGGTGGATTCTCTGACGCGTTCTTTATGGCAGTCGCTCCACCATGTCCTCAGTGTGACTTACCGAATAGTGTTGAGAGTACGCATTGCTCAGGCTGTGGACAACCACTACAATAAAATCAAACTAACCGAGGAGAACTGTGGCGTTATTTAGCCGTAAGAAGAACGACGACGCTCTCGTTTCCAGAATCGTTACAGAGTTGCAAAAAGCAACAGGTAACAACATGGGTAATACACCATACGGCGGAACAGGATACGCAACAACATCAGCAGCGATGCCTTCGCAAATGGTGCAGTCTCCCGGAAGTGGTGGACAAGGATTGTTGCAAACACCCGGCACACAGGCAAACCCACTGCCTCGCTACTCTTACGATTTTGGTTCACAACTTGGACCATCAGCGCCATTCCTTCCAGCACCACTAGACCCAGTCTTTGACGACAGTGGTCGCGCGCTCCCTCGCCTATGGGAATACCCAGTTGCATGGAACCTCGACCTCAACCAGCGCACAGCACCTTGGTCAGTTCTCCGCTCAATGTCAGACCAGATTGACATCATTCACCGTTGCATTGAAATCAAAATTGCTGAGATTACGCGTCTTGAGTGGTCGTTCTCTGTTGAAGACGCAACCATCAACCAAATCATGGCAGAAGAGAATTGCTCACACGCTAAAGCAGCACGTATTGCTCGCGAGAAGTACGACGAGGACATTGTTAAATTGCGTGAATTTTGGGAGAACCCATACCCACAACTAGGTCGCTCATTCACCGAGTGGATGACAGAGTTCCTTTGGCAGCACTTCGTTTTTGACGGAACGCCTGTGTACCCTCGCTACAACTTAGGCAAGCAAATCATTGGCTTTGAAATCATTGACGCACCAACTATCAAAGTATTGCTTGACAATCGCGGCTCAATTCCTGCTACTCCTGCACCGGCTTATCAGCAAATCCTTTGGGGTTTTCCTCGCGGTGAGTACCAAGCATCAGCAGAAAGCGACGGAGAGTTTTTCAATGCTCCCGGTAAGAACAACGAATACATGCGTGACCAACTCGCCTACTTTGTTCGCAACCGTCGCACGTGGTCGCCATACGGATACTCATGCGTAGAGGAATCAATCCCATCTGCAACTCTCTACCTAGAGCGCCAACAGTGGATGAAGTCTGAATACCAAGACGGAACTATGCCAATGGCGTTTATGGAGACTGACTCAGACGAAATGGACATTACGCGTCTTGCTGCTTTTGAGCGTGTGTTTAACGACAGACTGACTGGTTCTAATGCAGAGCGCCACCGCATGAAAGTTCTTCCTCGCGGTTTCAAGCCAGTGTTCGCTCCGACTATTGACGAGCGCTACAAAGAGAACTACGACAACTTCTTAATCCTTCGCATCGCAACAATCTTTGGTGTTAACCCATCAGCACTAGGAATTATCCCTCGCTCTGGTTTGGGTGGTTCAGGTGAGCGTGAAGGTGAAGCACAAAACGCATTAACAACCTCACAAAAGCCACTTGAGTCATTCCTCGTTGAAACAATCAACACTCTCTCTCGTCGTTTCCTTGACACAGACAAGAACATCACATTCGCTTTCGATGATGATGATGACAACGTCGCAGCACTTGAGAAGAAGTCAAAGGCTTATCAGGTTTCTCTTGAGTCTGGTCAAATGACTATGAACGATGTGCGCGGTGAATTAGGAATGCCATTGTACGACATGCCAGAAGCAGACGAACCATTCATTGTCGCTGGCAACGTTGTGCAATTCCTCAACGGATTATTAGAGCAAAATGCAGCCGGTGAAACAACTGGAATGAAGGAGCAAAATGGCAGTACGCAAAGCCAGGAAACACAAAGCAAAGAGCCCGAAGTCAATCAAAGTACGCAAGGCTCGCAAAGTGGGAATAAAGACAAAGCGCCGGTCACTAGCGTAGAAGAAAAATCTGTTCAGGCAGAAGAAATCCGTGAGTTTGCACGTTTCATTAAGTCTCGTAACAAAACAGGCAAATGGCGCGCTTTTGATTTCGTAACTGTTGATGAAAAAGTCGCTGACAAGTTAAACAACGACGCGTACTTCCTAGTCAAGGGAACAGTGCCTATGCCAGAGAACATTGTTACTTGGGCTGACGACATCGTGAAAGCGCAGATAACAGATAACCCAAAAGGTTTAGTTACTAAAGGCTCTATCGCTGACCTTCCGGGGATACAGCACAAAC
>Ga0208874_1000359_pt1 | contig 16938 bp, 14 predicted proteins | sample CryBogCBH10Oct08_FD_184604 | JGI IMG/M metagenome (GOLD analysis project Ga0208874, IMG submission 184604) | Freshwater microbial communities from Crystal Bog, Wisconsin, USA - CBH10Oct08 (SPAdes) (version 2) | ecosystem: Environmental > Aquatic > Freshwater > Lake | place: Crystal Bog... | reverse complement strand
GCTGACAACCAGAGCACAGCAGAAAGCCCGAAGCCGGCCAACGACATCAACTGCATCGAGAAGCCCGCAAGAACCGCAAAGCCAATGACGAACTCGAGCACCATCGTGCCCCAGCCAATGAGTTGAGCGTGCTCAATCATGTGGCGCAAAATGAAATGAATCGGAGATGTCTTGAGATATCCGGCTAATTGAGCGCCGATGTAATGCGGTGAACCTTGATTGAGGAATCCAGCGTCAGTCGCCTTATTCCACCCTGCGTAAACAAAGGTGATGCCCAGCCATAGACGAAGAATGCTGGTAGCGATTGGTTGGTTCTTCCATGATTGCGCGATCGCGCCGGTGCTCTTAGCCATGGCTTGATTCTATCTGGGCTCCCTCACTTGGACTCGAACCAAGAACCACCCGATTAACAGTCGGGTGCTCTGCCAATTGAGCTATGAGGGACTATTGGCCTGGCCGCGGCCAGAATCGGAAGTTTAGCAGAAGCTTTTCTGCTCTAATTCGGAGGCCCTACTCCCCGAAGGCCAGCTCCTTCTGGGTCCGACGGGCCGCCTCCATGGCAACCAGTGAGGCGAAAGTCTCTTGATATAGCGCCTCGTTCTCGACCGGATTAAGCCGCTGCAAAGTGGATTTAATCTCGGCGATAGAACGGCTGAGCGCCACTTCACGAAGTCGTGCCATAACACTCATCGCATAACGCTCGGAGACTTCACCGTCGGTGCGAATAGGTTCCACCGTCAACTCTGTGATCAAGCGACGAACATCTTCTGATTCGGTCCGCTCCAGCAGAGTTTGAATATCCATTTCGGGCAAGGCATCAATCTGGACTCGCAATTGGTGATAGGCCCAATAGGAAAACGCGTTCTTCTCAAGCTCGTTCCAGGCCGGTGCCATCTCGGGCATCTGCAACTTCACCTTCAACACTTCACGTTCCAACATCAAGACCGGATCGCGCAGGTTGACCGATTCGGCTTGAGTCGGTGCAGCTTGTGTTGGAGCAGCCGCGCTAGGACGACCGGCGCTCTTCTTGACCGCGGCCGCAACGACTTCCGTCTCCATGCCCAACCAGCCCGCGACCAATCGTGAGTATTCGGGGCGCAACGAAGCGTCACGAATCTTTCCAATCAAGGGCGTCACTTCATTGAGCGCGCTGACTCGGCCTTCGGCGGTGTTGATGTCGTACTTGGCGATCTGAGATTTAATCGCAAATTCAAAGAGCGGAACGCGTCGGGCGATCAAATCGCGGACCGCTGAATCGCCGTGCGCGATGCGCAATTCGCATGGATCCATGCCCGAAGGCTCCACCGCGACGAAGGTCTGTGTCACAAATTTCTGGTCATCGCCAAAGGCGCGCAGCGCGGCCTTCTGACCCGCGGCATCTCCGTCAAAGGTGAAGATCACTTCGCCGCGGAAGGCGTCGTCATCCATCAGCAATCGGCGAATCACGCGGATGTGGTCGTCGCCGAAGGCAGTTCCACATGTTGCCACCGCGGTAGTGACGCCCGCTAAGTGCGCCGCCATCACATCGGTATAGCCCTCGACGATCACGACCTGACGCTTCTTGGCGATCTCTTTCTTCGCCATATCTAAGCCATAAAGAATCTGACTCTTCTTGTAGATCGGCGTCTCAGCGGTATTTAAATACTTAGGGCCTTGATCCACATCATCGCTCGCTAATTTGCGCGCGCCGAATCCGACCACGTCGCCGCTGATGTCTTTGACCGGCCAGATCAAACGATTGCGATATCTATCAATCGGACCACGGGTGCCCTCTTTCGAAAGGCCAGCGGTGCTGATTTCGATATCGCTAAAACCTTTGGTGCGCAGATACTTGTAGAGCGCATCCCATTCGTCGGGTGCGTATCCGACGCCGAACGATTGCGCGGCCGCCTTATCAAAGCCGCGCTTTTGCAAGAAATCGCGGCCGTGTTGCGCCGCCGGCAATTGCAATTGGGATTGATAGAACTCAGCCGCCGCCGTATTCGCTGCAACCAATCGTGAACGGTTAATTCCATTCGAAGTCGAAGGTCCGCCCGATGTGTCGTAATGAAGTTGGTAACCGATGCGTTCGGCCAGGCGTTCTACCGTTTCGGTGAAGGTGGTGTGTTCGAGCTTCATCACGAACGCGATGACGTCGCCACCCGCGGCGCAACCAAAGCAATGGAAATATCCTTTAGATGGCGTCACGTGAAAAGAGGGGCTCTTCTCGTCGTGGAATGGGCAGAGGCCCTTCTTCTGACCGCCACCGGCGTTCTTTAATTGAACGTACTCCCCAACGACTTCATCAATCGCGCTGTGGTCGCGGACGTATGCAACGTCTTCGTCTCTGATGCGGCCGGCCATTATTTCGCTGCACCTTTGAGGGCTGACCGGTCTATAACTAATTTTTGATGCAGCGCAATCGCGCCCGGATCCGTCAACGAGGCTACCTGGTCAATGACAACGCGCAGCTTTGCGGCATTGGTTGTGGCGGCCGCCCAATCCTGCAAGAAGAAGGATTCGAGCGATGCAGGTGCGCTGTGCAGGACCGCCGCCACCAACTCCTTAATCAACACTTGCTCGTCGTCATAACGTTTTTGCGAAGAGGCTGCGTTCAATACATAAACGGTTGCTATCGCCTTCAGCAAAGCGACTTCGACTCGTTGTGCGCGCGGAACCACGAGGTTCGCGGAATATCGGGTTAGGTCACCGTCGCCATATCGATCGCGGGTTTCGCGCTCGGCGGCCAGGGCGAAGCGACCGACCAATTGGCTGGCCAAGTCTTTCAAGCGCGCCAATCCGCGGTGGCTGCCGTCATACGAGGCGGGCCAACACGAGAGTTGTTGAAGATTGGCGAGCGCCGCTTCCAACTCTGGCTGGGTCAGGTCCGCGACAAAGGACTCTTGCGCGACTCGGAATAACTCCGGCAAATCATTCTTGAGATCGTGCAGCTTTACTTGTCCGCTGACCAACGCGTCTTCGAAGTCGTGGACCGAATACGCCACATCATCCGACCAATCCATGATCTGGGCCTCGAAGGATTGCGCGCCGTCGGGTGCACCCAAGCGCACCCAGTTGAAGATCTCTTGGTCGTCGTCATATACGCCAAACTTCTTGAGGTTGGTCGCGCGCGGCCACGGGTACTTCGTCGCGGCGTCTAGTGATGCGCGGGTCAGATTCAACCCAATGGACTTGCCGGTTTCATCGACCGTCTTGGCTTCGAGTCGAACCAACAACCGGAAACTTTGCGCGTTACCTTCAAAACCACCACAGCTCTCGGCGACCTCGTTCAACGCCTCTTCGCCATTGTGACCAAAAGGTGGGTGTCCGATGTCGTGCGCCAAGCATGCGCCTTCCATCAAATCTGGATCGGCGCCGAGTGATGCCCCGAGTTCGCGTCCTACTTGGGCGCACTCCAATGAATGCGAGAGTCGCGTGCGCGGGAAGTCGGTTGCCCATGGGACAGCTACTTGTGTCTTTGCGGCCAATCGGCGGAGTGCAAAGGAATGAATAATGCGGGCGCGATCACGCGCGAATTCGGTTCGGCCCAGGCGCTTGGCGGGCTCATCCATAAAGCGCTCGCGGTCCGCCTCGTTATATCCGGGGTGTTCGGTAGCCGCTTTAAGAACCATAGTGGTCCGATTCTAGTGTTTTGCTCCGACCCGAGTCAGGGCTAGTTCTTGACCTGATCCGAGAGATGAATGCCCACGCGACCCACCGTCTTATAGGCCAGATACGCCCCGGTTTCGCGGCCGATATAGCGAATGCCAGTATGCGCGGTCGAACCAGGTCCGGTGGTGACTGGCGCGCAGGTCGCCTTCAATCCCAGGTCCTGCGCCATCGCCATCGCGCGATAACAGTGATACGGGTCGGTCGCGATGATCACGGATTTCAAATTGTGCAATCGCATATAGGCCGCGTACGCGACGGTGCTCGACAAGGTATCGCGACCGACCGAAATAGTCACTACCTTTGCCGCCTTCACCAGATGCGCGCCGCTCTTTAGGGTGTTCGAACTGGATTGCGCCTCAGAAAAATTGTCGCCCTTTGCTGCAGCCCCAACAGTGATGATTAGCGGCGCCAACCCCGCGCGATACAAGGCGCGAGCATCTTCGATGCGCGCGGACAAAATGGGTGTGGGGACGCCGTTAAATTGTGCCGCGCCCAATACAACGATTGCATCACTCGCCACCGGCTTGGCATTGTGTCCGGTCCGCCAGATTTGATAACTCACATACGACGGCACAACAAGAATAAGAAGAACGATTACCGCGATGAGACGGCGAAGGATTTTGAAGAGAAAGAACACCTCAGCCGCCAGAGACCGAATCGTCGATCGTGATGGCAGGAATTTCGAAAGGATCATTCAGCCAACCGTCGGGCAACGTCACCGGGCGACCGTGACTGGTGCGACCGCGCGGGCCATCCGCAACATCGATGGGATATGGCTGATCGGTCAGCTGGGCAAGCAATCCGTCGAGCTCGGCCAATGTGGCGACCATGCCGAATTGGCTGCGTAATTCTCGCGGCACCGAGAAGCCTTTGAGATACCAGGCCATGTGCTTGCGAATATCGCGCATCGCACGGTCTTCGTTCTCGAAAAATTCAATCAGTAATTCGGCGTGACGATGCATCACGGCGCTTACTTCTTTTAAGGTCGGCGTGGTCCGAGTGGTATCGCCCGCGAACGCCTTCACCAAATCGGCGAACAACCACGGTCTTCCCAAACATCCGCGACCCACAACAACGCCAGCACAGCCGGTCTCTTTCATCATCGCGACGCCATCCGCGCCCGACCAGATATCGCCATTGCCTAATACAGGTACGCCGGTTGGCGCCATGTGTTCGACTAAGCGAGTGATTGCAGACCAATCCGATTTACCTTCATACATTTGTGATGCGTATCGCGCATGCAATGCAACCCAGGCAACGCCGGCATCCGCGGCTGCGCTAGCTGCGTCTAAATATGTGGGGTGATCGTGATCAATACCGACCCGCATCTTCACCGTAACCGGAACGCCAAAGGGTTTCGCGGCGCTGACCGCCGCAGAGACGATGGATGCGAACAAGGTGCGCTTGAATGGAAGTGCCGCTCCCCCGCCGCGACGAGTCACCTTCGGTACGGGACAACCAAAATTGAGATCGATATGGTCTGCGAGATTCTCTTCCATCAACATTTTGACCGCACGCGACACGACATTGGGGTCGACCGCATACAGCTGCACCGAACGCGGACTCTCGCCCTTACCCGGTGTAATCAATCGCAGAGTTTCGGGATGGCGTTCGATTAATGCGCGAGCGGTCACCATTTCCGAGACGAACAAGCCCGCGCCTTGTTCGCGACATAAAGTGCGGAAGGCAGAGTTGGTAATACCCGCCATCGGCGCGAGAACAACCGGTGTTGTTAACACCACTTCGTTATTCTCAAAGCCACCGTTGGCGATGGGCAGGCGAAGCGGTGGGAACTGAGTTGTCAGCACCCCAACAACCGCGGCGCGAGATACGCCTGGACCTGGTCGATGGATACTCGCTCTTGCGCCATCGTGTCGCGTTCGCGAATCGTGACGGCGTTATCTTCGAGGGTTTCGAAATCGATGGTGATACAGAAAGGCGTGCCGACTTCGTCTTGGCGACGATAACGGCGACCGATTGCGCCTGAATCATCAAAGTCGACGTTCCAGTTTTGGCGTAATTCAGCGGCCAAATCGCGGGCCTTGGGCGAGAGGTCTGCGTTACGCGACAACGGCAAGACCGCGGCCTTGATAGGCGCAAGTCGATGGTCGAGTTTCATGACCGCGCGCTTCTCCATTTCGCCCTTGGAATTAGGCGCTTCATCCTCGGTGTATGCATCCATCATGAAGGTCAGCGTGCAACGGTCGACGCCGGCCGCTGGTTCAATGACAAATGGCACCCAACGCTCGTTCTTCTCTTGATCAAACCACGATAAGTCCTTGCCCGAAGCAGCGCTGTGCGCCTTTAGGTCGAAGTCGGTGCGACTTGCGATGCCCTCGAGCTCGCCCCATTCGGTTCCGTTGAACTCGAACTTGTACTCGATATCCACGGTGCGCTTGGAGTAATGCGAGAGCTTCTCCTTTGGATGCTCGAACAAGCGAAGGCGATCAGGATTGATGCCGAGGTTCTTGTACCAATCCAACCGAGTGTCGATCCAATATTGATGCCACTCTTCATCGGTACCCGGCACGACGAAGAATTCCATTTCCATCTGCTCGAACTCGCGGGTGCGGAAGATGAAGTTTCCGGGCGTAATTTCGTTACGGAAAGATTTTCCGATTTGGCCGATACCAAACGGTGGCTTCTTGCGTGATGTTGTCGCGACGTTTTCGAAGTTGATGAAAATGCCTTGCGCGGTCTCAGGACGAAGATAGGCCAAGCCTGATTCATCTTCTACGGCGCCGAGATAGGTCTTGAGAAGTCCGGAGAAATTACGTGGCTCGGTGAACTTGCCCTTGTTGCCGCAATTAGGGCAATTGACTTCATCCATGGATGCTGGCGGACGCTTGTTCTTTGCTTCAAAGGCCTCTTGCAAGTGATCGGCGCGATAACGCTTATGACACTCGGTGCACTCGGTTAATGGATCGGTAAAGGTCTCGACGTGACCGGACGCCTTCCAGACTTCTGGCGCCAAGATAACGCTGGAGTCCAAGCCGACGACGTCTTCGCGACCTTGAACCATGGTGCGCCACCATTGACGCTTCACGTTGTTCTTGAGTTCGACGCCGAGGGGGCCGTAATCCCATGCGGCGCGCAATCCGCCGTAAATTTCTGATGATGGATAAACGAATCCGCGTCGCTTTGCGAGGCTGACGATGTTATCGAGACGATCTGCGGCCATGTTTTTTCTCCTCCGGCTGGCTGTCGGCTTGTACTCCTTGCTGGTCGCAAGAGCCCTAATAGTACCCTTTCGGTGTGTACACGACCTTAGCCCGCGACCTGGATCTGCTCGCCACCTTTGTCTTTGCATTGGTGGGCGCGCGCGTCGCGGCTGATCGTGCGTTGGATTACGGTGGCATCGCATTTATCGCGACCACCGCGGCGCTTGCTGGCGGAACGCTTCGCAATGTTTTTCTCGGAGTCCGTCCGATTTGGCTGACCAATCCGCTCTTCATCATCTCGGTCTTGGTCGCGGTCGTCATTACCTTGATCTTTCGAGTCATCAAACCCATCGGCAATTTCTTGCTAATCATGGACACGTTGGGGTTGGCGGTCGCGTCGGTGTCGGGCACGCAGTTTGCGTTATCTCACGGATGTTCACGATATGCCGCGGCGATACTGGGACTCATCACCGCAGTCACCGGCGGATTACTACGCGATTTGCTCTGCCAAGTCGAACCGGTCTTGTTGCACCGCGAAACAATCGGCACCTCGTCACTTATCGGTTCTACCGCTTACGTCGTGTTGACCTATAGCTCGCTCAGCGTCGGATATATCTCGTTGATTGCCGGTGCCATCCTCTGTCTGGTCCGCGGACTCTCGATTTACTTCCACATCGACTTACCGAAATTAAAGAAAATCTAGTTAGGCCTTTCCAAAGCGACGTTCACGTTCTGCATATATTTCGATTGCCTTCCAAAGCGTGTGGCGGTCGACATCTGGCCAGAGCACATCCATGAATACCATTTCGGCATACACCGATTGCCACGGTAAGAAGTTCGAGATGCGTTGTTCGCCGGACGAGCGCAGAAACAAGTCGACATCGCTCATCTGCGGGTTATACATATGTTTCGCGAGCAACTTCTCAGTGATTTGATCTGGGCGCAGCTTCTTCGCCTTCACTAATTCAGCAATATTCGTCACCGCATCGACAATCTCCGCGCGGCCACCGTAGTTCACGCACATATTTAACGTCAGAACCTTGTTCTTCTTGGTCATCTCTTCTGCCTCTTGCAATTCTTTTATGACGCTTCCCCATAACCGTTGTGGCCGTCCAACCCAGCGGACGCGCACACCCATTGCGTGCATCTCGTCGCGACGACGGCGAATCACGTCGCGGTTAAAGCCCATCAAGAACTTCACTTCTTCAGGAGATCGACGCCAGTTTTCGGTAGAGAACGCATACGCGCTTAATTCTTTGACTCCGATTGCGATTGCGCCTTCGACTACATCAAAGAGCGCGGCCTCCCCTGCTTCGTGACCTTTGGTGCGAGCCAGTCCGCGCTTCTTCGCCCATCGCCCGTTGCCATCCATAACCACCGCAACGTGATTAGGTACTTGCTCAGGTTTGAGCTTGGGCATCTTGTTAGCCATGTCTATATTCTTTCCGCTTTAGATTCGCTCAACAAGGGGCAGACTGCGCAATCCGCGTTCCAAATGCCACTGGAGATAAGCCGCGATCAATCCAGATGCTTCGCGACGATTCCGTTGTTCGCTCGCCATCGCGCTCTCCCATTGACCCGTCATCAAATCCGCCATCAATTGGAGCGTCTCCGGTGTCGGCGTGGCGGCCGCCGACGGCTTGCAATTGGTGCAGACCGAGCCACCGCCGACCAACGAAAAGTATTTATGTGGCCCAGGCGCATCGCAGACTGAGCAGACAGTAAGGGATGGTGCGTAACCAGCAACGCCCAGCGAGCGCAATAAATATGCATCCAAGATCAAAGATGGGTCATAGGTGTTGTGGGTAAGCACCTTGAGCGCGCCCACCACCAAGTTGTACTGCTGCACAGCAGGTTCGTGTTCTTGCGCTGTGAAACGTTCGGATGATTCCAGAATTGCACTTGCAATTGTCCAGCGCTGGTAATCGCTCGACAATTCATCTCCGAAATTTTCAATGCCTTCTGCTTGCGTCACCACGTCGAATGTCTTACCGGTATACAGCTGCAGGTCTACGTGACTCGCGGGTTCTAACCGCGCGCCCCAGCGTGACTTGGTGCGCCGTACACCCTTTGCTACTGCGCGCAGGCGACCGTGGTCGCGTGTGAAGAGCGTGATGATGCGATCGGCCTCGCCCAGTTTTTGGGTGCGCAAGACAATTGCTTGATCGCGATAGGTGGCCACGGCTTAACCGTAGCGGGGGTTACTTGCGAAGTCCGCGATTGACGGCCGAAATAACGGCCTTCAAAGCAGCTGTCGTAGTACTTGGGTCGATTCCTACGCCCCAATAAATCCGGTCTCCGACTTCGCATTCGAGATACGCGGCCGCCTTGGCGTCGCCACCTGCAGAGAGCGCGTGCTCGTAGTAATCCAAGACGCGGATATTTGTACCCGGCAAGTGCGAATTAATAATGGAAATGAATGCAGCGATGGGTCCGTTGCCCACGCCCTTGATGGTTTCCACCTTGCCGTTGTCGGATAGTTCGACCGACAACTGAACATCTTCGTCCATGTGAGATGACTGCGACATGCCCTGCAACTTGAATCGACCCCACGGCTTGGTTTTCGACGGAAGATATTCATCCTCGAAGGTCTCCCAGAGCGCTTCGGCCGATACTTCGCCGCCTTGCTCGTCGGTCTTGTTCTGCACAACCTGACTGAATTCAATTTGAAGACGACGCGGTAAATCCAAGTGATATTCGTTCTTCATCAAATACGCGACGCCACCCTTACCGGATTGGCTGTTCACACGGATAACGGCGTCATACGAACGACCGATATCGCGCGGATCAATCGGCAGATACGGAACCGCCCACGTGTGTTCGTTTACGGGCTTTCCTGCGGCAGCCGCGTCACGTTCCATATGTTCGAAGCCTTTTTTGATCGCATCTTGATGTGATCCAGAGAATGCGGTGAATACGAGGTCGCCACCGTACGGATGGCGTTCTGGCACTCGCAATTGATTGCAATATTCGACGGTACGGCGGACCTCATCGAGATTCGAGAAATCGATATGTGGATCTATGCCGTACGAAAACAAGTTGAGACCAAGTGTGACGAGGCAGACGTTGCCGGTGCGCTCGCCGTTTCCGAAAAGAGTTCCTTCGATGCGATCCGCGCCCGCCATGTATCCAAGCTCGGCGGCGGCCACGCCTGTACCGCGGTCGTTATGTGGGTGCAGAGAGAGCACGATTGAATCGCGATACTTCAAATGACGATGCATCCACTCAATCGAGTCTGCATACACATTCGGAGTAGCCATCTCGACCGTCGCGGGCAGGTTGATGATGGTCTTGTGGTCTGGCGTTGGCTTCCAAATATCGTTGACCGCATCGCAGACTTCAACCGCGAATTCCAATTCAGTGCCGGTGTATGACTCAGGTGAATATTCGAAGAAGACCTTGGTCTCGGGCACGGTGGCGACCAAGTCCATACACATTTGTGCGCCATCGGTAGCAATCTTCTTAATGCCTTCTTTATCCAGGCCAAAGACGACCCGGCGCTGCAAGGTCGATGTTGAGTTATAGAGGTGCACGACCGCTTGCTTCGAGCCCTTGATAGCTTCAAAGGTACGACGAATCAACGGTTCGCGAGCCTGTGTCAGCACCTGGATCACGACATCGTCGGGAATCAATTTCTCATCGATAATTTTGCGCACAAAATCAAAATCGGTCTGGCTGGCAGATGGGAATCCGACTTCGATTTCCTTGTAGCCCATCTCGACCAACAACTTGAACATCGCGAGCTTGCGATTGGAATCCATCGGATCAATAAGCGCTTGATTGCCATCGCGCAGGTCGACCGAGCACCACTGAGGCGCTTTGTTTATTTGTTTTGTTGGCCACGTTCTATCGGTTAAATCAACCGGTATAAATGGCGCATAACGATGCACGGGCATCGATGATGGCTGCTGCTTGGGGAATGTCATAAGGCGATAAGTTTATCGCGGCAAATGGGGCTACAAAACGGGCAGGTATCGATCGAGCTCGTAGGCGCTGACCTGGCGACGGTATTCGTCCCATTCCGCCCGCTTGTTGCGCAATACGTATTCAAAGACGTCCGCGCCCAGCGCTTCACGAACCAGTTCGCTCGATTCCATCGCGCGAATCGCCTCATCCAAGTTAGTCGGCAACGCTTCAGGGTTGGCATTCTCGTTGAGTGGATATTTCTCGGCGATGCCCTTGAGTCCGGCCGCCAAAATTACGGCGAAGGCAAGATACGGGTTGCACGCCGAATCCGGTGACCGAACTTCTACCCGTGTGCTGTTTTCTTTCTTCGGCTTGTATGCCGGGATGCGAACCAACGCGCTTCGGTTGTTGTGGCCCCAGGTCACGAATGCCGGTGCTTCTCCCCCACCGCTGAGTCGCTTGTAGGAATTAACCCATTGGTTGGTGACAGCTGTGAATTCGCGCGCGTGCTTCAAAATACCTGCAACAAATGAGCGACCGACTTCCGATAACTGATCCGGTGCACCTTCTTGATAGAACGCATTTGCCTCACCTTTGAAGAGCGAGAAGTGCGTATGCATGCCCGATCCAGGATGATTGGTGAACGGCTTGGGCATGAAGGATGCATGGAATCCTTGATCGAGCGCCACTTCCTTCACCACGTGACGGAAGGTCATGATGTTGTCCGCCGTCGAGAGCGCATCTGCGTATCGCAGATCAATTTCCTGTTGACCTGGCGCGCCCTCGTGATGGCTGAACTCCACCGACACACCCATCGCCTCTAACATCGTGATTGCTTGGCGACGGAAGTCGTGACCGACCGCGGCTGGTGTCTGATCGAAGTAACCGCCGGAATCGACCGGAATCGGAACTTGCCCGGTGACTGGTGCGTTTTTAAATAAGAAGAATTCCATTTCGGGATGGGTGTAACACGTGTATCCCATCTCGGCCGCTTGATTCAAAACTTTCTTTAAGACAAAACGCGGATCGGCATTCGATGGAGTTCCATCCGGCAAGGTGATATCGCAGAACATACGCGCAGCGCCGGGAGCTTGGGTGCGCCATGGCAGGACTGAAAATGTCGCAGCGTCTGGCTTTGCCAACATATCCGACTCGGTAACGCGCGCGAATCCCTGAATCGCCGAGCCATCAAACCCGATACCTTCGGCGAAAGCGTTATCCAATTCGGCCGGTGCGATCGCCACCGACTTCAAGAATCCAAGTACATCGGTGAACCAGAGGCGCACGAATCGAATGTTTCGCTCCTCGAGGGTGCGCAGGACGAATTCCTCCTGCTTGCTGATTTCTTCACTCATGGCCGCATCCTTGCAAGGTCGCGTTACGGCTATGTTAACGAGGAATTGAGCGTGGCTCAGATAGCCTTTGCGCATGCATATTACGTACCTACAGGCGATCATCACCGGGCTAGTTCAAGGTATCACCGAGCTCTTCCCGGTCTCGAGCTTGGGCCACGCGGTCTTGTTGCCGGCGTGGATTGGCGGCTCCTGGAAACAGTTCACGACTAACGGCGAATCTCCTTACTTGCCGTTTACCGTGATGCTTCACTTCGCCAGCGCGATCGCGCTCTTCTGGGTATTTCGTAAGCGTTGGATTCAATTAATTGCGGCCGGATTGGGTAATCGCGCAAAGCGCGCGACGAACGCGGGTCGCGTCTTCTGGTTACTAGTTATTGCAACCATCCCGGTCGGAATTATTGGCTTAGTTTTTGAACACAAGTTGCGCGTCCTGTTCGCCAAGCCATTGGCGGCCGCAATCTTCATCACCATCAACGGGCTTGTTCTCTTCACCGCAGAACGACTCAGCCGTCGAGCCTCGAAGAAGCACGTGGAAGGCGAAGAGAATGCCGAAATCGTCGAACACATCACCACAAAGACCGCGGTCGTCGTAGGTATCGGTGAATCGTTCGCATTGCTCGCCGGCATTAGTCGTTTCGGCGTGACTACATCGGTGGGCTTGCTTCGCAAGCTCTCGCACCACGTGGCATCTGACTTTGCCTTCTTGGCGGCGCTGCCCGTTATTTTGGCGGCGTCTATCTACAAGATTCCAGAAGCGCTCTCGTCGCAATATTCATATATGCGCGGTCAGATGTTGGCCGGCGCTATCTTTGCTGCGATTGCAACCTACTTCTCGGTCGCCTTCTTGGTGCGCTGGTTTAAGACTCGCACGCTCTACCCATTCGCGATTTACTGTTTCGTCGTGGGTATCGCCAGCATCATCAAGTTCCACTAAGGCCATCCCTAGATATCTAGGGAGACTCCGAGCGATGCACACACTTTAGGGTGCAGCTCTTCGCGCATTTGCCGAAAACTAGCCTGCGGCCATCCAGCGGCGTAAACCCGGCGCAACAGTTTTGCCATGGGATATTTCGAATCGTCCTCGAGCGCTTGATCTAGCGCGTACGCGGCTAACTTCATCTCGCCCTTCTCGTACGAGGTCGCGGAAAACAAGGTGGCCACTGGCGCGACGAAGTGAACGGGCGCGATAGCCAACACTGAACGCCACAATGACCAGAGGGTCTCGATGTTTGCCTCAGAAGTGATTCCCATGGCAAAGTCCCGAACCTGCAAGTCATGCAGACGCACTAACACCAGCGCCAATAAATTCTTATTGTGCAAGGTGCCGGAGCGGGCATAATCCGTCGCCAGCTCGTGGACCGCAAGCGCGCCCTCGCGTTGAAGAAAGGGCACGTTGTCGCTCGTGTAATTAATGAGATGAATCCTTTTAATTGCCTTTTTCAGGTCGAGTACATCATTGGATGGAGTTAGAAGTGTCATAAGGCAAAGCTGGCATGAATGTAGATTCCAGATTGGAGCATTGGCGAAAGATGTGGATTAACAATCCTGTTAATTGTTATAACGAGTCGGCCCTGGCACGACGGTGATAGTCGCGGACATGGTCTGCACAATCGCACCGCCGAGCACCGGATAGCTAAAGTTGTTTGCCGCCCATGTGCCCGCCCACGAGACCGAGAGCGTGGCGGTGTAATTTCCGGCCGCACGATATGCATGAGTGACATCCCCATGCGGATACGGCCCGCCACGATCACTCAATGATTGCGATGGAGTTCCATCTCCAAAGCTCCACACAAAGGCCGGCTTCAAGAAGACCGAGACCGGAACGCCCAAGATGTTGACGGCGGTAGTAAATGTTGGATCGGTATCACTCCAGAAATACGCGGGCACTCCAATCAGTGCATGCGACGCGGGTTGGATATGAATCGAGTGAGTCGGGATTAATTGCGAGAGTTGATCCGCCAGCGAGAGCGCGGTGTTAATGACCGGCGCGGGTTTGTGCGTGACGCGCGGGCGTGGCACGTATGGCCGAGTGGGCAAAGGGCGCGGCGTGTAAGGGCGATAGACGTAGGTGCGCGTAGGTCGCGGTGCAGGAGTGGGCGCAGTTCGATGCGCCGAGATAATGACGCGCCCCGTGGTGGGGTCGGTATACACCTGCACGCAGACCTGAGTGCTGCACTTCTCCGTAGCGCGCGCCGATACCAACGACGTAGATATAAACGCGACAAACATGACCACGACGACCAATTTCCTCACGAGGTCTCCACAATCCACCATACGCCGTGAATAGGTTGCAAAATGAAATCGGTCGGCGTCACCGCGCCGCTCCATTGCGTGGATACACCGGTGGCGCGGACGATGTGTGTGGCCTTCGACATCGCAATCACGACGCGCATTTCTATCTCACTCGCGCTATTCATGATTACCGAGATGCCAGTTATTCGATACGTCGCACCGATTAAATTCGCGGTTTTATATATTTGTTCGAAGGAGTCGGCGATTTTTAGGCACCCGCATCCCGATTGCGCCGCCATTCGAATGCCCAAGGTGTCGCCGGTTTTCGCCGCGACATTGAGCGCGTCCACATAGTTGATGACGGCAGACAACGCGGCGGAATCCACACCGACTGGGAGACTCGTGGAGACCGCCGGATTGTTCTGCATATCGCCGGGTACAAACCGAACTCCCTCAGCTCGTCCGCACCCGGTCTGCACAAGCAATAACGCGCATCCCGCCACGAGTGCGCACCACCGCCGAAGGTTCATTCATGCACTCTGGCGCGAAATCAAACATCATGAATGAAAGCCGCCTGCGGCTGTGGAGAAGTGAAAGGTGTGGGTAGAAAAAGTTACTTGCTGTATTGCTGGTGCAGACGGAGCAGGGACTCGCGCACTACGTCGGGATCATTGGTTCGCCAAAACGGTGGCATCGAATTCAACAAGATATTGCCATACGACTTATGAACAATCCGGCTGTCCAAGATAGCCACCACGCCGCGATCGTCGATGGAGCGAATTAAGCGGCCGGTTCCCTGCGCCAATAACAAAGCTGCCCGAGGTAACGAGACTTGTCGGAATCCGCTTCCGCCCGCTTCGTCGGCCTCCGCCGCGCGCGCCGCCATAACGGGTTCATCGGGGCGCGGGAATGGAATGCGATCGATCGCGACCAATGTGCATGCCGGTCCGGGCACATCGATTCCTTGCCAGAGCGAGAGGGTGCCAATAAGTATCGAAGTTGGATCGTCCGAGAATTTCTCCACGAGTGCGCCGACCGAATCTCCGCGGCGTTGGGTGATGACCTTGATCGGAAGTTCGGCCAAGACCTTGCGCAGGTATTCATCGGCCATTTCGACTCCGCGCCACGATGAGAACAACGCCAACGTTCGTCCACCAGCGGCGTCGATGAGCTCCGCCAACTCTTCTAAAACTTCTTTGCTCGGACCGTCGCGGCCTGGTTCTGGCAGGTGCTTGGGCAGATACAACATTCCTTGATTAGCGAAATCAAAGGGCGACCCCACATCCAGCATCTGCACATTTGCTGGATCCACCGCGCCTTCTTCGAATTCTTCATCGTCGGCGTTTACGACAAAGCCGATGGATTTTGCGATCGCGTCAAAGCTCTTGCCCACTGACAAGGTTGCGCTGGTTGCGATGACGGGTGACTTGGTTAAAAGGTTTTCCCGTAGAACGCCCGAGACCGTAAGTGGCGCCAAATACAAAGTAGAGAAGGTGGGTTCGTACCACATCACTTGGTGCGCCTTGGATTTCATCATCTTGGTCGCGGTCTGCAGCACTTCGTTGACCGCGCCCTTGCATCGCGCGCGTTCTGCGTTGCTATCCGGATCGATGACATCGCCGTCGGCGTTAATTAAAGAAATGACGGCTTGCGCGGATTCTTTGACCGCCCGCAACGGCGCTTCTAAAGACGCGGGCACTTCGGGTAAACGACCGCCCTTGGCTGGATCATTACGGATGTCATCGCCAAAGTCCGCAAGCGCTTCGGCAAATTTGTCAGCGGCTTTTTGGAAGGCGACCGCGGCTTTGCCTGGCATATGTTTATTCGCCAACTTCGCGGCGCGTTCGACTCGGCCCGCGGTTAACTCTTCGGTGACCGCTTGTGTAGTGCGGTCCATGAATTCGTGCGCTTCATCGAGAATGATCGCATCGCGCTCGGGCAAGATGGGATGCGAGTCCACGATTTCAATCGCGAGCAAGGTGTGGTTGGTGACCACAACATCCGCGGTCTGCGCTTTGGCTTTTGCCGCTGCCGAGAAACATTGTGATCCAAAGGCGCAATCATCCTTGCCGACGCATTCGCGCCCCGATGTGGAATTCGCGAGCCAGACTCGTCGATCGACTTCGGGTGCGTCGTCCTTATCGCCGGAGACGCCCGGCTTCTGCGCCCAGTCACGCAATTTCTTCGCGTCTTTTTCCAGCGCGCCGATTTCCAACATGACTTCCATGTCGGGGTCATCTGGATTGCCGTTCATTTTCTGCAAGCACAAGTAATTGCCGACACCTTTGTAAACGGCAAAGGTCAGTTCGCGACCTAATTCCTTTTCGAGTGCGGGTTTGATGCGGGGCAAATCGCGTTCGACTAATTGGCGTTGTAAAGCCAAGGTTGCGGTTGCTACGAGAACTTTTTTGCCATGGACAAGTGCCGGCACGAGATAGGCCAATGATTTTCCAGTGCCTGTTCCCGCTTGAACCAATAAATGATGACGATCCGAGAGCGCGTTTGCGACAGCTTCGGCCATTTCGATTTGGCCAGCGCGTGGCTCTCCCCCGATGGCAGCAACAGCTGCATCCAAGGCTTTGCGCACGATCGATGAACTCACGCGAGCATCATGCTGTATTCCGATAGAATAT
>Ga0208874_1000355_pt1 | contig 17095 bp, 15 predicted proteins | sample CryBogCBH10Oct08_FD_184604 | JGI IMG/M metagenome (GOLD analysis project Ga0208874, IMG submission 184604) | Freshwater microbial communities from Crystal Bog, Wisconsin, USA - CBH10Oct08 (SPAdes) (version 2) | ecosystem: Environmental > Aquatic > Freshwater > Lake | place: Crystal Bog... | reverse complement strand
TTGTGTCCATGTTCTCTCCTTAGTTGCGCGTCATCCGCAGGCTGCGGACTCGTTGACTCGTTATGGGTGTTTCGTACAGGGAGAACGGTACCCTGAAGCCTCTGGCCGGGAAAATTCGTGCCGAATTCAGCGCTCGATATGGCCGGGCGCGCTCAGAAAGGCAGTCTCGGATGATTCTTGAACAAGTGGTGGCGCCGTACTTTGCGACCAACTGTTGGATCTTTGCCCCCTCTCGCAACTCCGAGTGCTTTATCGTCGATCCTGGTATTTCTAATCCGAACATGGTCTCTGCTATTTCTACGGTCCTGAAGCAGCACTCGTTGAAACCAATCGCGACCGTTATAACTCATGGCCATCTCGACCACACCTTCTCGGTCGTTCCGCTTGATGATGCCTACGGTATTTCGACATACATCCATACGACCGATCGACGACTCCTCGCGGATCCTTTCAAGGCGTTGCAACCTGGTGGCATGACCGCCCAAATATTGGCCGAACTGAACATGAGCGATTCGACTTTTCGAGAACCGCGAGAGGTCGTTCCGTTGATTGATAATCAAGAGATTGAGATTGCTGGCTTCACCCTCTCTATTCGCCATGCGCCTGGGCATACCGCTGGGTCTGCTGTATTCGTCGTCGATTCAGGCCATTTGATTGCGGGAGATGTTCTTTTCGCAAATGGCATCGGTCGCACAGATATGCCCACCGGCTCTGATTCAGCAATGCGGAAGAGTCTGAAGGAACGAATTTTGCCGCTCGATGACGAGCTAATTGTGCTCCCCGGCCACGGACCTCAAACTACAATTGCCCGCGAGCGGAAAAACAATCCATATCTTCGTCCTGAATATTTGGACGCACTGAATTAGACCGGGGGAGTGATGAGTAAGTTTCAAGCCCCTAAGGGCGTCAGTGAATATTTCCCGCCATTGAGTTCTCGCTTTGAATTCGTTCGCAATCACCTTGCCACAAGCGCGCAGAGCGCTGGGTATCAGCTAATTGAGCTACCAGTTTTTGAGGATACCGAATTATTCAAACGCGGAGTTGGCGAATCAACCGACGTCGTATCCAAAGAGATGTACACCTTTGAAGATCGTGGTGGTCGTTCAATAACGTTGCGCCCAGAAGGAACCGCAGGCGTAATGCGTTCGGTTATCGAGCACAATCTCGACAAGGGTCAGTTGCCAGTGAAACTTTGGTACTCCGGCCAATTCTTCAGAGCAGAACGTCCGCAAGCCGGTCGTTATCGTCAGTTTTATCAAGTAGGAATTGAAGCAATCGGAGCGAATGATCCGCAGATTGATGCCGAGGTCATATCGGTCGCGTGGCGTGGATTTAAGGCGATTGGTTTAAAGAACTTCCGATTGGATATCACCTCGCTCGGAGATGCAGCGAGTCGCGCGGCTCACCGAGTGGACCTCCTTCGATTCTTCGACACGCTTGATTTAGACGAAGCTACTCGCGCCCGTGCCGCCCTGAATCCACTTCGCCTGTTTGATGATAAGCGACCAGAAATCCAGGCAGCTATGACGAAAGCTCCTCGCTTGTTGGATTACCTCTCCAGCGAAAGTGCAGCGCATTTCGCGAAGGTTCAGTCACTTCTCACATCGTTTGGAATTCCGTTCGTCGTGAATCCACTGATGGTTCGAGGTTTGGACTATTACACCGGAACGACATTTGAATTTGTTCACGAAGGACTTGGCGCTCAGTCTGGAATTGGCGGTGGCGGCCGATACGACGGTTTGATGGCCCAACTTGGCGGGTCAGACCTCTCGGGCATTGGATTCGGAATCGGCGTGGATCGCGTTGTCCTGGCGGCTGAAGCCGAGGGCTTGTTCGCGGATGATGAATCGGCTCGTACTGGCGTAGATCTTTTCCTGATTGCACTTGGCGAAGGCTCAAAGGATGAAGTTGCAATTCTCGTTAATTCGCTTCGTGACGCCGGAATTTCGTCCGATATGGCTTATGGCGACCGAGCACTCAAAGGCGCCATGAAAGCGGCCGACAAGAGCGGCGCCCGATACTGCTTGGTTGTGGGGGAGAACGAGCTTTCGTCCGGTGAAGCGACCCTGAAGGATATGAGCAGCGGCGAGGAACAAGCCATTAGAATTGCCAACTTGTCGAGCACCGTTTCGTCATTAATGTCGTCAGAGAAAAAGAGGAATTAGTCGAATGTTCCGTTCGCATCAAGCAGGCACGCTTCGCAAGAGCGACGTGGGAACTCAAGTCACTCTCTCTGGCTGGGTGGCTCGACGCAGAGATCACGGTGGCGTAGCCTTCATTGATTTACGCGATGCATCTGGCGCGGTTCAGGTTGTCATTCATGATGAAGCACTTGCTGGTTCGTTGCGAGCTGAATGGTGCGTCAAGATTGTTGGAACCGTCGGCGTCCGTCCAACCGGGAACGAAAACACAAATATTCCCACCGGTGAAATCGAAGTCAATTGCGAATCGCTCGAAGTTCTCAGCGAGGCAGCGGCGCTTCCGTTCCCAGTGGATAGTGGCGAAGTAGCGAATGTGGGCGAAGAGATTCGTCTCAAGTATCGATATCTCGATCTTCGTCGTGAAGGCCCAGCCGCGAACCTTCGACTGCGCAGCAAGGTCACATCGACCATTCGTTCGGTAATGGATGATGAAAACTTCCTTGAGATCGAGACCCCCTACCTGACACGTTCAACGCCAGAAGGCGCGCGCGACTTCTTGGTGCCCGTTCGTTTGCAACCCGGCAGTTGGTACGCCTTGCCGCAATCACCACAACTATTCAAGCAACTGTTGATGGTCGCGGGCATGGAGAAGTATTACCAAATCGCACGATGTTTCCGTGACGAAGATTTTCGCGCAGATCGCCAGCCAGAATTCACGCAGCTAGATATTGAAATGTCTTTCGTCGATCAGGAGGATGTTCTCAAGGTTGCGGAAAAGATTCTTTCGCAGGTCTTTAAGAAGGTCGTCGATTACACGATTCCACTTCCAATCCCTCGCATGACCTATTGGGAGGCGATGCGTCGCTTCGGTTCCGACAAACCAGATCTGCGTTTTGGTCAAGAACTCGTTGACGCGACTGCATTCTTTGCCGAGACCACTTTCCGTGTCTTTCAGGCGGAGTATGTTGGCGCGGTTGTTATGCCAGGGGGAGCATCGTCGCCTCGTCGCGAACTCGATGCATGGCAAGACTGGGCAAAGGCGCGAGGCGCCAAAGGCCTTGCATACATTTTGGTGCAAGAAGATGGAACCCTTGCCGGTCCCGTTGCAAAGAACTTGAGCGAAAAGGAGAGCGCGGGAATTGCGGCACACGCTGGCGCAAAGCCAGGCGATGCAATTTTCTTTGCCGCCGGCGATCGCGTTTCGTCGTTAAATTTGTTGGGCGCGGTTCGATTAGAAATCGGAAAGCGGTGCAATCTGATCGCCACTGATAAGTGGGAATTTTTGTGGGTCGTTGATGCCCCGATGTTCGAGCAAGTCGAAGCGGGAAATTCAGCCAGTGGCTGGACAGCTGTCCATCACCCCTTCACTGGCCCAAAGCCGGAATTCGCTGAATCATTCGACAAAGACCCAGCTGCAGCTCTCGCCTATGCCTATGACATCGTTTTGAATGGCAATGAAATTGGCGGTGGGTCGATTCGTATCCACGACCGCAAGATGCAAGCTCGCGTCTTTGATGTTATTGGTTTAACCAAGGCCGAAGCGGAAAGCAAATTTGGGTTCTTACTCGAGGCCTTCAATTACGGTCCACCACCGCACGGCGGAATCGCCTTGGGTCTCGATCGTTTGTGTGCATTGCTTTCGGGCGCCGAGTCAATCCGCGAAGTCATTGCCTTCCCGAAGACAGCGAGCGGCGGCGACCCGTTGACCGGTGCACCAACCCCAATTACTGCACCACAGCGAAAAGAAGCTGGCGTTGATTTTGTACCGGAGACAATTTCCAGCAAATAAGGCAGACTTCGTGAATGCGAATCTCCTGGCATAAACATTTGGTTCTGGGAGTCGTCCTGGTTCCGACACTGCTGGGTCTTACAGGATGCGGCAGCGCTTCACAAACGTATGCCACCGATAAATCTGATGGCGCGTATTTCACCGTTCCACAGCATTGGCAGAAAATTTCGCAAAGTGCGTTATCGGCCCGCGAAGCTCAATCAACCGTATCGGGTGCCGCTGACCGATTAGCCAATGTGCATTGGCAGGAGGCGTATGCCCCCTCCGTCCTTACCGCCGCACAAGTTTTTTCGCTCAAAGCCAACGAGTACCCAACCGTTTATGTTCGCGTCCGCTCCTTACTGCCGGATGAAGTCAACTCGTTCTCTCTTAATAGCCTTCGAGATATTTTTGTTCCGCTTACGACCTGGTTAAACGGTTCGAGTTCAGCGATTAACGCGTTAAATCTCAATCTCATGGATGATTCAGATGCGATACAGCCTGCCGCTCGTGGTGTTCATGACACCTTCTCGTTCATCGGAACGGATGGAGTTTCTCAGACCTTCAACCAAACCAGCCTGCTCTCTGCGGACCACACAATGCTCTACGTTCTCTTGATTCGCGCTAAGTCTGATTATTACAACGCGCACCAGTCTGAGCTCGAGAAGATTGCCCGCTCCTTTACTGTCAGGGGATCCAAATGACGAATAATCAACACATCACTCCAGGCGTATCGGGTCGCTCAAGTCGACTTCGCGATTCGGATCGAAATGTCCGCGTTCATCTGACTTTCTATGATCGCACTAAGTTCCTCTCGCTCTTCACCATTGTCTACTTCGTTCTTGTCTGGGCTTCCATGGCCGATAACCCACTCCTTAACTTTGGCGATGCGGCCTCTCAAGTTGCAGGTCAACGCTGGTGGATATTCATTCTCGTTGCAATTGAAGTAGTTCGTCAGGTTCACTTTGCCTTGTCCGAGTTGCTTTCTCCGTATCACGGGGTTTGGGTTCGCTACTTCGCCTTCGTCGACGGCCTCGTGCATCGCTTGAGTGATTGGACTCGCTATCGAATTTCGCGAGTGATTAAGGGCTTGCTCCTGGTTGTTCTTCTTGCAGTGGTGCTTGGAGCTGTCTACAAAGAGACACCGGTCAAGGCGCTTTTCTTGGCTCCCAAGGCGCTCTGGTCGGCGCTGCCCATGCTGGGACAGTTGGCCTTCGCGGTTGTGTTCATCGTCATTCAATTTGTAGCGATGTTCTGGTTCTTGAGCCGAGGCGGAATCGACACTTATTTTCCAGATGATATTCGCACCCGTTTCTCAGACGTGTGGGGACAAGATCACGTCTTAGATCGGATCCGCGAGAACTTGTTGTTCCTCGAAAATCCAGCGTCGATTGAAGAGCACGGCGGCTATGTTCCAGGCGGACTTTTGTTGTGGGGACCACCCGGCACCGGTAAGACTCTGATGGCTGAATCAATGGCCGGCGAAAGTGGTAAGCCATTCGTGTTTGTAGATCCTGGTGCTTTTACCAATATGTTTTTCGGCGTTGGTGTGATGAAAGTGAAGTCGCTCTTTCGCAAACTTCGCAAATTAGCGCTGCGGTATGGGGGAGTCGTCGTTTTCTTCGACGAGGCCGACTCACTAGGAAATCGTGGAATCGCCACGACTGGTGGTGCGCGAACCTCTTCGCTCTCTCTCTTCGGATCATCGTGCCACGGCGGCAACTACTTGTCGCCAACTTCGGGCCAATTGTTGGTTCGCGAATCCTTCGTTGCCAACTCGGCCGCCGGAATGGGTGGTGGGGGAATGGGAACGCTGCAAGCACTCTTAACTGAGTTAAGTGGCCTGAAGAAGCCACGTGGTTTCTTCAATCGGATCGTTCGACGAACGCTTGGTCTTCGTCCAAAGAATCCACCTAAATATCGAATCCTGGTAGTGATGGCGACCAATATGCCCGAGGCTCTTGATGAGGCGCTACTACGCCCAGGTCGCATCGATCGTATGTATCGCGTTGGTTATCCAAGCAAAGCTGGTCGAATTCGCACCTACGAAGGTTATTTGGCAAAGGTTAGCCATTCGTTCTCAGCGGAGGAGATCGACAAGCTCGCAACGATTACTCCATATGCAACTGGTGCGACAATCAAAGACACTATAAACGAAGCGCTCATCATGGCGATTCGGGATGGGCGAACGTCCATCACATGGGCAGATGTCATTAGGGCAAAGCAACTGAAGGATTTGGGTCCCGCCGAAGATGTTGAATACATCGAACGGGAACGCCATGCGGTGGCTGTCCACGAGGCATGTCATGGCGTAATGGCCTATCTCCAGCGCCAACATATGGCAATCGACCTTGCAACAATTGAGAAGGGATCGGATTATCTCGGCATGGTTGCCAGCATCCCGCCGGATGATCAATTTACGCATTGGCGTACCGAGTACGAAGCGGACATTCTCGTTTCGCTTGCCTCGTTGGCCGGAGAGCGATATTTCTTCGACGGGGACAATTCCTCCGGAGTATCGGGCGACCTCGAAAGTGCAACCACCATTGCTAGTTTCATGGAAGGTCACTGGGGAATGGGCTCGACCGTTTCCTCGCATGCATCGAACCGTCGATTTGAAGTAGGTGCTCCCGGTGGCGGAAAACCGCGAGACGCCAAAGACGGGACCGCGGAACTTCGTCGGGCGCTTGCCGATCGCATCGAAGACAACCTCTCGAAGCTGCTCGTAAAGGCGGAAGAGATTCTGCGCGAGAACCGACTCAAGGTTCTAGCTCTTGCGCACGCCCTAGAAACTCATAAGACCATTTCGGGCGAAGATGTGACGGCTGTTATGACAGGTGGGGTTGGTCCGTTAGTAGATGGGCGGCCATATCTGGAAGTGGCGAACCTGCAGGCGATTGAGAAATATCACCTCGCGGCGGTTGTCGCTCATAAGAACCATCAGCGACCAGACGTGCTGATTCCCGATTTCCACGTGAAATAGAGGCTTTCAGGTACTCTGCGACTATGGGTCCAGGTGGAATTGCAACGATTATTGCGGCGTCAGCGTTAGCTGTCATCGCCCTCGCTTTTGGCTATGCCATTGTCCGGTTGGGTCGGCTTATCGACCAGGCTGGCAAGGCGATTGAGTCGTTGGTGGATGAGACGACCCCGTTAATTGAAGAAGTTACCACCACAGTTGCACTCATCAACGGGCCGCTGACGAGCATTAACAAGATCACGAAGTCAGTTGAGGAAGTTTCATCAAAGATTTCTGGCGCGACCGAGACATTTTTGGATAAGAATTCAACCGCAATGAAACTGGCCTCTGGTGTTTTGGGAATGGTTCAAGCGAAACGCGCTCGTTCTGAAAAGAGTGAAGCTCGACATGATGCTGATGAGACACCTAAGGCCCCTCGCCCTCGTCGCTCTACCCGCAAGCCTGCGGCGGATCACGAGTAGGTCGTGGATTCCGCAGAGATTCGCTCGCGTTGGCTCAAATTCTTTGAATCGGGAAATAGCCAAGGGCTAGCTCACACCGTCGTTCCATCGGCATCGTTAATCGCCGATGACCCCAACCTCTTGCTGGTCAACGCTGGCATGGTTCCGTTCAAGCCACTTTTCCTCGGTGAGATTACCCCGCCTTATCAACGCGCAACGTCAGTCCAAAAGTGTGTGCGCACGCTCGATATTGATGAGGTCGGCAAGACAACGCGTCACGCGTCGTTCTTTCAAATGTGTGGAAATTTTTCATTCGGCGATTACTTCAAAGAGGGTGCGATTTCACTCGCTTGGGAATTGCTTACTAAGCCAGTAGCCGAGGGCGGTTATGGTTTTCCAGAAGAGAAGCTTTGGGTTACTGTCTTTCAGAATGACGATGAAGCCGCGGATATTTGGCACAAGAAAATCGGCGTCCCCAAAGAGCGTATTCAGCGTCGCGGCATGGCCGACAACTTCTGGTCGATGGGCGTACCCGGTCCGTGTGGTCCGTGCTCCGAGATTTATTACGATCGTGGTCCCGCGTATGGCGTAGATGGCGGTCCCGTAGCCGATGAGAATCGCTACCTGGAAATCTGGAACCTCGTCTTCATGCAAAATGAACGCGGCGCCGGCGGCGGTAAAGATGACTATCCGATTATTGGCGAGTTGCCCGCTAAGAATATTGATACCGGTTTGGGATTAGAGCGCACTGCTGCTTTATTGCAGGGTGTAGAGAATATCTACGAAATTGATACCACCATGAAGATTTTGTCGCGTGCGGCTGAGCTAACCGGCGTTACCTATGGTCGCGATACTAAGAGTGACGTTTCATTACGCGTTGTTGCCGACCATGCGCGCACGTCGCTGATGCTAATTGGGGATGGCGTCCTTCCTGGAAATGAAGGTCGTGGGTATGTGCTTCGCCGCATGATGCGCCGCACAATTCGCAATATGCGTTTGCTTGGTTCTCATGAAGCAACAACACGTGAATTGATTCTGGCGTCGATTGATGCAATGGGTCCTCAATATCCAGAGCTGATCGAGCAGCAAGATCGCATCCTTGCGGTAGCGGTCAATGAAGAAGACTCATTCACGGCTACCTTGAAGAGCGGCACGCAAATCTTTGATGTGGCCGCAAAGGATGTAAAGGCCAAGTCGGATACTCGTCTCTCGGGCGACACGGTCTTCAAGCTTCATGACACCTATGGATTCCCCTTTGATCTCACGCTCGAAATGGCATCCGAAGCTGGTCTCTCAGTTGATGAAGATGGTTTCCGCCGCTTGATGAAGGAGCAAAAGGAACGCGCGAAGGCGGATGCTCGTTCAAAGAAGACCGGCCACACAGACCTGAGTGTCTATAAGAACATTGTTGACTCTTCCGGCAAGACTGTTTTCACCGGTTATTCCGAGGTTGAGGGTGAAGCCAAAGTCGTTGCGCTTCTCGTGGATGGGAAATCGGTTCTGGAAGTTCAACCGGGAAGCGACGTCGAGATTGTTCTCGATCGAACTCCGTTCTATGCCGAAGGCGGCGGACAGTTGCCCGATGGTGGCTTTATAAAATTAGGCAATGGTGCGCTGCTAGAGATTGATGATGTTCAATCGCCAGTGCCGGGTCTCTATGTTCACCGCGGACAATTAGTATCGGGTGTCGCACAGTCTAAAGGTGAAGCTCTCGCGTCAATTGATAAAGAACGCAGATTTGCAATCTCGCGTGCTCACACCGCGACACATATGGTCCATAAGGCGTTTCGGGAAGCGCTCGGCGAGACTGCTACTCAAGCGGGATCAGAAAATGCGCCAGGGCGTTTTCGCTTTGATTTCCCAGCCAATGGTTCGGTTCCGCCATCAGTGCTTGCCGATGTTGAAAGTCGAGTGAACTCGTTATTGCTCGAGAATCTTCAGGTTACCGCGCAGACCATGACGCAACCGGAAGCTAAGGCCATGGGAGCGATGGCGCTCTTCGGTGAAAAGTATGGCGATCAAGTCCGCGTTGTCAGCGTTGGCGATTGGGCGCACGAGCTCTGCGGCGGTACTCACGTTTCGGCATCTGGCCAGCTAGGCGTAGTAAAACTGCTTTCTGAATCGTCCATTGGCGCCGGCGTTCGTCGCGTGGAAGCGCTCGTAGGGTTCGATGCTTACAGCTACCTTGCCCGGGAGCATGTCCTTCTTGGTTCGCTAACCGAAATCATCAAGGGTTCTCGTGTTGAAGAGCTGCCAGAGCGCATCAGTGACTTGGTTGGCAAGATGAAGTCGATTGAAAGAGAGTTGTCACAATTCCGCGCGCAAGCCGTGATGGCCTCGGCAAACAAGCTCAAGGATTCTGCGCGTCTCGTTGGTGGATTTAATGTGATCGCTGCCGCGCTCGATGTTGAAGCTTCGGCTGAGGATCTACGTTCGCTTGCGCTGGATCTGCGTAACCGAGTATCTGACGCAGTCGTTGTCCTTACCTCCGCTGGAAGCGAGAAAGTGACATTGGTGGTCAGCGTTTCAGATATCGCCCAGAAGGCCGGCATTAAAGCTGGCGACTTGGTAAAGATTGGTTCGACCGTACTCGGCGGTGGCGGTGGCGGAAAACCTGACTTCGCGCAAGGCGGCGGTTCCGATGCGTCGAAAATTTCGTTGGCGCTGGAAGAGATCGTTAAGAACATCGCTTCGCTTGGAAAGTAATGCTTAAAGGTCGTCGACTTGCCTTTGATTATGGGGATGTTCGAATCGGTGTAGCCGTAAGCGATCCTGACGGAATATTTGCGTCACCACGAGATTTTTTAGCCAATGATGAGAACTTTGAATACAACCTCTCTGCACTGCTCGCAGAGGTTGAACCGATCTATATTGTTATAGGACTACCGTTGCACCTCCATGGTGGTTCGAGCGCGAAGTCTGATTCCGTGCATGACTTCGCGGCGCGATTGCGCACCTCGTACTCAAGCGATATCTACTTTGTGGATGAGCGGCTCTCAACAGTTTCGGCGGCAAAGGCGTTGCGAGAGTCAGGTAAGGATGCGCGTACATCTAGGTCGCTCATCGATTCGGCTGCCGCTGCAGGCATTCTTGAAAGTGCACTGATGACCGAGAAGTCCCAGGGCACACCTTCGAAGCGAAAGTACGAAGGATGAAGCCAAGAATTACAAATCGCAGAAGCGTTTTTCTTCTTTCTGCTGCTGTGGCGGCGATAATTCTGAGTTTTCTGTTGTGGCCGGCCAACTCCGATTACCCATCCGGCAAGGCGGGGCCTCGGGTAGATGTTTCTGTTCCGTCTGGCGCATCCGGCTCGACTATCGCGAGAGCCCTTCAATCCGCTGGTGTCGTAAAGAGCAGCTCTCGATTTATCTCTTTGGAATTGAGCGATCCTCGTTCGCAGGGGATCAGTCCAGGAATTCATTCGATCGAGACGCACATCCCTTCGCGACAAGCACTAGCGGAGATGCTTGATCCGAAACTTGTTCGTGGGTTAATCCGAGTCCGAGAGGCGTCAACTTTTCAGGATGTCTTGAAGGCGATTCGTTCTTCCAGCGCCATAACGGATAACTTCAGTCCAAAGCACGCATTTTCACTGCCAGCGTTCGTAACCAATAAGAGTCTGGAAGGAGTCCTTGCTCCTGCCGATTACGCTTTCGCCACCGGCACGAGCGCTAACCAAGCTCTTCAAGCCATGGTCGACGGATTCACACGTAACGCTTCGTCAGTCGGTCTTTTGAATGGTTACCAGCAATATTCGCCGTACCAGGTACTGACTATCGCTTCCATGGTTCAAATTGAAGGCGATCCTGCCGATTACACCAAGGTTGCCCAAGTGATCTATAACCGATTGCACATTGGGATGGCGCTCCAGCTAAATTCAACAGTGCAGTACGCGGCCCACTTGCGTGGACAGATTTCGCTCTCCACCGCATCGACTCAGATTAACTCGCCATACAACACCTACCGAAATGTGGGGTTACCACCTACTCCAATATCCAATCCCAGCAAGGATGCGATAGCTGCTTCGCTCCATCCAGCGGCGGGGGACTGGTTGTATTTCATCACCGTTAAACCGCATGACACCCGATTCACTAACTCGTTCGCGGAATTTGAAGGTTGGGTTACCCTGTACAACAAGAATGTACGAGCGGGGTTATTCAAATGATTCAAGGCGCAGTATTGGGCTCTCCAATAGACCATTCTCTATCACCCGTTCTGCATGATGCGGCTTACAAGTATCTCAACATCGAGGCTAACTATGAGAAGTTTGACGTTGGCTCTGGCGCGCTCGAAGGCTTTTTAATAAGACACACGACCTATACGGGTTTTTCGCTAACCATGCCGTTGAAAGAAGAGGCGGTCTCGCTAGCAATAGAGGTGCCAGAAATTGATCGTCGCATGAATTCGATTAATACGTTGGTCGCTCGCGACGGTGAATGGCTGGGATCGTCAACGGATCGATTGGGCATCGCGCGACTTTTGAAGCGGGCCGACACCTCTCGCATCGCGATATTGGGCGGCGGGGGAACTGCTCGTTCGGCTCTGGCAGCAATCGAGAGTATTGATAATCGTTTACCGGTCACCGTTTATCTTCGCGACATGACAAAGGCATCAGACTTAACAGATCGAAGCGAGCTTTCGCGACTAGAGGTTCGCATCTTGTCTGATCTTGATTTCGACACCGCAAGTTCGATAATTCAGACCACCCCGGCTGGCGCGATTGACCCGTATCTAGAGAAAGTCTCTGGAGCGCCGAGCGGCACCTTGATTGAAGCGCTGTATCAGCCATGGCCAACGAAGATTGCAACGCTATTTCAGTCAACCGGCCAGCTCGTTTTGTCGGGACGAGATATGTTGGTGGAGCAGGCCATTTACCAGGTTGAACTTTTCTCAGGACTCTTGGTGGACCATGCTGAAATACGGAAAGTAATGAACGAGGCGCTAGCGGGCGTTTAAAGAGCGAAAACCCACAGGTTCTTTTACTGCCACCGATTCCTCTCTCCGTTGAAGCTAATCTCCGTAAGTGCTTGCCCTTCAAATGTTGGTACTTCTTCGTGCATCATGGACCGACCTTCGATCGCGCAAGATTTTCAATCGCGATTTGGTGGCCTGTGAATTTCTGCAGCTAGCTTCCACTCATCGAATCAACCTGACGTTAACCGCTGTTACGACTTTTTCGCTTTTCACTTTGCGAAAACTCAGTCGCGATGGGTTGGGATTTGGCGATATTAAATTGCTCGTTCTTTTGGCCTCGTGGAGTGGTTCGTCCAGAAGCTGGGTAACATTCGTGGTTCTGGGATTTGCCTGCGCGGGGAGTTATGCGACGGTTTCGGTGATATCCCGCTCCGATTGGAGAGCATCAATTCCGCTTGCGCCCGCTCTGCTTGTGGGCCTTGTGCTTCAAAGGCTCTTTCATGGCTGACGGATGGGGCAAATATGACGCGGCTTCATCGCCGCTTCTGACAGAATAGGCGCCTACGGAGAGAATCGTAAATAAAGAGGAAGTGGTGTTTGATGATTCGCTGGTTGACCGCTGGAGAATCCCACGGCCCCGCCCTTACGGCAATCCTCGAAGGCATGCCGGCCCACATTGAAATCTCGACCGCTGCTATTGATGCAGATCTGCGTCGCCGCCGGTTGGGTTTCGGTCGAGGTGCACGTCAAAATTTTGAAGCCGATGCCGTCACAATTTTGGGCGGTGTTCGCCACGGAAAATCACAGGGCGGTCCAATCGCGCTGAACATTGCAAACTCGGAATGGCCAAAGTGGTCAAAGGTTATGTCTGCGGACGTTGTTGATGCCGAGGAATTAGCTTCACTTGCACGCAACGCGCCACTGACTCGTCCTCGTCCAGGACATGCCGATTTGGTCGGAATGCAGAAATACGATTTTGATGATGCGCGTCCTATTTTGGAGCGAGCGAGCGCGCGCGAGACTGCTGCGCGAGTTGCGCTTGGTGCAATTGCCCGTGCCTTCCTCAAGCAGACGGTAGGAATTGAGATTCTCAGCCACGTTGTTTCGATTGGCGCCGTAGATGTTCCAGAAGGCACGGTTGTTCCAGCGATTGGAGACCAAGCTCGAATTGATGAGGATCCTGTTCGCTGCGCAGATGCCACCACCAGCGCTGCGATGGTCGCAGAAATTGAAGACGCGCACTCATCAGGTGACACACTCGGTGGCGTAGTTGAGGTGCTTGCCTACAAGGTGCCGGCAGGATTGGGTTCTCATACGCATTGGGATCGACGACTGGATTCGAAATTGGCTGGCGCTCTGATGGGTATCCAGGCAATCAAAGGCGTTGAGGTTGGCGATGGCTTCGAAACCGCCCGTCGTCGTGGATCGGTGGCTCACGATGAGATTGAAAAGAACTCTGCTGGTCAGATTGTGCGACGAACCGATCGCGCAGGCGGCACCGAAGGTGGCATGAGCAACGGTGAAATTCTTCGCGTACGAGCTGCTATGAAACCAATCTCTACTGTTCCGAAGGCGCTAGACACTGTCGATGTCGCCACGGGTGAAGCGGCGAAAGCGATCAATCAACGCTCTGATGTCTGTGCCGTGCCGGCCGCCGGAATCGTCGCTGAAGCGATGGTTGCACTGGTGCTGGCGGATGCCGTTGTCGAGAAATTTGGCGGCGACAGCGTTGGAGAAGTACGTCGCAATTTCGAAAGCTATATATCCACGATGAGGATTAAGTAGTGCCGCTAGCTGTGCTGATCGGACCACCAGGGTCCGGAAAATCAACGGTGGGCAAGGCACTTGCGAAGCGATTGAGCGCCCGATTTCAGGATACGGATTCAGAGATAGAGAAACGTTCGGGCAAAACTGTTTCGGAAATTTTCGTTGAAGATGGCGAGCCGTTCTTTCGTGAACTTGAGCGCACTGTCGTTCTAGAAGCGTTGCAAGGATTCGAAGGGGTTCTCGCCCTGGGCGGCGGCTCGGTGGTCGATCCGCTTGTTGCTGACGCCCTCAAATCTGGCGAAGCGCCGGTCGTTTACCTCGAGGTCTCGCTCGCACAGGCCGCGCCCCGAGTGGGATTCAACAAAGATCGACCCCTTCTTCTCGTCAATCCGCGCGCACAATGGCAGTCGCTCATGGAGAAGCGACGTCCCATATACGAATCTCTCGCGAAGCTCACCTTGTCGACCGATAGCGCCAAGGCTCCTGAAATTGCTGGGCAGATAATTTCAGCACTGCACCTCACTGATTCTCTGGGGGCGGAATGAAAAGTATTCAAGTGCGAGCAGAGCGGTCTTATTCGGTTGAAATCGGAATCGCATGGCAGGATCGACTTCGTGAGATTCTCGACAGCCACAACCGCGCCTTAGTTATTGCACCTACATCGCTCTCTCATATCCTCGATTTCTCAACGCTTAACCTTTCGGCCGACCGCATTTTTTGGGTGCCAGATGGCGAAGGGCAGAAAAGTGCGGCTGTAGCCGAGCAGATTTGGCAGCGTTGCGGCGAAATGAATCTTCAACGAAGCGATGCAATTGTTGGAATCGGCGGGGGAGCAACAACCGACCTTGCAGGTTTCGTCGCTGCGACGTGGCTTCGAGGTATCGAGTGGTATGCCTTTCCAACTTCATTGGCGGGAATGGTTGATGCTTCCGTAGGTGGCAAGACGGGGATAAACACCGCGGCCGGAAAGAACCTGGTCGGCGCCTTTCATTCGCCGTCGCTTGTCGCTATCGATCTCGATTTCCTTAATTCATTGTCGGATCGCGATTTCGCAGCAGGATTAGCCGAAGTTATCAAGTGTGGATTCATCTCAGATGAATCTATTCTGGAAGTGCTAAAGGGATTCCCTGATATCCAGGGAGCCCGAACTCATGCTGCAATCCTGGTCGAGAAATCAGTCTCCGTAAAGGCACGAGTTGTGGGAGCAGATTTCAAGGAGTCCAAAGCCCGCGAGGTTCTGAACTACGGCCATACCGCCGGGCACGCTATCGAAAAGTTGAGTGGATATGCGCTCCGTCATGGCGAAGCGGTATCCATCGGATTGGTTTTCGCAGCACATCTGAGTCGGACTGTGTGTGGGCTCAGCGATGTTGAGGTCAGTCTCCATGAAAATCTCCTTGAAAAGTTTGGATTGCCAACTACGACTAGCTATTCGCTGGACGAAATTGTTTCGCTGATGGCGGGGGACAAGAAGGCGCGATCAGGCGAAATGAGATTTATTGGATTGCGCACGATTGGAACTCCTGCTTGGATTGAGAATCCGACATCCGACGCCATTCGCGTCGCTTATGAGAGTATTAGCAAATGAGCACAGTCCTCGTTCTCAATGGCCCAAATTTAGGGCGGTTAGACATCAGAGATTCCAGCGTTTACGGCACTCTCAATTTCTCACAGCTCGTTGAATTTGTTGTTAGAGAAGCGAGTCAACTGGGTTTCGTAGCGGATGTGCGTCAGAGTGACTCGGAGTCAGAGATTGTGGGCTGGTTACACGAAGCCGCCGATGCCAATATCCCAGTCATCATCAATCCTGCTGCCTTTACCCATTATTCGTATGCGATACGCGACGCAGCAGAAATGCTCAAGGCGCCACTAATTGAGGTTCATCTATCCAATCCGCTAGCGCGCGAAGAATTCCGCCACACATCGGTGATTAGTGGAATAGCAACGGGGACCGTGGCGGGCTTTGGCCCCGACTCATACCGGCTGGCCTTGATCGCCTTGAACGGGATTCTTTCCAAGTAATTTCAGCTATTCTTGCGCAGTATTTCTGACGACGGCTAGGGCTCAGGCGCTATCGGTCGGGAGATGAAAATTAATCCTCGGATGAATGGACAATCATGGCAACTACAAATGATCTAAAGAACGGCATGACCTTGGATATCGAAGGTCAGCTCTGGAACGTAGTTGAATTCCAGCACGTGAAGCCAGGCAAGGGTCCAGCTTTCGTTCGCACCAAGCTCAAGTCTGTGACTACCGGCAAAGTCATCGATCGTACTTTTAACGCAGGCGTAAAAGTTGATGTCGCGATGCTCGAGAAGCGCGATATGACATTCCTGTATCGCGATGGTGATGATTTCGTTTTCATGGATGAGAAGACTTTTGATCAAATGACCATTGCCGAAGCTATCGTTGGTGACGCTGCGCAATACATGTTGGAGAACTGCAGCGCGAACGTGGCCATCCACGAAGGAAATCCATTGTTGGTCGAACTTCCAGCTTCAGTCGAACTCACTATCACGTACACCGAGCCTGGCCTTCAGGGCGATCGTTCCTCCGGTGGAACAAAACCAGCAACGCTGGAGACCGGTATCCAGATTCAAGTTCCACTTTTCATCAAGCAAGATGAGAAGATTCTTGTAGATACTCGCACTGGCGATTATCTCGGCCGCGCTAACTAATAGTTATTCATGAGCGCTAGAGGTAAGGCGCGGAAACGCGCGCTCGAGGTTCTTTTTGAAGCGGACCTTCGCAAGAAAGTAGCCGTCGAACTGTTGGCAGACCGCCCGGTGGATGACTTGTCGCAGGGTGAATACTCTAAGCAACTCGTCATGGGCGTGGATTCGTATCGCGAGAAAATCGATGAAATCATCGATACTTATTCCGAAGGTTGGGATATGGACCGAATGCCTGGCGTTGATCGAAATATTTTGCGGATCGCAATCTTCGAAATCCTGTGGAATTCGGAAGTTGATGACAATGTCGCTATCTCGCAGGCAATAGAAATGGCGAACGAACTTTCAACTGTAGATTCGGGCAAGTACATCAACGGTGTGCTCGGTCGAGTCTCAGTTCTCAAACCCGTACT